>Ga0316604_10000170_pt1 | contig 99161 bp, 89 predicted proteins | sample OWC_soil_day20_C_FD_207650 | JGI IMG/M metagenome (GOLD analysis project Ga0316604, IMG submission 207650) | Wetland soil microbial communities from Old Woman Creek delta, Ohio, United States - OWC_soil_day20_CT | ecosystem: Environmental > Terrestrial > Soil > Wetlands | place: USA: Ohio... | reverse complement strand
CCATCAAAATGATAGAAGCAGAGTTGATAAATTGGATAGATCACTTTCATCATCCGGTAGATAATATAGAAGAAGTAGTTAGAAAAATCCGTAATAATCCACTTATCCCTAAGGATGTACCTATTCATGGTTTGATATTTAATCCGCATACAGGACAACTTGAGGTTATCGTGGACGGTTACCAGCATGTATAATGGGTGAGTTAGCGTAGTGGTCTTTTTTTGAAATTAGGTAAAGAGATTTCCAGTATATTCAAACCTACTTACTTGATGTGCAGGAGTTTCGTCATAAATACCGAATATTATAAATTGAACTGAATATTCAGTAACTCCGAATTTGGTGGGCTAAAGGCAAACTAAGACCATCAGGTCAACGGGTTTATTGGGAAACCGATAAGCCTCCCGGTGCGGAAAGGAGTCAGTGCTAGTTATTGAGACAGAGCGCTCGTCCTTTTGGCGTGCTCTGTTTTTTGTTTTTTTCGGGAAATGGTATTTTGAAAAATGAGTAGGAGGATGAACTTATGGCTATGTATGCCGAGAACACAGTTGATGGTACTTGGGCCGGGTGGCTAAAATTTACAGCCACTCTAAAAAGTGCTGACAAAAGTTATAAGTACTCGGTTAGACCAGAAATTTTGGACTCATGGGTAAGGTGTCGCCAAGCCAAGGTTAATCCCAATGATGAAGCAATTCATCACCGACTGGAAACTGCTAGTCTGCAGGTTATGTTGCGGAAAAATAAGGACCTTATTACTATTGCTAAGCCATTTATGGATAACTTGTATCAAATTGTTGCAGGCTCTGGATTTGTTGTGGCACTAACTGATGTGCGTGGCTATGTTATGGAAATTTTTGGCGATAAGGATACCCTGACGAATCCAATGACTGAGAGCTTTTTCCAAGGAGCAAGTTGGAGTGAAGCTGAGGCTGGTACTAACGCTATTGGTACAACATTGGTTACAGGGAAACCGATTCAGGTCTCAGGATCTGAACATTACTGCCGCAAACACCACTGTCTGACCTGTTCGGCAGCCCCGATACTTGATGAGTGGGGAAACGTGCTAGGAATTTTAGATGTTTCCGGCAAATCGGCTGCTGCACATCTGCATACACTGGGGATGGTTATGGCGGCAGCGGAAGCAATTATGGCGCAGTTGGGGATTCGCAAGAAAAATAAGGAACTAAGTGTAATTAATAACCGGTTGACGAATATTTTCAATACGATGTCTGATGGCGTAATTATGGTGGACAATAATGGAGTTATTAGCGAACTGAACCCTGTTGCAAAAAAAATACTTGGTTTTGGTATAAATAAGTCTGAGGATACCCGCGGAGTTCAGGTGGAAAGTATTTTAGGGACTAAAAATACTTTTGTTCGAAGGATGCTAATGTGCAAAGAATCCTGTCCAGATACTGAAGTCTTGCTGGATATTAATGGTGAAGTCAGTCAATTTTGGGCTTCAGGGGAGCCTGTTACCGATGAACAGGGAATTGTGACAGGCGGCGTTATTATTCTGCGGCCCATTAAACGAATTCAAAATTTGGTGAATCATTTTAATGGAAACTATGGGACCTTGCAGTTTAGTGATATTATTGGCGAAAGTAAAGCTATTCTGGAAGCTGTCAGGATAGCCTCTCTTGCTGCGACCTCAATATCCAGCGTGCTGCTTCAAGGCGAAAGTGGTACAGGCAAAGAGATATTTGCCCAGGCTATCCATAATCGGAGTGAGCGTAATGCCGGGCCTTTTATCGCGGTAAACTGCGGAGCCATACCTCGGGAACTTATTGGCAGTGAACTATTCGGCTATGCCGATGGTGCCTTCACTGGGGCTAAACGCGGGGGCAAGCCAGGTAAATTCGAACTCGCCTGTGAGGGAACATTATTTTTGGATGAAATCGGCGATATGCCATTAGAGCAGCAGGTAGCGCTCTTGCGGGTATTACAGGAGAGAAAAGTAAATAGAATTGGTTGTGATAAGGTAATTCCTGTTGATGTAAGGGTGATTTGCGCTACCAACAAAAACTTATTGAAAGAAGTCGAAAAAGGGACGTTTCGCAAAGATTTGTATTATCGATTAGATGTTATATCTATTACAATACCGCCGCTGCGAGAACGTTCAGAGGATATAATCGCATTATTTAATTACTTTTTGGAAAAGCTAGACAAACATGGTCGAAATTTCGTAGTTACTACAGAAGTGGTTGACCGAATTGTGCATTACGATTGGCCGGGGAATGTGCGTGAACTTCAGAATGTGGTAGAACGGATTGCCAGTCTGACAGAAGGGCAAATAGTAAATCTAGAGAATTTGCCGAAGGAAATATGTAATTTGCAAGCAGCTGTTACCGATACCGAGAAACAGGCTTCTTCAATCCATTACGCAGAATCTTTTTGTGGGAGAGAGGGGCGGCGATTTATGCTAGAGGAACATGAACGACAGGAAATTCTTGAGATGCTTTTTACCCATAGAGGAAATGTTAGTCTGACAGCGCGAAGCATGGGAGTTTCGCGAAATACCTTGTACAGAAAAATGAAACAGTACGAAATATATAAATAGTGGATAAAACTGTCACTTTTATGTGACAGTTGCATGTGACACTTGTGAACATATTGAGGTACATGTAGCAGAATTTTGGAGAAACAGCAGGGTAAAACCCTGCTGTTTCTTAATTTTGTAAGGTATTTATAGTTGGTATAAATCTTGCAGTTATATATTACAATAACTTAGTATTGCAAGAAATTACATACGTAGATGAGAGTCAGCTAAGGAGGGCAATCCAATGAGAGCAGTTTCTGTATATCAGGCAGAAGGTATGGTTCTCTGTCATGATGTCACTGAAATTATTCCGGGAAAACGCAAAGGCAAAGCATTTAGGAAAGGGCATGTTATCTGCAAAGAAGATATCCCGAGGTTGCTGGATATTGGCAAGGAAAATATTTATGTCTGGGAAGTAAATGAGCAAACTATTCATGAGAATGATGCAGCAACCAGATTTGCTAAGGCCATAGCAGGGCAAGGTCTACACTTAGATGAGGCTTCAGAAGGTAAGGTCGAAATAAGAGCAAATACTCTTGGCTTGCTAAAAATAAATACAGAAGCATTGGAAAGGATCAACGATATTGATCAAGTGGCCGCCGCTACCTTACACACGAATCAGATGGTGGATGCGGGGAAAAAGGTTACAGGCTGCAAAATTATTCCGTTGGTGATTGAGACCGAGAAACTTCAACAAATTGAAAAAATTGGAATTGATTACTATCCAGTGGTGGAGGTCAAACCCTTACAGGCCTGTAAGGTGGGTATTGTCACTACCGGTAGTGAAGTATATCATGGCCGTATTAAGGATTGTTTCGGACCAGTATTGGCAGATAAGTTTGAATATTTAGGAAGTTCGATTCTGCGCCAGGTATTTGTACCTGATGATATTTCTATGATTGCTAAAGCTATTCATGGTTTGCTTGCCGAAGGTGCCGATATGATTGTGACTACCGGTGGTATGTCTGTCGATCCAGATGATGTAACACCTTCTGGCATCAGGGCCGCAGGAGGAAAGATTGTTATTTATGGGGCGCCTACACTGCCTGGCGCGATGTTTATGCTGGCGTATTTAGGAGAAGTTCCGGTTCTTGGTTTACCAGGCTGTGTCATGTATCACAAGAGTACAGTGTTTGACCTGGTAGTTCCCCGCCTGTTAGCTGGTGAAGAACTATCACGCAAAGATATTACCAGACTGGGGCATGGTGGGTTATGTCTAGTATGTGAAGAATGTCGTTACCCGGAATGCGGCTTTGGCAAAGGCAGCTAATCATGGTAAGATTGTGCGTATTTCGGGGATGAAGAGATCCCCTGAAATATAGATTATTGAATAATAAGGGAGACGAGAGAGCAGATGCAAAAGAAAATTTTGATTATCAATGGTTTGCCCAGAACGCTAATTGTTGATCTGGAAGCTAGTTTGGCTAGTGTGCTCCGGGAACAACTGCTGTTGACTGGTTGCAAGGTTGGCTGTAATCAAGGTCAATGCGGAACTTGTTCAATTATTATGGATGGCCGAGTAATACGGTCTTGCGTCACGAAGATGAAAAAGGTTCCTGATGAAGCCAATATTACAACCATTGAAGGATTGGCTACACCTACTAACCTCCATCCGCTGCAAGTTGCCTGGATGGCCTATGGCTGCGCTCAATGCGGTTTCTGCAGTCCGGGATTTATTTTATCAGCGAAAGTATTGCTTGATGAGAATCCCAGCCCCACTAGAGAAGATATTCGCGCATGGTTCCAAAAACACCGCAATGCTTGCCGTTGCACAGGTTACAAACCTCTAGTTGATGCTGTTATGGCAGCTGCTAGTATTCTCCGCGGGGAAATGCGCAAAGAAGAACTGATCTTCAAACCTGTCGGCAACAAAATTTACGGCACAACTTATATTCGTCCGTCTGCCTTGCAGAAAGTTACCGGTACTTGGGATTTTGGCGCCGATGTTTCGCTGCAAATGCCTACAGGAACTTTGCGGTTAGCTCTTGTTCAAGCAGAAGTATCTCATGCGAATATTAAAGGCATTGACACCTCAGCAGCTGAGAAAATGCCAGGTGTATATAAAGTAATCACCCATAAAGACGTTAAAGGCAAAAACCGGATTTCCGGTCTGATCACTTTCCCGACTAATAAAGGTGATGGCTGGGATCGCCCCATTCTTTGCGATGAGAAAGTATTCCAGTTTGGCGACGCTATTGCCATAGTTGCAGCAGATACGGAAGAACATGCCCAAGCTGCAGCTAAAGCGGTAAAGGTTGATCTTGAAGTATTGCCGGCATACATGAGTGCTCCTGCCGCAATGGAACCTGATGCCATTGAAATCCATCCTGGAACCCCTAATGTTTACTTTGAGACTGGTGTGGTAAAAGGCGAAGACACTAAGCCGGTTATGGATAGCGCCGATGTTGTCATTGCAGAAGTTGAAACTTACTGCAGCCGTCAGCCGCATCTTCCGCTTGAGCCTGACTGCGGCAGCGCCTATATTGATGAAGAAGGCCGTCTGACTATTCATTCTAAGAGTATCGCATTACACTTGCACCATGCAATGATTGTCGCCGGTATTGGTATTGAACCGGAAAAATGCCGTCTTGTAGCCAACCCGACAGGTGCTACTTTTGGTTATAAATTTAGTCCAACTAATGAAGCTTTGCTGGGCGTTGCCTGTCTTGCTTGCGATGGTAAGCCTGTTTCCCTTATCTTCAACATGTTCCAGCAAATTACCTATACAGGCAAGCGTTCACCTGCACTTGTTAAAACGAAACTTGCTGCTGATAAGACAGGTAAAATTTTGGCAATGGATACCAATTGGTGGCTGGATCATGGTCCGTACAGTGAATTCGGTGACCTGAACTGCATACGGCAAGGGCAGTTTACCGGTGCTGGTTACGATATTCCGAAAATCCGCGGTAAAGGCAAGTGTGTGTGTACCAACCATGGCTGGGGATCTGCTTTCCGCGCCTATGGCTCGCCTAAAGCCTTCTTGTCATCAGAAATCTGTATTGATGAGCTGGCCGAAAAACTCGGTATGGATCCATTGGAATTGCGCTATAAGAATGTATATCGCCCTGGTGCTACCACGCCGACCGGCCAGGTACCAGAAGTATTCTGTCTGCCGGAAATGCTTGACAAACTCCGTCCCCACTGGGAAGAGGCCAAGAAACGTTGTAAAGAACTTTCAACCCCTGAAAAGAAACGCGGCGTAGGCTTATCACTTGGAATATATGGTTGCGGTCTGGATGGTGCGGACAGTTCGCAAGCTTGGACAGAACTTAATCCGGACGGTACAATAACTGTCGGTAACTCCTGGCAGGATCATGGTCAAGGTGCTGACCTTGCTACTTTGACACATTCTCATGAAACTTTCCGTCAGATGGGGATTACCCCTGATCAAATTAAGCTTGTCATGAATGATATGGCTTTCACACCAGCCAGCGGTCCGTCCGGCGGCAGCCGTCAAAACGTTATGACTGGTAACGCCACCAGGGTTGCCAGTGAAATGCTGGTCAATGCTATGCGTAAACCTGACGGCACGTTCCGGACTTACGACGAAATGGTAGCTGAAAAAATTCCGCTCCATTATAATGGTTCATGGACGGCATCCATGTGCAGTGACTGCGATCTTGAGACCATGCAAGGCAACCCGTTCGCCATTTACATGTATGCACTCTTTATGCCTGAAGTTGAAGTTGATATGAAGACTGGTAAAGCGACCGTAGTTCGGTTTGTAACTGTTCAGGATATCGGAACACTTACCAATAAAACAACCTGCGACGGTCAAGTCTACGGCGGTTTGGCTCAAGGTATTGGTCTTGCTCTTACTGAAGACTTTGACGACCTCAAAAAACATACCAGCCTTGTTGGTTGTGGTCTTCCGTTTATTAAGGATATTCCGGATGATATGGAAATCATCTACAATATTTCCCCGCGTGAGCATGGACCATATGGTGCTGCTGGCGTAGGTGAAGGGCCGCTCACGGCTCCACATCCGGCTATTCTTAACGCCATTTATAATGCCTGCGGTGTACGCATTTACTCAGTACCTGCATTGCCGGAAAAAATCAAAGCAGGCCTGGACGCACTAGCTGCTAAAAAGTAATTAGCGGTAAATGAGCGAATATAGAAAATGTAGAATTCTAAAACTAGACTGGAAAGCGTATTGCTTTCCGGTCGTTTTAGGATTTCTATACCAGGAAGAGGGTGTTTCAAATGGATCAAATGGATCAAAAATTATTGCGTGAACGGGAATCAAAATGTATTCAGGAAAATCCACCAGCTTGTACTGCTGGGTGTCCAGTTCATGTTGATGCCCGGGGTATGGCTAAAGCTGTACAGAAAGAAGATTACGCGACAGGATTTGCCTTGTTTAACAGAATGGTCCCTTTCCCCGGAATTATTAGCAGAATTTGTAATCAACCCTGTCGGCAAACCTGTAAACGTAATGAAATTGATGAATCTATTTTTATCAAGGGTTTAGAACAAATTTGTGTTGATAACAACAATACTGCTCCCAAGTTACTATTACCGAAGGCTAAAACCCAGAAGGTAGCTATTGTTGGTGCCGGGTTGAGCGGCTTGACCGCAGCATTGGAGCTTAGCCGCAAAGGGTACAAAGTGACTGTATTCGAAGCTACAGACCGATTGGGAGGAAGTATCTGGGATATCGCGGAAAACAAGCTTCCACGACAGTTGATTCATAATGATTTTGAGATTATCGCCAAATTTCCTATAGAGATTCGCTATAATACAGCTATTAATGCTTTAGACAGTTTGAGTGCGGAGTATGATGCGATCTATCTAGCTACAGGTTTTCAACTAACTGGCAATTCAGATTTAGGTCTGGAGTTAGCGTCAGATGGCAAAATCAAGGTTGATTTGATATCGTTAGCAACAAACAACAACAAGGTGTTCGTCGGTGGCAGTCTTCGCCGTGAATACGGACATCCATCGCCGATTGCTTCAATAGCTGATGGTAAAATCGCCGCAATTTCGATTGACCGGCTGTTTCAAAATGCATCACTTACTGCTAATAGGGAGAAAGAGGGACTTTATGAGACTGCCCTCTATACCAACATAAAAGGGATAAAACCTGAACCCATGGTAATCGCTGGCGATTCTGACAGCGGTTACAGTAAAACCGAAGCTGTTCAGGAAGCTAATCGTTGTTTGTTATGTGAGTGCCAGGAATGCGTGAAAGCCTGCGAGTATCTTGCACATTATCGGGGGTACCCCAAACGGTATGCACGCGAGGTATACAATAACTTGTCCATTGTTATGGGAATCCACCATGCTAATAACATGATTAACTCTTGTAGTTTATGTGGTCTGTGTGAACAGATTTGTCCGGGAAATTTGAATATGGGCGAAATCTGCCATGAAGCAAGAAAAATAATGGTAGAGAAGGGGAAAATGCCTCCGTCGACCCACGATTTTGCTTTAAGGGATATGCAATTTAGCAATAGCGATGCATGTGCTCTGACTAGAAATCAGCCTGGCAGCTCATCAAGTGAGTGGGTATTTTATCCTGGTTGCCAGTTAGCAGCCTCATCACCTCAGTATGTGCAACAGATGTACAGCTTTTTATGTGAAAGGCTGAGCGGTGGTGTCGGGTTACTATTAGGTTGTTGTGGAGCACCGGCCAGTTGGGCAGGACAGGAGGCAGTGTTTCGGGAGACAAGGAATAATCTGGAAAGCAACTGGCGTAGTTTGGGAAGTCCCAAGATTATTACGGCTTGTCCTACCTGTTTGAGCCTATTTAAAAATGATTCACCTGACATGCCGGTGGAAAACTTATGGACATTGCTGGAACGTATCGGTCTGCCAGAAGGCAGCACCCAGTTAGCCAAGACACCGCAAAAATTGGCGATACATGACAGCTGTACCACAAGGTATGATGCTGAGATTCAGACCAGTGTAAGAAACCTTTTGGGTAGACTGGGATATCAAATTGAAGAGTTGCCTTTAAGCCGTGAAACTACAGTATGTTGCGGTTATGGAGGTTTAATGCTTTATGCCAATCAGGAGATTGCACATAAAGTTATAGATAGACGAATTAATGAAAGTGAATTAGACTATCTCGCGTACTGTAGCATGTGCCGGGATAATTTTGCCAGTCAAGGAAAACGTACCTATCATCTCCTTGATTTGATTTTGGGTGGTGGCGAGGAAGATCTGGCTACGCAAGCAGGGCCTGGTTATTCAAAGCGTCAGGAAAACCGCGCTAAATTGAAACAAACATTAGTAAGAGAAGTTTGGGGTGAAGAAGTGGCACAGCCGCAAGCTGAGGTCAAGGTCACTATTCCTGCAGATGTATTGCAACTGATGGAGGATAGGCGGATTCTTGTTGATGATGTTACTAATGTTATTGCCCATGCGGAAAGTTCTGGCAGTAAACTCAAGGACGCCAGGAGCGGCCATTATATAGCATATTTTAAGCCAGCCAGCGTGACCTATTGGGTAGAGTATTTGCCGCAGGCAGATGGATTTGTCGTTCAAAATGCTTATTGTCACAGAATAGAAATTGAAGGATAATGGAGGAAACATGAGCAAACTGATAGAAGAACAACCATTAGATATTGTTTGTGTTACATGTGGCATTAAGCTGACACTTGGAAAGGTAGAGTTGTCGTATCTTGGCAGCAACTTTCCGGTTGAACTGTATAGATGTTCGCAGTGTGGCTTAGTTTATGTTCCTGAGGAATTAGCTAATGGCAAAATGAAAAAGGTAGAAGCAGCATTGGAGGATAAATGATGCTTCACCAACATCCGGGCGGGCTGACATTAACCAAGCGGGTTGTTGAGTACTGTGCATTTATACCTGGTGCAAAAGTACTTGATGTCGGTTGCGGCACCGGAGTAACTATGGAGTATTTGCAGGAGACTTGTGGGTTACAGTCAGTAGGAGTCGATGTATCTAAGGAGCGGCTGGAGCAGGGTAGGAAACACTTGCCCTATTTGCAGTTTATCCAAGCAGCAGGCGAAAGCCTGCCGCTTGTCGATGTTTCATTTGCCGGAGTAATAGCCGAATGCAGTCTGTCGGTTATGCAGGATGCAGGTACCGTTTTAACTGAAATTAGCCGTATTCTTGTACCAGGGGGGAAACTGGCGATAACAGATATTTATTTACCGATTTCCGATAGTACGGCTGGATATTTAAATAGAAACCAACTAAAAACAATGCTGGAAAAAAACGGCTTTTCTATCGTTGTTTGGGAAGATCAGTCTGCATTTTTGCGGGAGTTTATTGCCTGCTATATTATGAAATACGGATCAATGGAAGAACTGTGGCAATGTGTATCCATTCCCAAGACAAAATTGGGATATTTTTTGCTAGTGGCTGAAAAAAGGCAAATGGAAGGATGAAATATTTTGGACGAAAAAACATGTCCTCGTTGTAATAGTGAACTAACGAATAATGCCCCCTTGTATCAATGCTGTAGGTGCTTTACCTATTATTGCAAAAATTGTGAAGATAGCCATGCGGGCCGAAAATGTCCTGAATGTAATATGGGGCCGCGCTTGATCGTTCCAACGGGAAAATAAGAAGGTGTGGTGGCATGGATCATGAAGGAAAAAAATGATTTTCTTGATAAAATTGAGGCCGACTGGGTTACTATTGAAGTTACTGACAAGATTTCTGGCAAACTGTTTCGCCGGAACTTTCCCTTACGATATTTGGAAACAGATAACGGCGTAGTATTGTTTGGAGAAACATTAGATGGCAAGCCGTCGCAAATCAACTTTTTGTCGGAAGTAGCGCTTACCAAAATTAATGATTTGCTGGGTAAAGGCCCAGAACATGGCCATTGTGACTCAAGGGAGGAGTCCTGATGATATTTCCTATGCTGCTGTCGGCAATCGATAGCAGGGGTGTGGTAGATATTATAACTGTGATTGACTGTACCCCGCAGTCTGATAATTGGGTGGGGCAGATGCTCATTGTTTATGATGGAAAAGTAGAGGGACAGTTAGAGCCCGTTGTTATTGATAAAATATTGGGTATAGTGCAGACCACAGGGTGGACTAAGCCAGTAACTATTTCAGTGGAAGATCAGCAAGGTAACACTTATCGAATTTTTTGGGATAGAGTGGTCAAAAAGCGTTGTGCTATCGTATTTGGTGGCGGACATATCAGCCAGCCGTTGGTACAAATGCTTACCGCAATCGATTTTGAAGTGACCGTTATTGATGATCGGCCAGAATTTGCCAATAGCACCAGATTTCCTGGTGCTCACCAAGTAATTTGCAATAATTTTCAGCTAGCTATGAACAACCTGACAATAGACAGCGGTACGGCTGTTATTATTGTAACTCGTGGGCATCGCTATGATTTGGATTGTCTGCGCGCTACTATGAGCAGAAATGCACGGTATCTGGGGATGATTGGTAGCAAAAAGCGTATCAAAGAAATTATTGAGTTAGTGAAGGCAGAAGGCGGGCCAGCTGATATTGAAAGACAGCTTTATGCCCCAATTGGTCTTGATATTAAAGCAGCAACGCCAGCAGAAATTGCGCTGAGTATTGCCTCTGAAGTGGTAGCGGTTTTTCGGGGTGGGTCTGGCCGGCCACTGAGTGGGCATAAGGAGGCTTTCTAATGGATCGGACATTAGTAGAACATATCTGTGAATGTCAAAGTAACGGCGAAACGGCGGCGCTTGTCACTATTGTGGAAACGCGCGGCTCAACTCCCCGCAAGGCAGGCAGTAATATGTTAATTTTTCCTGATGGCAGGTCTTTTGGTACTATTGGTGGTGGCTGTGGGGAAGCGGAGGTTAGGCGGCAGGCGTTAACTGCGCTTGATGAAAAACGATCTCAATTACATACGGTACGAATGCTAAATGATGTGGCGGCCGATGAAGGGATGGTCTGCGGCGGAATTATGGAGGTTTTTATCCAGATCCTATAATGACAAAGATAGGAAGCAAAAAGAAATCTACAGGCGCAGGCGGTTGGTGTATTGAGCGAAAGGAAGGTGGCGAACATGACAGACGTATTTTTAAAGATGCTTGAGTTAGCACAAGCTGGTTTTTACTGTAGCCAAATCTTACTTATTATCGGGCTGGAGGCCCAAGGTAAAGAGAACCCTGATCTAGTGCGAGCCATGTCTGGGTTGATCGGGGGAATGGGCTTTTCTGGTAGAACCTGCGGCGCCTTAACCGGTGGGGCTTGCTTGATCGGTCTCTATGCTGGGAAGGGGACAGCCGAAGAAATGGAAGACAGCCGTCTTAATGACATGGTCCGGGCACTTGTAGAGTGGTTTGAGCAGGAAGCAAGTTCTCAATATAACGGCACTGCCTGTAATGATATCCTGGAAAATAACCCGATGAATCGGATGGCGCGGTGTCCGCAGCTTGTGCAAAATACTCTTGGTAAGGTTGAGGAGATTTTAGCAGCCAACGGATATGACCTTTCAGGGCGAATTGACTAGTAAGCCTACAGCGATAGAGGAGGGTGTGCGTGAAAAAGGTATACAAGAAACTAGTTCAGCTGCTTTCAGCTGGTGAAAACGTTGTTTTGGCTACCATCTTCCACAGCGCCGGATCAGCGCCGCGCTCGGCCGGGGCCAAGATGATTATTTGTGCAGACGGCTCTATTATTGGTACAGTTGGCGGTGGACGGGTAGAAGCTGAAACCATTGAATTAGCAAAAAAGGTTCAGACAAAACGTCAATCGGTAATACAACCTTTTGATTTGACAGGATCAGATGCGGCCGGCTTAGGCATGATCTGTGGCGGGACAGGCGAAATTCTGCTCGATTATCTGGATGCGGCCAATGACGATAATCGTCTGATTTATGAGGCCATCCTTACCACAATGGATAAGGCACAGAAGGCCTGGCTGATGACCGAAGTGACCGCCCAAACAGTGGCTGGTCAAACAAGACAACAATGCCTTGTTAAAAAGGATGGTACAATTATCGGTAATTTTCAAGGTGAACCAGCATTTTTGGAAAAGATGTCTTCTGGTCCGGCTAAAATTTCCATCCATGCTGATGCGCATGAGGACCGAAGTTTTATTGTTGAGCCTATTCGCACGACTGGTGTCGTATACTTATTTGGGGCAGGTCATGTTTCCCAGCAGATTGCTAAATTGACAGATATGGTAGGGTTTATCACAGTAGTCATTGACGATCGACCGGCTTTTGCCAACAGGGAACGATTTCCACAGTCCGAAGTTATGGTTGTAGAACATTTCGAGTGTATGCCAGAACTTGCTATCGACCAAGATAGTTATCTGGTTATTGTGACCAGAGGACATCTGCACGACCAGACTGTGTTAGAACAAGCACTCCAGACGAATGCGGGCTATATTGGGATGATTGGCAGCAAAAAGAAACGGGATAATTTATTTAAGTCGTTACAAGAAAAAGGTGTCAGCTCGGCCAACCTGCAGCGGGTCTATTCGCCGATTGGCATTGATATTTATGCTGAGACTCCGGAAGAAATAGCGGTAAGCATTGCAGCTGAGTTGATAAAGGCCAGGGCGGAGCGGGAAAAATGTGTAGCTCAGGGCTAGTTGGTTTAATTGTAGCTGCAGGCTATTCTTCACGCATGGGAACATTCAAGCCGCTGCTGCCCTTGGGGGAAAAAACAGTAATTGAAGCGGCGGTAGATAGTTTATTGCTTGGCGGGGTAACCGATATCCGGGTGATAGTTGGCCATCGGGCGGCTGAATTAGTTCCGGTGTTAGAGCGTTTGCCAGTCAGTATTATTGAAAACCCCAATTATGCAGCAGGTATGTTTTCTTCTGTGGTTACCGGGCTTAGCCAATTTGCCGGGGAAGCCGAGGCATTCATGCTGCTGCCTGGCGATACCCCGCTGATACGAAGAAGTAGTATTAAGGATCTGATGAAAGCATATCGCCAGACAGGAGCAGCCGTAGTATACCCGGTTTTTAATGGCCGCCGCGGCCATCCGCCACTGATCAGCGCCAAGTGTTTTCCTGCTATTCTTAGCGGTGATGGTGTTGGCGGACTTCGCGCTATTTTAGAACAGTTTGCTGCTGACAGCGCGGAAGTGGCAGTTGCCGACCAGGGTGTGATAATGGATATTGATATCAGGGAGGACTATGAACGGCTAACCAAGTTTTATGCCCAGCGGCAGATACCCACCTATGACGAATGTCTTGCCTTATTACGTAAACACCAGGTTGGTGATAAGGTAGCGCGTCATGGGCAGACTGTCGCTAAGGTAGGTCGCCAGTTAGCTGAGTTGCTTAATGGCTCCGGTTTACAGCTCAATATTGAGTTGGTGGTCGCCGGGGGGATGCTGCATGACATTGCTAAGGGGAAGCCGAATCATCCCAAGCGTGGAGAACGCTTGATAAAAAGTAAAGGGTTTTCCGCTTTAGCAGGTATTATAGCGTCTCATATGGATTTGGAATTGACACCAGAGCAGGTAATGGATGAAGTAGCCGTGGTATTTCTTGCCGATAAGTTAGTACAAGGTGACAGGCTGGTGTCCCTAAGCGAGCGATTTAGCTTACCACTGGAAAAGTTTTCCAGTAATCCTGAAATACTAGCTGCAGTTTTGCACAGACAGCGGACGGCAGAAGTTATCAGAGATAGGGTAACAGGTCTAGTGGGAAGGGGTAGTTTAGAAGAAATGGTATTACAATAGGGGGCGAGGTTATGATGCCGGTATATGTAAATAATGCTGCGACTTCCTGGCCAAAGGCACCGCAAGTGGGTGGAACGGTGGCATCCTATGTTAGTGGAGTACCATATCATGCCGGACGTTCTGGATTTTCCGGGCAGGATATTCCCGGAGAATGCCGAAATTTATTGGCTGATTTGCTGCAAGTAAAAGATCCCCGCCAAATTGTTTTGGGGGCCAATGCTACCCATGCCTTAAATATTGCTTTACATGGTGTTCGCTGGCGTCCGGGGGCAGCTGTGGTGACTACGGCTGCAGAACATAATTCAGTATTACGCCCATTGCATTACCTGTCTAAAACCAAGGGTGTAGTTGTTCATATCCTTCCCGTTGATAAACAGGGGCGGATTAATCCGGGGGAATGGGAAAGTGCATTAACAAAGTATAGGCCGCAATTGGCTGTTTTTGCGCATGCTTCCAATGTTACTGGAGCGGTAAATGATGCAGCATTGCTTGCCAGGTTGGCTAAACAATCAGGAGCAAGTACGCTTATGGATGCGTCGCAGAGTCTGGGGATTGTGCCTGTATTACCGGAAGTGTGGGGAATTGATTTGGTAGCCTTTACCGGCCATAAATATCTGTTAGGTCCGCCAGGCACGGGAGGCTTATATGTGGCCCCGGAACTGGAACTGGAACCTGTATGGGTAGGCGGAACAGGGGTCCAAAGTGATCTTGATGAGATGCCACTAACTATGCCTACCCGTTTTGAAGCCGGTACACCTAATGACCCCGCCGTTGCCGGATTATCAACGGCGCTGACTTGGAGTGCAAAAAACAGTATTGATGACTGCGCGCTACCCACTAAGACCGAGCGGTTGGTAGCAGGACTGGTTAATGTGGGAGCTGACGTTATTATTGTTGAACCACCCCGAACTCCGGTCGTTTCCTTTACTCTAAAGACGTGGGCGCTAGAAGACGTGGGCGAAGTCTTGCACAAAAGTTTCGGGATAGTTTGTCGCACCGGTCTCCATTGTGCGCCACTGATTCATACCTATTTGGGCACATCTCCTACGGGTACGATCCGGTTTAGTTTGTCACGGTTTACTACCGACAAGGACATTGATTACTGCATTAGCGCAATCGATGCAATAGTACATGCAACAGTATGAATGTAAGAAGGTCGAGAATTGTTTTAGTGGTGCCCATATATACGAGTATCGTCTGACAATAAAAGTCAAGGAAGAATTTATTGAAGGTTTTGCTGACAGTAGTTCAATTAAATATCACAGAAATTTCCCACGGCCTTGTTTTCAAGTTGAGTTATCAGATGGTACAACCATCAAAGGCGTCATTTCGGACACGGTGATTAGAGTAAACTTTCCGGCGAGTAACCCGCAGGAGAGCAAGGCTAACTTTGAGATAGTTTTAGAAGATTTGCTTGAACAACAACAGACTGGTGGCAGGGAGAGATAGCTTGGCGATGGATGATATTGAGGAAATAAAAGAGCTTGTACTTTCTACAACACAAAGTGTTTGCCCCGAATGTTTGCAGCGGATTCCGGCAGAACGGGTGGCAAAGGGCAATCAGGTGTTTTTGCGGAAGCATTGCCCAGAGCATGGCGAGTACCAAGTTTGTATTTGGGAGGGAGAGCCTAGCTATTTAGGCTGGGCTAATGCTAAAATACCAACTTCGCCGGTGGTGTGCGCAACCGAAGTCAGTCAGGGTTGTCCGTTTGACTGCGGTTTATGTCCGGAGCATCGTCAACAGACTTGTTGTGTGCTGCTGGAAGTGACCAATCAATGTAACTTACACTGTCCTGTTTGTTTTGCCACCGCTTCGCCGGCAGGGAAAGAAGAGCCTGGACTTGAAGTTATTGAGGGGTGGTACCGGATGCTCATGAACAACGGCGGTCCCTATAATATTCAGTTGTCAGGCGGTGAGCCGACTGTCCGTGATGATTTACCCGAAATCATTGCCTTGGGAAAAAAGTTAGGCTTGGGTTTTTTTCAGGTTAATACCAATGGCCTGCGGCTGGCAACTGATGAACAGTATGTTAGCAGGCTGAAAGCGGCAGGTTTAAACTGTGCTTTTTTGCAATTTGATGGAATGAGCGATGATATCTACGTCAAATTGCGCGGGAAAGCATTACTTGATATCAAGAAAAAAGCCATTGAGGTTTGTGCCGCTCATGAAATTGGGGTTGTGCTTGTGCCTACTTTAGTACCAGGGGTAAATGACAGTCAGATTGGCCATATCCTGAACTTTGCTATAAGCAAGATGCCTGCTGTACGGGGCGTCCACTTTCAGCCGGTAAGCTATTTTGGCAGATATCCGGTAGAACCGAAAGATACTGACAGGATTACTATTCCCCAAGTTCTGCGGGAAATTGAGAAACAGACAGATGGACAAATGAAAGCAACACATTTCCGACCGCCAGGTGGTGAACATTCCCATTGTTCTTTTCATGGGAACTTTGTCCTAATGCCTGGAGGACATCTAAAGCCTTTGGTACAAGAAAATACAAGTGCGTGCTGCTGTCAGAGTGAACCTATAACCGACGGGGCAAAACGTGCCAGACAGTTTGTTGCCAGGCAATGGTCGTCAGCTCACTCAGAAGCAGGTATTCAGCGTAAGGAGCAACCCAGACCACAAGCCGGTATGGGCAATGTAGCCAGCCTTGATGAGTTTTTGGAACGAGTAAGTACCTATAAGCTGGCTGTATCAGGAATGGCATTTCAGGATGCCTGGACTTTGGATTTAGACCGGTTAAAACAGTGTTTTATACATGTGGTGGGACCTGATAATAAACTGATTCCTTTTTGTGCCTATAATCTTACTAACCGGCAGGGGCAGGCTTTGTATCGGAGGGGACAATGACAGCTGGAGTGGAGATAACACCGTTAGATGCATTGGTAGCGGCGAAAATAGGGGCAGAAGGCGGGAAGCTGACCCAGGCACAACTGTCTAGCTACCAACTAGCCCGGTTAAAAGAAACAATATCAAGAGTGCAGAGTCTGAGTCCTTTTTACCGACGACGTCTGGCCGACAAAAAAGTAGCTTCCCTTACACGCCTGGAAGACCTTGCCGAATATCCCTTTACCACAGCGGCTGATGTGACTGAGCATGCTATTGAGATGGTATGTGGTTCACAAAGCCAAATCAACCGGGTGGTGACTCTTGCTACCTCAGGTACTACCGGGAATCCCAAGCGGGTTTATTTTAGTAAGTTTGATCAGCAATTGACGATTGATCATTTTGGTTGTGGTATGTCTACCTTAGTGGGGCCAGGTGACAAAACGCTGATTTTGTTGCCAGGCGAGCGTCCCGGTAGTGTTGGTGATCTGTTACTAAAAGGATTGCTTGCTATTGGGGTAGTGCCTGTTGCTTATGGTCTTGTACAAAATCCCGCAGATGCTGTCCGGAAAATGTGTCAGGAACAGGCAACAAGTCTTGTTGGTATTCCGGTACAAGTTCTGGCCATGGCCCGTTATTGGGAAAAATGGGGCAAGAGCAGCTGGGCTCCAAGATGCGGCTTATTAAGTACTGATTATGTACCTGCTGCCGTGGTGAACGAACTAAGGCGCATCTGGAATTGTGAAATATACGATCATTATGGTATGACCGAAATGGGCTTAGGTGGCGGCATGGAATGCAGTGCACATACCGGACATCATTTACGGGAAGCTGATTTATACTTCGAAATTATTGATCCTGATTCTACCCGTGTGCTTCCAGACGGAGAGTATGGCGAGGTCGTATTTACTACTCTGACAAGGCAAGGCATGCCGCTGATTCGCTACCGCACAGGTGATATTTCGCGGTTTATTCCTGAGCTATGTCCCTGCGGCAGTATATTGCGCTGTTTGGAACGCGTTCGCTGCCGGAAGGATGGAAGGGTAAGCCTGGGACAAGCCGGTATGATTACTATGGCTGATTTTGATGAAGTACTGTTGCCTCTGCCTGAGGTTATCAATTTTACAGCTACCGTTTTCAGCGGCCAGCCTAGTAAGGTAAAGCTTGTTGTAGAGGTGTTATCTCAGGAGAGAATACTGGATGAAGCGGTAGTATTACAGGCAGTTAGACAATTACCAGTTATCCAGCAGGCTGAACAAGAACGAAGTATTGTGCTTGAAGCAGCAATTGCTTGTGATTTGTCACTACCTCCTGGTAAGCGGAGTATTAACGTAGTTGGACCAAGGGAGGATGCGTAAGTGTCAGGTAACAGGCAGGAACGACGGATTTATCTGCTTCGCCATGGTAAGATAGTCATGGAAAAACAGGAGCGCTGCTATATTGGTCATATTGATATTCCCTTAGCTGCTGAGGGAGTGCATCAGGCCCAATTGTTGCAAGCTGAATTCGCAAGGCAAGAGCTTACGGCCGTCTTTTGCAGTGATCTGATACGTTCGGTTGATACAGCCAGAATTATTACAGAGCAATTAAATATCGAGCTGACAAGTAAGCGCGAACTGCGGGAAATCAGCATGGGTGACTGGGAGGGAAAAACCTTCCGGGAAATAGCAGCGGCCCATCCCACAGAGTATGCTAAACGGGGGAAGAATATTGCCAGTTATCGTATCCCCGGCGCTGAGAGTTTCGCGGAATGCCAGTCAAGGATTCTTGCTGCATTCACGGAGATTGTGAATGCTACCCAAGGCAATATTCTTATTGTTGGACATGCCGGAATTAATAGACTATTGTTGTGTCATGTTCTTGGTATGCCTATGGAAAATCTTTTTCGCATCACACAAGACTATGGCTGTACAAATATATTGGTAGGAGATAGTGGTAAATACCGTGTTAAACTGTTGAATGGTCTTCCAGGCATCCGGATGTATTCAGCGAACTAAAATCCATCCGGGTTCTTTTTTTTGCGTTTTTTTATCAGTCCTGCGCTTTTTCTAATATTTTCAAAAGTTATTCAAAAAATTGGAGTTCATAATACAACTATAGCCTCCAGGGCTAAATGAAAAGAAAAGGATGGTAAAAAAATGAATAAAAAAAGAATGTGGTTATTAGCAATTAGTGTGGCAACAATGGTTACTGCAACTGGAGTTGTGATGGCTGCCACTACTGCAGATAAGCAAGATAATTCAACAGGCAAATTGCAACAGAATCAATCTGAAAAAGGTGATTTTGCTAAAAGACATGGGATGAAAGGTTTTCATGAGGACAAGCAAGCCTTACTGAAGTTCCTAAAAGTCGATGCTCAAACCTTTGATGCCAATATAAAAGATGGCAAAACATTAGCGGTCATTGCCAAAGAACAAGGTATATCAGAACAGAAACTCACAGATTTTATGGTTAAACAACTATCTGTACATATAGACAGGGCGGTAAAATCAGGTAGGTTGTCTGATGCTAAGGCAACGCAAATGAGAGCTGATATGGATGAACGGGTAGCAGATATGATTCATGGCAAAGCTCCGATGCATGGATTTGGACCTATGAGGCCGGCTCCTTTTGACCATGCCAAGCTGTTGGACTTGTTAAAGATGGATGATGAAAGTTTCAAAACTGAAATGAAAGCAGGGAAATCCTTGCTGACAATTGCGAAAGAGCATGATGTTTCCGAACAAGAACTTACGGCTTTGATGGCCCAACAAATGACTGAGCGGATCAACGAGGCGGTAAAAGCAGGCCGTATCCAGGAGGATCAAGCAGAACAAATGAAAGCCAATATGGAAAAGCATGTAGCAGACATTATTAATGGCAGGGCGCCCATGCATGGGCATGGGCCTATGGGTCACAATCTGTTCCATAATGAAAAATTATTAAGTCTACTTAACATGGATGGAGAAACTCTGAAAACAGAGATGAGATCAGGGAAATCTTTACTGACAATTGCGAACGAGCATGGTGTTAGCGAACAGAGTCTTAAAGATTTGATGCTGGAAGATATGGCACAACATATTGATCAAGATGTAAAAGAAGGCAGAATTCCGGCAGATAAAGCTAAGCAAATAAAAGCTACTATGGAAAATCGCGTCAGCGATATGATCAACGGTAAGATTCCCATGAAAAATCATCCACAAAACGACCAACAATAGCTAGTGAACTCGTCAAAAAAAAAGGAAGCTTCCGCTTGGTAATTCAGGCCGGAAGCTTCTTTTTTTCGTCGCAAAACCTGATGGAAATTTAGATGGAAGAAATAAAAGGGAATAAAACTTTTTCATGGAATACTATCAGATAAGACTTGGCTTGTGCCAAGTCCTTTAGGACGTCAGCAGAAGCCTTAGTCGTTCAATCCAGGGAAAGGTATGCTTTCCATCTGGATAAAAAACATTCTTGGGAGGGTATATACAGTGCTAAAAGATAAATTAGGTAAGTCTTTTGTTTATACAACTGAATTAGGCGGTATAAATGGTACTGATATTGAAACAAGTATTGCCAAGGTCAAAGAGTATTCCGGTTTGGATGCTCTCAATATTCATGATTGTCCCAATGCGAGACTACGCATGAATTCCGTAATGGCAGCAGCGGTTATTAACAGGGCGACAGGTATGGAGACTATTCCCCATTTTACCTGTCGAGATCGTAGTTTGCTGGGAACGCAGGCTGATCTATTGGGAGCACATGCGCTAGGTATTCGTTACATATTGCCAACAACCGGCGATGGCCCGCAGCATGGCCCGTATCAGTCAACGGCAGTCTATGATTACAATTCAGCGAGATTAATTGAGTTAATTAAAGGCTTTAATCAGGGCAAAGATGCGAACGGAGAAGTGTTTCAAGGGCAAACCCAGTTTAGTGTAGCCGCTACGGCCACGCCGGGAGCCGTCAATCTGGATGCGGAAATGTCTAATATGGTGAAAAAGGCGAACGCCGGTGCGGACTTTTTCCAAACGCAGCCGGTTTATGATGCTGAACAAACACTGCGTTTTTTAACTAAAGCCAAAACTCTAGGAAAACCAATATTATTAGGACTTATGCCATTGAAAAGCCTTAAAATGGCTGAATTTGTCAATAAGAATGTGGCCGGGATAACCATCCCCGCAAATATACTTGCTGAAATGCAGCAGGGAAAAACCGGTTTTGAGGTAGCCTGTGAGTTTATCAGTCAGATTTATCAGCAAATAGATGGACTACACATAATGGGGATGGGTGATGTGGCTGTAACAAATAAATTGATTACTTTTACCAGGGAGCTGCAAAGCCAGCGATAGAACTAAAATACAATGAGCGCCAACCAATTAGGTTGGCGCTCATTGTATTTACTGATGGTCATATTTCCCAGGTAAAAAGGCAGGCGCAATATGATATAATGTAACCGTATCCTGTTACCATAATGTCGGATAGAAAGGATGAATGTAAACTAATCATGAAAAACAAATTTCTTACAGTTGCAGTACTTATGATGGCTTTGCTGCTTACAGCAGGCTGTGGCGGCGGTAACGATTCTAATCTTACGCGTCAGGCTAATCTATCACCCGAAGCGGTAATCCAAAATTTCTTTGAGGCTGCCAAAAGCAGTCGCATGAATGAGGCTGCGTTATATGTGTCGCCAACATCTGTTGGAGATACGCAAACAGTACTAAAGTTTGTAACAGGGCAGAGCAGCGCTACTATTAAAAACGCTAATTTACTCTCAGTTAAGATTGTGGCGCAGCAAGGTAATTATGCTGCAGCCCTAGCTACTATGCAAACAGAACAAAATTCACTTAATCTTGTATTAAAACCAGTAGGACTTGAGAAAATCAATGGAGAATGGTACATTGTTGACTATGATCAGATTTTCCGCGAGGCCAAGTATCAAGTATTAGCGCAGTTACTTAAAGGTATTTAGTACAAGGGAGGAAGCGCTTCACAATGGGCGCTTCCTCCAATTATATATTGACAAGAAGAGTGCAGTATGGTTAAATTACTATATAGTAAGCTTAGGTTGCAATACAATATTGTAAACTGATGATAGGGAGATTAAATCATTCACGCGCTTACAGAGAGCCAAGGGTGCTGGGAACTTGGCAGAAATGCGGACTGAACAAATGGACCCTTGAGGGTGGAGTGAAAAGTTTTAGAACTGAGTAGCTTTGAACGTATGCTCACGTTATCGAGCCAAGAATGTGATGGCATTCTTATGAGGCGGTCAAACGCGATGTTTGGCAACCAAGGTGGTACCGCAGGTTAGACATCTGTCCTTGTATAAAGGATAGATGTTTTTTTATTTGTCCAGAAAAAGATGGAGGAGAACACATGAAGACTAAACTTCTTATGGGTAATGAAGCAATCGCACTTGGTGCTATTAGGGCTGGTGTCAATGTTGTTTGTGGCTATCCGGGGACACCTTCGACTGAGGTGCTGGAAACTATTGCGAAGAACCGCAGTAATGATATATATGTAGAATGGTCGGTAAATGAAAAAGTGGCCTTGGAGGTAGCCGCCGGGGCGGCTTATACCGGGGCTCGGACATTGGTTACGATGAAACAGGTAGGCCTTAACGTTGCTAGCGATCCGTTGATGAGCTTGGCTTATATCGGCGTAAAGGGCGGCATGGTAGTCTTGGTTGCCGATGATCCTGGCCCAATATCTTCGCAAACTGAGCAAGATACCAGGCATTTCGCCCGCTATGCACATCTGCCGGTTTTCGATCCGGCTACGCCTGAGGAAGCATATACCATGATTGGCGAGGCATTTGCTTTGTCAGAGAAATACAATACGCCGGTACTATTTAGACCAACTACCCAGGTTTGTCACGCTTGCGCCAGTGTTGAAACTGAGGATGAACGGTATTTCAATAAAATAGCAGGCTTTATCAAAGACCCTAAGTGGGTAATATTCCCGCGCTTGTCTTATCAAAATCATATAAAAATTGATGCCAATGAAGCTAAAATTAGTCAGGATTTTTCTGTTTCGCCCTATAACCACATTAGTGGCCAAGGCACCTTGGGCATTGTTGGCTGTGGTGTTTCTTTTACTTATGTAACTGAAGCACTAGCAACTAGTAACACTCCTGTTAAGGTGCTCAAGCTGGCAACTCCGCATCCGTTTCCTGACAAGCTAGTACTTCAATTTCTGCAAGGGTTAGAGCAAGTTCTGGTGGTTGAAGAATTAGATCCGGTGGTTGAGGAGAATCTGCTTAGATTATGTGGCAAGCTGGGTCTAGCGATACAGATACTAGGCAAGCTGACCAAGGATATGCCGGTAGCTGGTAAACATAGCTATGAGATTGTGGCAGCAGCCATCAGTAAATTTCTTGGGCAGGAGCAGACGGCATTATCTGAGCAAACTGAATTGCCACCGCTGCCAGTACGGCCGCCGGTATTATGTGCCGGGTGTCCGCACAGAGCTTCCTTTTACAGTGTAAAGCAGGCCATGAAGAAGGCCGGACACAAGGCCGTATTTACCGGAGATATAGGCTGTTATACGTTAGGCAATGCCCAGCCGCTGGATATGGTAGATACTTGTCTATGCATGGGGGCTGGAATTACCATAGCCCAAGGGTTGCAGTTGGCTGAACCTGATCGGAAACAAATTGCGTTTATTGGCGATTCAACCTTTTTCCATACTGGTATTCCCGGAATTATTAATGCCGTTTACAATGAGAATGATATTACGGTAATTATTCTTGATAACAGTACAACAGCCATGACCGGCCATCAGCCTCATCCTGGCACAGGAAAAACTATGATGGGGAATATCTCGGAAAAAATCAGTATTGAAAATGTACTGAAAGGCTGTGGTGTAACATTTGTAACCAAGGCCAATCCGCTTAATTTAGCTCAGGCGGCTGAAACAGTAACCGCGGCCGTAAATCATAAGGGCGTATCTGTTGTGATTTTTGAATCACCTTGTATTGCTATCGTCAAGCCCAATGCGGTTCAGGAAATTAAAGAAACCTGTATTGGCTGCAAAAAATGTATTAAGGAGATTGGCTGTCCGGCCATGAGTGCAGTTGATGATAAGGTAACGATTAATCCGCATTTATGTTATGGCTGTCAGCTTTGCGGACAGATATGTCCGGTGCAGGCAATTGGAGGGTTAAACTGATGAGAATAGATTGTTTATTAGCAGGCGTTGGTGGACAGGGAACAGTGCTTGCTTCGAAAATAATTGCTCAGACAGCGATTAGCAAGCACTGTTTTGCCCGAACTTCTGAGACCATTGGTATGGCTCAGCGGGGCGGGTGTGTAGTTAGTCATGTGCGAATTGGTGATAAAAACTGCTCGCCAGCTATTCCCCAGGGTATGGCTGATTTGATTATCGGTTTTGAACCAGCGGAAGCTCTCCGCAATATTGGTTTTTTGAAACCGAGCGGGCAATTATTAGTCAATACCAGACCAATTATACCGGTGACGTCCTCCTTGGGGGGCATCAGCTATCAGGTAGCTGACATGATTCATTATCTACAAAGCACAGGCCAGCAGGTGGTATTTGTCGACGGACAGAAGCTGTGCGCTGCAGCCAGTACTACTAAGGTACTAAATGTTATCATGTTGGGTGTTGCTATCAAGCAAGAGTTGATACCTTTTTCACGGGAAGGAGTTTTACAGACAATTAGTGAAAATCTACCAGCGAAATTTTTAGAACTAAATAAGAAGGCACTGGAAATTGGCTACAACTTCCAGCAATATTTGTAATAAATGAGGGAGTGCTGAGTAATGAACGCAGAACAATTTACCAAGTTAAAGGCCCTGTTGCAGCGGGTGCAGCAAAAAAGTCCTTTTTACCAAAATAAATTTAAAGCTGCTGGCTTTGATATAGCTGATATTCAGACCCCAGCAGATATTGCCCAACTCCCCTTTACCACCAAAGAGGAGTTAAGGGAGGCCTATCCGCTTAATATCCAAGCCGCTCCTGACGAAGAGATTGTCAGAATCCACTCCTCATCGGGAACAACAGGAAAACCGATAATTATTCCCTATACTGCCCAAGATGTTGCTGTTTGGGCTGAGATGATGCACCGTTGTATGAGCGTCGCTGGTTTGACAGCCAAAGACCGGGTGCAAATTACACCAGGCTATGGTTTGTGGACAGCTGGTATTGGCTTTCAGGCCGGAGTTGAACGATTAGGGGCTATGGCGATTCCGATGGGGCCAGGAAATACCGAGAAACAACTACAGATGATGATGGATTTACAGTCAACAGTAATTGCCGCGACTTCCTCCTATGCGCTATTATTGGCAGAGGAGATTCACAAACGCGGCCTGAAAGAACATATCAAACTAAAAAAAGCAATTCTTGGTTCTGAACGCTGGGGCGACAAAATGCGTATTAGAATACGTGAGGAACTAGGTGTGGAGTTATATGATATTTATGGACTTACTGAAATATATGGACCGGGAATTTCTATCAGCTGTAGTGCCTGTAATGGTCTGCATTATTGGGATGACTATCTGCTATTTGAGGTTATCGATCCCCAAACAGGCAAGCCTGTTGCTGACGGAGAGTTTGGAGAATTGGTTATCACCACCTTGACTAAAGAGGGGGCACCGCTACTTCGTTACCGGACAAGAGATATTACCCGGATGCTGACAGGAGAATGCTCCTGCGGTTTGCCCCATCCGCGCCATGACTTAATTCTGGGCAGAACTGATGATATGGTTAAGGTCAAGGGAGTAAACATCTATCCTGGTCAAGTGGAAGATGTTTTAAAACATATTGAAGGCATTAGCAGTGAATACCAGATTGTCATAGACCGCGAAGAAGGTAAGGATGCTATGCTGCTACGGTTTGAGCAGCAAGAGGGCTTTGATGCCACTAGCCTGGAACTGCGCGTGAAAAAGTATTTTAAAACCAAAGTGGGTTTAACAATTAATGCTCAGGTGCTCAGTATTGGGCAGTTGCCCCGCAGTGAGAAGAAAACAGCCAGAGTTATTGATAATCGATATTGATAGATGCATATACAAAAACAGGGTGCCAGCTAACCGGTACCCTGTTTTTGCTACTTAGCTATTCTACTGGTAATGACCGATGAGAAAGTCCTACAGCAACTTCATTGAGGTTTAATACGCCAACCCCAAAATAAACAGCTACGCAAAGATGTTCGCCATAACGCGCGATGCCAATTTTACCGCCCACATTAAGGCCTACTGCTTTAGTGGCAATTTGCTCTAAGGCGTTATGCACAGCGCCGGCAACAGCACCTTCGCCGATATGATTGGAAGGTACTAAATTTTGACGCTGGGCAGCTACAACAGCCCGTTCAATAATTTTTTTCACTGAGGGGATAAATTCGCCACCAAAATCTATGGCTACTGCCTGCATGTCTTGTTTGGCGAGCAACTGGCGGATCGTTTGTTCATCTTGTCTGTTGTCACTAATAGCCATGCGTAAGGCAGCTCGCCCGACATCAATGCTGGTTACATCATCATTCATTAAGTGCCCTCCTGTTATTCGTTCGTAATAGTTAGGGGTTGCTCAGCAGTGATTTTTCGCGTATCAAAGATTGCCACTGTCAGGAAGGTTAGCAAACAGACTGACCACTCTAAATAGATAGGTTGGGCAAATATGCGTACTGTCGGGATGAACTGCCAAGCCAGCAAAGCCAAGATGCCGGCAAGGGTTGTATAAAAAGCGGAACTTCGCCGGCATAAACCTGGTGCAAACAGGGTAAAGAGAAATACGAGTGTAAAGGCTGTTGTTAAGCTTAAACCCAGTAATAAGGTTTTTAAAATTCCTACCGCATTAAAGGCCAGCCAGAGCGTAAGAATTCCTAGGCCTAAAATGGTTATGCGATTAATTATGACATACTTACTTTCCGTAACTGCGGGGTTGATAAAGCGTTTATAGATGTCTTGGGAAAACAGGGTGCCGGCACCAAGCAGCAGTGTGCAGGCTGTTGATACATCGGCTGCCCACAAGGCGGCAAGTGTGGTGCCTGAGATGATGGGATCAAGCCCCATAATGATCTTAGGCATAGCCAAGGTTGCCTGGACATTAGGCATCGCCACTTTGGCGGCAAGCCCCATAACGGCGCAGAGGAACCCGATCGGAAAAATTAAGATTGCACCCCAGATAAAACCGTGTTTGGAGGCTTTCGCACTTGCAGCGCCGCAAGCAATTTGTACAGGGCCTTGCGCAGTTATTGACTGGGTAATCATAACGGCAAACCAGGCAACAACGGTAGCTAGTCCGAGACCGCCAAGCGGGCCAAACCAATCGGTGCCAGGGGGTAATTGGGCCGCTATGGTCGGTAAACCACCCTGTTGGGTTACTATCAGAATGGTGCCAGTAATGATACCAATATAGATCAGAACAACGCTGACAACATTTGACAGGCCAGAAGACCATAGCCCGCCGATCAAAGTTATGCCAACGAAAACAACGGCGCTGGTAATCATACCGCCGGTAAATGAAAATACTTCAGGCAGTAAAGAAGATAAAATCGCACCTCCAGCCAGGTATTGCATGGAGGTTATGACTAGTTGGATGGTGATTAAACCAATAACACTAATGACGCGGCCTTTTTTATCATAATACCGCTCAAATAATTCAGGAATAGTAGTACAGTTCATTTCGCGATATTTACCAGCAGCTAGTACACCCATTACCAAGGCACCTGCTGACCAGGCGCCATTGTACCAGCCAGCAGCGATACCTGCGGTGAAGGCATTTTCTGCAACACCGATGGTCGAGGCAGCTCCGACTGCTAAGCCAGTGACATTGGCAGCAACTAATAGGGTGTTCATCTTTCTACCGCCAAATAAAAAGTTTACACTGCCGCCGGCAGCCTTACGTTTGGCGTAGAGACTAATAACAAAAAGCATAATAATATACAGAACTACGATTGAAAATTGTATGGACATGTTCCATCCTACCTTTCTACACATTAACTAGTTATTGGCCGGTTAAACCACAATTCACTCACTTTCTGGGCTATTACAATCCTGCCATCCTACACTACCGAGCCAATACAGCAATACTACAATTTTCATGGTAACCAATTAGGCAAAAAATGTCAATGGTCATATTTGTAAAACAGCTTACATATAGTACAAATCTGGCAGGATTTTGCAGTAATGTGTTGAAATAATACTGTCAAAAGCATAAGGTGAGGTATAACTTATGGGGATTCTGCAGAAAAAGCTTATTATTGTGGTATTGCTGGCATGCGGAATATTGGCGTATAGTTTCCATGGTTTTTGGCAAAAAGAACCTGATCAACCGGTGGCAGTCGCACCTGCTCTAGGAAATTTATCAGATGCCAGCACTACTGCCAGTCAGGCTGCAGACAGTGAGGTTGTCGTTTATGTCAGTGGTGGAGTGAATAAACCGGGGGTATATAGACTTCCTCCAGGCAGCCGGATTGTTGATGCGGTTACAGTAGCAGGTGGGTTTGCGCTTGGTGCCGATACTACCAAAATTAACTTGGCAGTGCATTTGAAAGATGAGATGCAAGTCAATGTTCCGTATACTGTTATTTCGACCGCCAATGGCAATTCCAATCCCAATTCAGGCGCGTCCACCAATAATTATAATGACAAAATTAATATTAATACAGCTTCTGCGGCTGAACTTGATAAGCTGCCAGGTATTGGGCCGGCATTGGCTGAACGTATTGCTCAATATCGTTCAGCCAATGGGTTATTTAGCAACCTTGAGGACCTCAAAAAAGTACCTGGAATTGGTGAAGCCAAATACAATCAATTTAAAGATAAGATATCCCTATAGCCATGGAGCTAAACAATATCATTTTGTGTGCCTGTGCTGCTTTTGCTGCCGGCATTTGGTATGCCTCAGTATTTAGCTGGCAGCTTCCTGTTCTTGCTCTCTTGGCTAGTGTATTGCTGCTAACCTCATTATGGCGGGTTACTCGTAATTATCAGCAGAGTTTTTGGTCTGTTATCAGCTTGTTTTTTGTAGCTGGGATGCTTTGTTATGGCCAGGCTGTTATTATAAAGGCTGATGATATTGGTCAGTATGTAGGGCAGTCTGTCAATGTGGTGGGCACGATTGCTGCTGTTCCTGAGGTAACTACTATTGACGGACAAAAAAAACGGATACGTTATATCCTCCATGCTGAAAAAGTTAAACCGGAAGGAACACAAGCGACGGTTACTGTTGGAAAAATCAGGATAAATGTCCAGCAGCAAGCAGAACATAGTAAATTGGCAGCCTATGGTGATAAAGTAACCATTACTGGAAAGCTATTGGAACTGCATGGCTATAATAATCCGGGTCAGATTGATATGACTGCCGCTCTGAAGCGGCAGGGCATCACGGCCCGCATGAATGGACAAACGCTGCAGGTGCTTACTGCTTACAAGGGGTATTCATGGCAGGTAGTTCTTGCCGACTGGCGCGACAGAATGATTACCGGATTGCAACAAGTAATGCCGGTAAATGATGCTGCTATTTTGACAGCCGTGCTATTTGGCGGCTATCAGGGGATAAATAAGGATGTTATCAGTGATTTTGCAGCAACAGGATTAATCCATATTTTATCAGTATCAGGTGCACATATTGCGCTTGTAGTTGGTTTGATAACCTGGCTTGGTAAACGACTGCGCTGGGGTTCCTTATTTACGATAACCTTAGCGGCTGTGGTAGTTATTCTATATGCTGGCATGAGCGGGCTGACGCCACCAGTCATACGTTCCGCTCTTATGGGTCTTATCAGCTTGCTGGCGGTAGTTCTTGGACGGGATACCTATGCACCAGCAGCCTTGGCTATTACTGCATTAGCTATGCTTGTTTATCAGCCGTTATTGGTATTTGATATCAGTTTTCAATTATCCTTTGGCGCTACCGCCGGTCTGGTCTTTTTGTATCAACAGACACTGGCGTATCTATCACGATTTCCTTCTTGGCTGGCAGGCCCGTTAGCTGTGACGCTTTCCGCGCAGCTTGGCGTATTGCCTGTAATAGCCTGGTATTTCAATACTTTTTCGCTGATCTCGTTTGTTGCTAATATTATTGTTTTGCCTGTTATTGAGCTGGTGATACTTCTTGGTCTTACAGGAGTCATTGTTTATACAATCATTCCCATTGTGGGCAAGGTGATCTTTGTAAGTGGTAGTCTCTTACTAGGTCTTGTTATGCTGCTTACAGAACTATTAGCAGCAGTGCCTTATAGCTCTGTGTATTTACCTGCTGTTGGGATACCGGGCAGTGCCTTTTATTATTTAGTGTTAGCCTGGATTTATGGTTGGCGGCCGTTTGGAGTGCCTGAGCCGAAACAACTTGTTGCGCAATGGCCGCGTCAGTGTGTTTTGACAGCAGTACTGCTTATTATTTCAGTGGTAGTATATGTCTGGTATCCAAAACCGCTGGCAGTACATTTTATTGATGTGGGGCAGGGGGACGCCACCTTGATAATTACTCCCCACGGCAGGTCAATTCTGATTGATACTGGCGGAACGTTGGGAGAATCAAGTTTCGATATTGGTGAGAGGGTCGTTGCTCCCTATCTTAAGCATTACGGCGTGAGAACGATTGATTATCTGATTTTGACCCATGGACATCAGGACCATGCGGGTGGGGCAGCCGGGGTAGCTAGTGCTATCAAGGTTGCTAACGTGCTGCTGCCGCAAGAACAATCTTCACTGGCAGTCGCGGCGTTGCTTCGTTCCCGACAGGCAGCGGTTATTCCTACTTATACGGGTCAAAGCTTTACACTTGATAAAGTGAGCGTTAGTATTGAGCAGGCTGTGGGTGAGGCTGAAAGCAGTCGTCGCATAGCTGGTGGGAATGAAGTGTCTAGTGTAGTTTGCGTAAGCTATGGGACGCATAGCTTTTTAATTACCGGCGATTTGGAAGCGCAAGGAGAGGCTGCACTTTTGACAAAAAGTCTGGCACCATGTACTGTATTAAAGGTAGGGCATCATGGCTCAAGAACATCCACGACCGAACCTTTTCTTCAGGCAGCTGCCCCCAAATTTGCGGTGATTACTGCTGGCTATGGTAACCGGTTTGGGCACCCCCACCCGGAAACGTTACAACGACTGAGTGAAAAGAAAACGATAGTTTATCGCACAGATTTGCAGGGAGCCATAGTTTTTACCTCTGACGGCAATAATATTCAAGTTGATACTTATGTAAAATAATTAGAATGTGGTGAAATATTTGGATTATAAAGCAGTGCTTGCTGCTATCAAGCAGAATAAAATTGCTTCCAGCTATCTTCTGTATGGTGAGGAAATGTATTACCTGCGCCAGGTTGAGCAGGCGCTTATTACCAGTGTCGTGCCCGTAGAAGACAGGGATATGAATCTTATTGTTTTTGAGTCTGATCCGCAGCGGGAAGAACTTATTAATACAATTGAAACAATACCGTTCCTTGGTGAAAAGAACCTAATTATTGTTCGGAATACAGGACTATTTTCTGCTGGCCGCAAAGCAAGTGGCGGCGAGGTTCAAGATAAAACAGATGCTGCCACTGAACGGTTAATTGCATTGTTTGGTAACATGCCGGTTTATAGTCATGTTGTATTTATTACACCAGATAAACCTGACAAACGGCGCAAAATTTTTAAAGCCTTGGAAAAAAACGGTGTGGTGTTGGAAGCGGCGCCGTTAAAGGGGAAAGAATTGAGAAGCTGGCTGACCGAACGGCTTGCAGAGCTTACAATAAAAATGGCTCCTGATGCGCAGGAGCATTTGTTGGCGGCTGTCAGTATGATGCCACAGGTTTCACTTGATTTTGTAAATAATGAGTTAGAAAAAGTAATTTTATATACAATTGGCAAGTCGCGAGTTACGCAGCAGGACTTACTGCAAATTTTATCAGCGGTGCCAGAAGTATCGGTGTTTGCCATGGTGGAAGCATTAAGCCAAAGACAAACGCCTCAGGCCCTGGCGTTACTGCGTGAGCAATTGGCAGCAGGTGAACACCCGATACGGATATTGGCGCTCTTAGCTCGGCAAGTCAGACAACTTTGGCAGGCTAAGGAGTTAATCCATAAGGGCTGCGGCAGTCGTGAAGTGGCTGATTTTTTCAAAGTTCCTGGCTTTATTGGTGAAAAGCTTGTCAAACAAAGCCGTAGCTTTAATGAAGGCAAACTGAAAGCCGCTTTACTTAGTCTGGCAGCAGCTGATAGGGATTTAAAAACAAGTCGGAGTGGGCCAGTGGTATTGGAAAAAATAATAATAGAGTTGTGTGGATAATGAAAGTAATACTTTCCATCTGGATAAACGAAAACCCTGTTCACTAGCAAAAGTGAACAGGGTTTTACTTATTAAGTATTAAGCTTGTTGAGTGGCATTGGCTTTACGAGCCAAGCGGGACTTCTTACGGGCAGCGGCATTTTTATGAATAACGCCCTTGGCGGCTGCTTTGTCAATAACGCTTACGGCATTAATCAGGAGGTTCTTGGCCTCATCTGCTTTACCTGTATTCACTGCTTCCTCCACCTTACGGGTAGAAGTTTTAATCGCTGATCTTACCGAATAGTTGCGGGCACGCAGTTCAGCGTCAGTTTTTACGCTACGCTCAGATGATTTAATATTTGGCAAGTATTTCACCTCCTTATGTATATATTACTAAAACATTCTAGCATGGCCACGAGGAAAAAGCAAGCAAAATGCCAGACAAATAGATTCGTATAGGTGCCTTTTTTTTCGGAAAAGATAGGTCTAAGGCATATTGGGGACAAAGGAGAGAACATGTATGGATCAAATCATTGATGCAGTACGGACCGACTTAGCCTTAGAAGCGCGTGAAATGCTTACCAAAAAGGTGCGCGAAGACATTCCTGGTGTTTTGATTGAAACCAGTGAAGATGAAGATGCTATCATAACTCGTGTAAATATTACTACACCAGAAGCAGAACGCATGATGGGGAAAATGCAAGGAAAATATATTACCATTGAAGCACCTGGATTACGCTACAAGAATACCCCGTTGCAGCAGAAAATAATGAATTTTTTGGCTGAAGAACTGGTAGGCATGATCAAGTTGCCGCGCAATGCTACTGTTTTGATTGTGGGGCTTGGCAACTGGAACGTTACTCCTGATGCTTTAGGACCGCGGGCGGCACATAAAATTGTTGTAACTCGTCATCTGCAAGAGATGCTGTCTCCGGAACTAAAAGATGGGGTGCGTTCAGTATGTGCAATTTCTCCAGGTGTCCTGGGGATAACTGGTATGGAGACAGGTGAGATCATTCAGGGAATTGTTAGCAAAATCAAACCAAGTTTGGTACTTGCTATTGATGCGCTAGCAGCAGCGTCAAGTCACCGGGTAATTACCACAGTTCAATTGGCCAATACGGGTATTCATCCTGGTTCCGGTGTAGGAAATAAACGGTTTGGTCTTACGCAAGCTTCACTAGGAGTACCTGTTGTCGCTATTGGTGTGCCAACCGTTGTTCACGCCTCTACAATTGCTATGGATACAATTAATACTTTGCAAGAACATGCTGCTTTTGGCCGTTATTTTAAAAGTATGGCTAATTTGTCTGATCAGGATCGTCAGACTATAGTTCGGCAAGTGCTGCCAGAAATGCTTGGAGACCTCATGGTAACACCAAAGGAGGTTGACCGACTTATTGAGGATATTGCCGCTGTCGTAGCCGGTGGCATCAATCAAGCCATGCATCCGAATATCGATTATGAGAATATTCATATGTATTTACATTAATATAGCTAGTCCGATAATAAGTGTACTATCGTTTTGCTGCCAGGCATATAGATTGTATGTAAACAAAATTTTCAATAGGATAATCTGGCGGAGGCAGCAATGGTAACAAGAAAAGCACGAAAAAAAAGTAATGTCACTAGTTTTTGGTCCAATTTCTTGCGAGTTTATGACACGTCTAAAATTTTAAATAAATCATTGGTTAGTTTCATGATTGTAATAGCAACAGGGTTAGCCTTTAGTACGTATATGAATAGTGCAACAAGTGATGTTCCTGTGAACGGGCCAGTTTATTACGGTCAATATCTACCGACCTTGTTGCCTAAGGGAAAGCAGGTGTTATTTTTAGGCGTTCCAGGGCTGTTTGAGGTATATCGTCCGCAAAGTGCGGTAAAAATAACGCCTGAGCTGGCTAATGATACTATTAGTCATCGTTTAGTATTGTTATTGGCAAATATTGATTTTAGCGATGTGCGCTCCTTAGTTTCACATGAAATTCCATTTATGTTGGCTTTTAAGAAGTCAGGCACGCCCATTGTCAGTGCAGCGACTCTGCCGAATTTCCCTCAATTTGAATCCAAAAATGTGGCAAGTAAAGATAAGCCCTTAGTAGGAATCTATCATACCCATACGGCAGAGTCGTTTATTCCCAATTCTGGGGTTACACATCGGCCAGGTGGTCAATGTGGTGATATCGTAGAAGTGGGAGCAGCGTTAGCCAGTCAATTGGAAAAGGCGGGTGTTAGGGCTCTGCACAGTACTGCAATTCATGATTATCCCAGCTTTATGAAAGCATATGGCCCTGCAGAAATTACGGCTCAAAAAATGTTAAGTGAAAATCCTTCAATGCAAATGATTTTTGATATTCATCGTGATGCTGAAAAACACGAAAATGTGACGGCTATCATAAATGGCATACAAGTAGCCAAAATTGCTATTGTTGTAGCTACTGGACATCAGGATTTACCCCAGCCACATTGGCAGCAGAATCATGCTTTTGCAAAATTAATTGAGGCTAAACTCAACGAAAAATATCCTGGTTTATGTCGTGGGATTCAACTTGAAGAATGGCGGTATAACCAACATCTTCATCCCCGCGCGCTTTTACTTGAGGTAGGTTCGCAGGAGAGCAGCAAGGAAGAAGCCATCCGGAGCATGGAGTTACTGGGTGGCATATTGGTCGAAATACTTGCGGAAAACCAGCAATTGCAGTAAGGAGGATTGCCATGTTCCAACGGGGGGCGGCAAGGATACGAAGTTGATTATCCGCGGCTTGTTTATACTGCTAACAATTATCACCATTGGTGTGGGGATTGTTGAACACCAGATGGCAACGCTGACACAGTGTCCGGCGCAAGCTGGGTTAGAAAGTGCTGTGATAGCAACCATTGCTAACTATGTACCCCCGATTCCTAGTAAAATAGATTTTGAGAATTCGCAAATGGGGTATTGGCTTGCTGTCTGGCATCAACAATTTGTTAATGAAGCGTTTACAGCCAAAAAAGCTGCCGGCGAATATTGGCAGCAAGGTAAGCCTTATGTTGAAGCTGCTGTGCGAATACTAAAACTAAAGACTATGCAGGCGGTAGAGCAAATAGATAAGTATATCCGCGAATATCGGTAAAACTTGCAGTTTGCAGGTGGCTAATGGTATAATTTATAGAAGTATGTAAAAACGCTTTATTATACCAGGGAGGAGCCCCAGCTTAATGGATACAGGACATATTCGTAATTTTTCAATTATAGCTCACATCGACCATGGCAAATCAACCCTTGCAGACCGATTGTTGGAGTATACAGGAGCTCTCTCTGCCCGTGAGATGGAAGAACAAGTATTAGATCATATGGATCTTGAACGGGAACGCGGCATTACAATCAAAGCCCAGGCTGTGCAACTAGCTTATACAGCAAAAGACGGCGAAATATATATGCTTAATCTTATTGATACTCCAGGGCATGTTGATTTTACTTATGAAGTTTCCCGAAGTCTGGCTGCTTGTGAAGGTGCGCTGTTAGTCGTTGATGCAGCGCAGGGGATTGAAGCACAGACGCTTGCTAATGTTTATTTAGCACTTGAACATGATCTTGAGATTATTCCTGTTATCAATAAAATTGATTTGCCAAGTGCCGAACCAGAGCGAGTGAAAACTGAAATCGAAGAAGTGATTGGTTTAGATACCTCTGATGCCGTCTTAGCTAGTGCTAAGTCTGGTATTGGTATTGAAGAAATTCTTGAAGCGATTGTAAGAAAGGTTCCCCCGCCTGCAGGCAAGGATGATGAGCCTTTAAGTGCTCTGATTTTTGATTCTCATTTTGATTCCTATAAGGGTGTAATCGCTTATGTACGGGTTATGAATGGCACTATTAAGCCAGGCATGAAGATTAAAATGATGGCCACAAACAAGATTGTTGAGGTCGCAGAAGTTGGGGTTTTCAGGCCGTATTTGGTTAATGTGGACCTATTGGGGCCAGGTCAGGTCGGGTTTGTTGCTGCTAGTGTAAAAAATGTAATAGATATCAGGGTAGGCGATACTATTACTGGAGCCGAACGCCCTGTAACTAAACCGCTGCCTGGCTACCGCAAGATTACGCCGATGGTGTATTGCGGGCTTTACCCGGTAGACAGCACTGACTATGAAAATTTGCGCGACGCCTTAGAGAAGCTCCAGTTAAATGATGCCTCGCTGGTCTTTGAACCAGAGACGTCCATTGCCCTGGGCTTTGGTTTTCGCTGCGGTTTTCTGGGACTTCTCCATATGGATGTTGTTCAAGAACGCCTGGAACGCGAATACAACCTAACCCTAATTACTACTGCACCAAGTGTAATTTATCGTGTATTTAAAACCGATGGCCAAGTTATCGAGATTGAAAACCCGTCAAAATTACCGACAACGCAAGAAATTGACTATGTAGAAGAACCGTATGTAAAAGCAACCATCATTGTTCCTAATGATTATGTAGGTGCAGTTATGGAGCTCTCGCAAGAAAAACGCGGCGAGTTTAAAGATATGAAATATCTAGATACCAACCGAGTTACGTTGACATACCATTTGCCACTTAGTGAGATTATTTATGATTACTTTGACAAGCTGAAATCATCGACCCGTGGTTATGCTTCGCTAGATTACGAATTATGTGGTTATCAGACCTCAGAGCTTGTTAAACTGGACATCTTACTTAATGGCGATCCTGTTGATGCCCTGAGTGTTATTGTCCACCGGGATCGGGCTACTCATCGTGGTCGGCAGCTTGCCGAAAAGCTTAAAGGGATTATTCCCCGGCAAATGTTTGAGATTCCCATTCAGGCCGCCATTGGCAGCAAGGTAATTGCCCGCGAGACAGTAAGAGCCATGCGTAAGGATGTACTTGCCAAATGTTATGGAGGCGATATTACCCGTAAACGAAAACTACTGGAAAAGCAAAAAGAGGGTAAAAAACGCATGAAACAAGTGGGTAGTGTAGAAGTTCCCCAGGAAGCCTTTATGGCAATTTTAAAGATGGACTAAGGTAGAGTTTGATATGAGTAAGCTTGGTTTATATGTGCATATTCCGTTTTGTCAGCAAAAATGTTTGTATTGTGATTTTTCTTCGTATGCTCGATCTGAACATTTGTTTGATTCCTATACTACCGCCTTGTGTCAGCAGATTGTTGATCAGGGCGGTATGCTTTGTAAACCACCTGTTGACACAGTCTATATTGGTGGAGGCACACCCAGTGTACTGCCTGTGCCTCTTTTGGAAAAAATACTTAAAGGTCTTATGGCAAACTTTGCTATTCAAGCCGAGGCGGAAATCAGTATGGAGGCCAATCCAGGTACTGTTACCAAAGAGCAATTGATTGCAGTAAAGTCTATGGGTATAAATAGACTCAGTTTTGGTGTTCAATCCTTTAATGATACATTGTTAACTAGCCTGGGGCGGATTCATCGAACAGTGGATAGCCTTACTGCCATTGAATATGCTCACACGGCTGGCTTTACAAATATAAGCATTGATTTGATGTACGGCCTGCCAGGGCAAACTAGTGATGGTTTTGCCTGCGAACTTGAGCAGGCAGCAGCCTTGAATACCAGTCATATTTCAGTCTATGGCCTCAAGCTGGAAGAAGGTACTCCTTTAGCGACTGCGTATGATCAGGGCAAAATCAATTTACCAGATGAGGCAGAAGAAGAAGCTATGTATGATTGCATGACTGATTTTTTACCAAAACAGGGTTTATTACGCTATGAAATTTCTAACTTCGCCCGTCCGGGGCAACAGTGCCGGCATAACCTGAAATATTGGCAGTACCAGCCGTATCTGGGTCTTGGTTGTGCAGCCCATTCTTTCTTACAGGGTAGACGGATAAGCCAGGTAACCGGAATTGAGGAATATAGTAAGGCTATGGCAACAGGCAGTTCACCTGTTGCCATGCAAGAAAACCTTACAAAAAATGAGTCGATGGCTGAATATATTTTTTTAGCCTTACGAACAACACAAGGAATGGGAATTGCAGAGTTTGACCAATATTTTAATACTGACTTTTTTGGTCATTTTGGTAAAGTGTGGGATAATCTCCACCGGCAGCAGCTAGTAGCAACAGATAAGCAACAGATATGGTTGACTGAGCATGGGATGAAATTTGGTAATATTGTATTTCGTTCGTTTTTACCTGACTAAATACACGTTTACCATCTTGACATTAATCCCAAGGAGTGGTATTTTTTTAGTAGGTATTAGCACTCGACTGATGTGAGTGCTAACAAGAGGAGGTGGAGCTGATATTAGATGAAAGAAAGCGTCAAATTCTGCAGGCTATTATCGATGACTATATATCTACTGCCGAACCGGTCGGTTCGCGGACAATTGCCCGTAAATATGATTTAGGCATTAGTCCGGCCACTGTCCGCAATGAAATGGCAGATTTGGAACTTTTGGGATATCTTGAACAACCCCACACTTCTTCTGGAAGAATACCGTCTGTTAAAGGCTACCGCTTTTATGTTGATTGCTTACTGGCGCCACCTCAGATTTCCGATAGAGACATTGCTATCATTGATAATTGGTACCATACCAAAGCACGCCGGATTGAAGAAGTTTTTCAAGAAACTGTAAAAATTCTGTCCCGCATGACCAGGAATGTTTCTATGGTATTGGCGCCGCAAGTATCGCAGCAATGTACCTTTAAATACATTCAGTTTTTGCCGCTCGATGAGCGACGTTCTATTGTTGTTATCGTCACAGATACAGGTCTGATAGAAAATAAAATCATTGCAATACCTGAGGGACTTAGTCATGAGGATTTGGGTCGCGTGGCCAACGCTATAAATTCTCACCTCGGAGGTTTGGCGATTGATCGAATCACCACGCCTGTGCTGAAAGATATCCAAAATGATATTTTGCCTGATCCGCAAGTTTATGAGCGCGCGATTACGTTGTTACGGCAAGTTCTCACTGTTGACAAAAATGAGAAGGTGTATCTTGGCGGCACTACGCAAATGCTAAATCAACCAGAATTTAGGGACGTTGATAAAATCAAAGGCCTATTAACAATGCTTGAAGAAGACCGGCTTTTGTGTGATATTCTCCACATGTCCAATAGTGATGGTGTGATTGTTACAATTGGTCAGGAGAATAAATATTCTGGCATTCATGATTGTAGTGTTGTTCAGGCTACCTACCGTATTGATGGTCAAGTGGTAGGGACGGTAGCCGTGCTTGGACCGACGAGAATGGAATATGGTAAAACCATGTCGGTACTTAAGTTTATGCAACGTCATTTAGGTGAAATTTTGAAACAGTATAAAGTGTTATAGATGGGAGGAATCACATGAATTTGAAGCAAGCTGGCAGTGGTGCTGATGTTGATGAGCGTTTGGCCGCCCTGCTAACAAATGCCAATGCTGTACGGGCAATAACTGCTGCTGTAGAAGGCACTATTGGTCCTAAAGGGCTTGATACTATGCTAGTTGATCGTTTTGGAGAAGTCATTATTACCAATGATGGTGTTACGATATTAGATAAAATGGATGTTAACCATCCGGCCGCAAAAATGCTTATTAATACGGCAAAAGCGCAACAGGCAGAAGTCGGTGATGGTACGACTACAACCACGATTATGGCTGGCAGCCTAGTGTCAGAGGGTGTAAATCAAGTCATGCGCGGCGTGCCGGTAGCTAGAGTGATTGAAGGCGTAAAATATGGTATTGCCAAAATTTTAGCTGGTGTACGTGAGCGCTCACGTACTATTACTGAGGTTGAAGATCCTATTCTCCGGAGTATTGCCATGATTGCCGGGCGGGAGCATGAGGATATCGCCGATTTGGTTGTAAAAGCAGCTAAGCTGATTGGTGTAGAAAAACTTAATGAATACAATTTTAAGTTATCTGAAATTATCACAGCAGAAGCGGGTGCTGACAACGAAGTATTTATGGGCGTTATTGTTGATCAAGAACGTATGTCACAAGAAATGCCGGAAGAAATACTAGCTGCAAAATTACTGCTTATTGATGATGCACTTGAACCTGAAGAAATTGAAGATGAGGCACTAAGTACCGAAACCGGTTTTAAACGCTATATCGATTTGCAGGATGAGTTTAAGAAAAATGTACAGAAAATTGTCGACCTGGGCATTAGCATAGTCATGGTGGACCGGGGCGTACATAGTGCTGCTGAAGAAATACTTACAGATGCTAATATAATGGTTATTGAACGTGTATCCTCTAAAGATTTGCGGCGGGTGGCCGACCACACAGGAGCACGTATGATTAAACGCACAGGTCTTAAAAAAGAACTTGGCGATATTGGTAAGTACCTGGGTACTGCAGAAAAAGTATATCAGGATGAAAAACTTGAACAAGTGCGCGTCATTGGTGGTAAGGGCAAACCTATGGCTACTATTTTGGTCGGCGCAGCTACAGAAGAGGTGGTAGGAGAACGCGAGCGTATTGCTAAAGATGCGGCGTCAAGTGTACAGGCGGCTGTAAAAGGTGGCTATGTGCCTGGCGGTGGCTCTATCGAAATTGCTATGGCGCGCGAAGTCGGCAAACATCGGGAGAATCTCAAAGGAATGGCTGCTTATGGCCTTGACTGTGTAGCTAATGCCCTGAAACAGCCTTTATCACAAATTGTCGAGAATGCCGGCTTTAATCCTCTGGAAAAAGTAGAAGAGATCATGACTATGCAAGTGGCACAAAATTCAGATTCGCTGGGTATTGATTGCGATACTGGTGAAGTAGTTGATATGATGGAACGGGGCGTAATTGATCCTGTTCCCGTCAAGCTTCACGCCATCAAAGCTGCTGGCGAAGTAGCTGTCGCTATTTTACGTATTGATACAATTATTAAGAAAAAAGAAGAAGGCGCCAGTGCCCAGAAGGCAGGCGGCACCGATAGTAGTATGCCTGATTTTTAACTTGGAGGTGAAAGTTAGTGAACGAAAAAGAAAAACAGCAAGAGCAACTTGCGGCAGAACAGGAAAGTGCTCCCAACGAAACAGCAGTTGAAGACAATCCTGAAATTTGTTTTGTACCTGAGGATGTAAATGAGTTTATGACTGCACTGGATGAAAAGGGTCGCCTGCTTGATGAAATGACTGACAGATATAAACGCCTACAGGCTGATTTTGATAATTTCCGGCGGCGAACCCGGCAGGAAAAAGAAGAGTTATCAGCCGTAGTAGCTGAACGAATTGTTTGCGAGCTGTTGCCTGTAGTGGATAACTTTGAACGAGCAACAACCAGTAAGGCTACCGATGTTGATACTCTGGTAACAGGAGTGCAAATGATCTTCAAACAATTGCAAAACGCTCTGTCACAATTGGGTGTAGAGCCTGTCAATGCTGTCGGTACTGTTTTTGACCCAACTCAGCATGAAGCTGTTATGAAGGTTGAAGATGATACCCAGCCTGATGGCATGGTGGTCGAAGAATTGCAAAAAGGTTACAAAGTCAATGGGCGGGTAGTCCGTCCTAGTATGGTAAAAGTAGTAGGAAACTAACAAGTATTGTTACTTAAGGAGGAATTCGATAATGGCAAAAGTAATTGGTATTGACCTTGGTACTACAAATTCATGTGTGGCTGTAATGGAAGGCGGCGAACCTGTTGTTATTCCAAACCCGGAAGGAAGCCGTATTACCCCTTCCGTTGTAGGTTTTTCAAAAAATGGTGAACGCCTTATTGGGCAGATTGCTAAACGTCAGGCAGTATCTAACCCTGATGGTACTGTCAGCTCTATCAAACGCCATATGGGTACAACATATAAGGTGAATATTGAGGGCAAAGACCATACTCCCCAGGAAATTTCAGCAATGATTTTGCAAAAACTTAAGGCTGACGCTGAAGCCTATCTTGGTGAATCCGTAACCCAGGCAGTAATTACTGTACCTGCGTACTTTACTGACAGTCAACGCCAAGCTACAAAGGATGCGGGCGCGATTGCTGGTCTTGAAGTGCTGCGCATTATTAACGAGCCAACAGCAGCAGCCTTGGCTTATGGTATGGATAAAAGCAATGATCATACCGTTTTGGTATTTGACTTAGGCGGCGGCACATTTGACGTGTCTATTCTGGAGTTAGGTGATGGTGTATTTGAGGTTAAGGCTACCAGCGGTAATAACCGCCTTGGTGGTGATGATTTTGATGAGCGTGTAGTAAATTGGCTGGTAACTGAATACAAAAAAGAACAGGGTATTGATTTAGCCAGTGACCGCATGGCGATGCAGCGTCTACGCGAAGCCGCTGAAAAAGCTAAAATCGAATTGTCAGGGGTACTTACAACCAACGTTAATCTACCGTTCATTACAGCTGACCAAACTGGCCCGAAACATCTTGATCTTAACCTGTCTCGTGCTAAATTTGATGAATTAACAGCTGATCTTGTTGAATCAACCATGGGACCAACCCGTCAAGCATTAAGTGATGCTGGATTATCAGCTAAAGATATTGATAAAGTTATTCTTGTTGGTGGTTCTACTCGTATTCCGGCTGTTCAGGAAGCCATTAAAAAGTCGTTAGGCAAGGAACCACATAAAGGGGTTAACCCGGATGAGTGCGTAGCTGTTGGCGCAGCAATCCAAGCCGGTGTACTTGTCGGCGAAGTAAAAGATGTACTTCTCTTAGATGTTACACCGCTGTCATTGGGTATTGAAACTCTGGGCGGGGTATTTACCAAAATTATTGATCGTAATACCACCATTCCGACTTCTAAGAGCCAGACCTTCTCGACCGCTGCTGATAACCAACCGTCTGTTGATATTCATGTACTCCAGGGCGAACGGGAAATGGCTTCCTATAACAAAACACTGGGACGCTTTGAGCTCTCTGGTATTCCGCCTGCTCCCCGGGGCGTGCCGCGTATCGAAGTTAGCTTTGACATTGATGCCAACGGTATTGTTCATGTATCTGCTAAAGATTTAGGAACAGGTAAAGAACAGAAGATTACCATTACTTCTTCCGGCGGTCTGGATAAGGATGAAGTGGAAAAAATGGTTAAAGAGGCTGAAGCTAATGCAGCCGAAGATAAAAAACGTAAAGACGAAATAGAAGTGCGCAACAATGCTGACTCCCTGGTATATAATGCGGAAAAAACCATTAAAGAGTTTGGTGAGAAAGCAGATAAAGAGCTGATTGAAAAAGTTCAGCAAGCAGCTGACAAACTGAAAGAATCTTTAAAAGGCAGTGATATTGAAGTTATCAAAGCTGATACCGAAGCTCTTACCAAGCCGCTCTATGAATTATCAACTGCTATGTATCAGGCCAATGCGCAAGCCGAAGGTGCACAACCAGGCGGTCCAGAAGGTCCTGAGGGTGCAGCTCCTAAGGATGATAAAGTAGTTGATGCTGAGTATAAAGTGGTGGACGAAGATAAGAAATAAAATAGCTGGGATGGTGTGAAGTGAGTAAGCGAGACTATTATGAAGTGCTGGGTGTAGCCAAAACAGCGTCTGAAGATGAATTGAAGAAGGCGTACCGTAAATTGGCCCGCAAGTACCATCCTGACGTTAACCGTGAGGCCCCCAAGGAAGCTGAAGAAAAGTTCAAAGAAGTTAACGAAGCTTACGAAATTCTATCTAATACCGAGCGTCGGGCGCAGTATGACCAATTTGGTCATGCTGCGTTTGATGCTGCTAACGGCGGTGGCGCTGGTGGGTTTGGCGGCGGTGCGGGTGCAGGTGGTTTTTCTGATATATTTGATATGTTTTTTGGCGGGCAGTCTGGTTTCGGGTTTGGTGGCGGTCGCAATACAGGACCGGAGCGTGGGGCTGATTTACGCTATGACATGGAAATAAAATTTGAAGATGCTGCTTTTGGGTTGGAGACGGAAATTCAAGTACCTCGTACCGAAGACTGCAGTGCTTGCCAAGGTTCAGGTTCTGCACCGGGAACACATCCGGAAACTTGTCCGGATTGCCGGGGTACAGGTCAGGTTCAGGTAACGCAAAATACTCCTTTTGGTCGTATGGTTAATGTTAAGGCCTGTGATCGCTGTCAGGGCACAGGTAAAATTATAAAAACGCCTTGCAAAGAATGTCATGGACGGGGAAAAGTGCGAGTCAATCGCAAAATTAAAATTAAAATCCCGGCCGGTGTGGATAACGGTTCCCGTCTTAGAGTGACACATGAAGGAGAAGCCGGGCAACGTGGTGGTCCGCCCGGGGATCTGTATGTTTATCTTTTTGTAAAACAGCATAAACTGTTTGCACGTGAAGGCAATGATATTGTGTGTGAAGTACCAATTAATTTTGTGCAGGCAACGTTGGGTGATGAGATCGAAGTACCTACCCTTGATGGTAAAGTCCAGCTTAAAGTTCCTGAAGGTACACAAAGCGGCACCGTATTTCGCATCAAAGATAAAGGCATTCCTCATTTACGAGGTCACGGACGTGGTGACCAACATGTACGTGTTAAGATCATAACACCTAAAAAATTAAACAAACGGCAAAAAGAAATTTTGCAAGAGTTTGCTAACGCTGGCGGTGTTGAGCCTACCGCAGAAGAAAAAGGTTTTTTCAAAAAGTTTAAAGACGTTTTTGGTGTTATGTAATTGTTTACTAATTGAAGTTTAAGGGGCGATGGCGCATGAAATGGTCTGAGATCAGCATTCAAACCTCCCATGAAGCTACAGACGCAGTAGCAGAAATCTTCCATGACCTAGGGGCAAGCGGGGTAGTAATAGAAGATCCTGAATTGATTAATACTTACCGGAGCTCAGGAAGTTGGGATTACTGCGACATCCCCGAGGAACTGGAAACTGAAGTTGTGACTATTAAGGCCTATTTACCTGTTGACGAGTTTTTAGATGAAAAACTGCGCGTGTTTAAAGAACGCATCAACCAGCTGCAAGAACATAATCTTGACAAAGGGCGTGGCTGTATAAATTGCCGGGAAGTACAGGAGGAAGATTGGGCTTCGTCCTGGAAAGAGTATTTTCATCCAGTACGGGTGAGTGAACATATTGTCATTAAACCGTCATGGGAAGAATATTTGCCAGTTGAAGATGATATTATTATCGAACTTGATCCAGGGATGGCTTTTGGTACGGGAACACATCATACCACTGTAATGTGTATTCGCGCATTGGAGGATGTGATCAAACCAGGATATACCGTCTTTGATGTAGGCACAGGTTCTGGTATTTTGTCAGTAGCGGCAGCTAAGCTGGGTGCAAATTTTGTTCATGCCATTGATCTTGATCCAGTGGCAGTACGGGTTGCAACCGAAAACATTACCTTTAACAAGGTTACAGAAACGGTTACGATTACACAAGGCGATCTTTTGACAGGCGTGTCTGGCAAGGCAGATGTGATTGTTGCCAATATTATTGCTGATATAATTATAAAAATGCTGCCTGATGTTCGGACCCGGCTGGCTGATACCGGAGTATTCATTGCCAGCGGTATTATTAGTGAGCGTTTAAGTGATGTTACCCAAGCGCTTATTGAGAACGAGTTTATTATTGATAAAGTGATTGAAGAAGGCGGCTGGGTAGCCATTGTAGCTAACAGCGTCAGCCAGTAGCGCCGTTATGCGTCGTTTCTTTATTGATGCACCGCTTAGCGAGCATATGGTTATTGCCAATACGGATGCCCGTCACATAGCTTCTGTGCTTAGATTAGCTGTTGGCACTACTATTTTAGTTGCTGGTCAGGACGGAAAATCAGGTAAGGCCGGAATAACAGCGGTAAGTCCGGAGGCCATCGAACTTAGATTGCTTGAGCTTATTGAAGACACAACTGAGCCACCCATTGCCATCTGGTTAGTGCAGAGCTTAGCTAAAGGCGAAAAGATGGATTTTATTATCCAAAAAGCAGTAGAACTTGGGGTGTATGGCATAATCCCGGTTGTTACTGTTCACTCGGTAGTCCGCTATGATGCTGCTAAACAGGTAGATAAGGTTGCGCGTTGGCAGAAGATAGCCAGGGAAGCAGCCAAACAATGTGGTCGGAGCTATATTCCGCAAGTATGTCCGGTAACCGGTCTGACGCAGGTGCTGGAAAATAATGAATTTGCCTCAGCCAATAAAATCATGTTGTATGAAGGACAAGCTGCGCAAGGCCTAAGACAGGCACTTGCTGAGTGCAGTAAGCAGACGTATGTACTGTTTATTGGTCCGGAAGGCGGCTTTAGCTCTGCTGAAGTTGAATTATGCCAGCAACATGGCGTAAGAATTGTTACCATGGGACCACGGATTATGCGTACCGAAACAGCCGCTTTAGCGGCATTAACAGCGGTGCTGTATGAATGCGGCGATTTGGGGGGCTGACTATGCCACAAGTAGCGTTTACAACGCTGGGGTGTAAGGTAAATCAGTTTGAAACCGAGGTTATGGAAGGCCTGTTTAAGGCGCATGGGTACGCGGTAGTGGCCTTCGATCAACAGGCCGATGTCTATGTCATTAATACCTGCTCAGTTACCAATCTGGGCGAGAAAAAATCCCGCCAGCTTATTAGGCGGGCGAGTAGACAAAATCCAAAGGCTATTATTGCTGCTGCTGGTTGCTATTCGCAGGTTTCACCGGATCAAGTCGCGCAAATTCCCGGAGTTGATGTTATTGTCGGCACCCAGGATCGGGCGCGGATTGTTGAATTGGTGGAAGCGGCTGTTGCTAATAACCGTACTGTTCAATATAATGTTGTCGCTGATATCATGCATGCCCAAGAATTTGAAGATATACCACTATTCTCGATGCCTGGGCGAAAAAGGGCTTTTCTGAAAATCCAGGAAGGCTGTACTAATTTTTGCACTTATTGTATTATTCCCTATGCTCGTGGCCCACTACGTTCCCGGCCGCTTGCTAGTATTGCTGCTGAGACTGAAAAACTGGTAGCGGCAGGGTTTAACGAGATTGTGCTTACCGGAATTCACTTAGGCGCTTTTGGCCGCGATTTATTGCATAATGGAACAGAAATCACGTTAGTTGAGGCTGTCGAGACCGTGTTAGCGGCTGGTGGACAGGGACTTATGCGCCTTAGACTGGGTTCGCTTGAATCGATAGAGCTTTCCGATAGATTAATTTCTTTACTGCAAAATGATAAACGTCTTTGCCCGCATCTGCATTTACCCTTACAGTCAGGTGATGACCGGATTTTGCGGGCTATGAACCGGCATTATACTACTGCGCAGTACCGGGAGTTAATTACTAATATAAAAGCCCATGTACCGGGGATTGCCATTACAACAGACATCATTGTCGGGTTTCCTGGTGAAACAGACGAACTGTTTGAAAGTACCCTGGCTTTTACTGCAACATTGGGTTTTGCAAAAATTCATGTATTTCCCTATTCACGGCGCACTGGTACGCCGGCTGCTGAATTTGCAGAGCAGGTGCCAGAAGCTGATAAAAAAAGTCGTGTGCACCGTTTGCAGCAGCTTGCTGACCAGCAGAGTAAAGAATTTTACCAGTTATTTTTGGGTAAAATCCTGGATGTATTGTTTGATACAGTTGAGGGTGATGGGATTATCTCAGGTTTAACAGGCAACTATGCACGCATATATGCAACTGGTAATCAGGAAAATATTGGAAGAATTGCTGCTGTTACGCTGGAAAAGTTTTATCAAGATGGACTTTGGGGCCAAATAAGGGAATATTTTTCTTGAATACCATATTTCCGGCAGGAATTTGTATATTTAAGCAGAATAATTTAGATAGTAAGTGTATATTACTATCTACTGCGGAGGGAATGCCCATGCAGCAGGACTGTATATTTTGTAAAATTGCAACGAAAACTATTCCGGTAAATGCTATATATGAGGATGAATATCTGATTGCTTTTCCAGATATAAAACCTGCGGCACCGGTACATTTGTTGGTCATACCTAAGAAGCATATTGACAATATTCTTGAGGCGACTCCTGAAGATACGGCGTTACTTGGGCATATTATGGCGACCATTCCCAAGATAGCAACCATTGCAGGGTTAGCGGAGGATGGCTTTCGCATCGTTATCAATACCAAAGATAACGGTGGGCAAACCGTGTATCACCTTCATTTCCACGTATTGGGCGGTAAATTTATGACTTGGCCGCCAGGTTAATATTGACAATATTAAGTGCTCTAGTGTATAATAGTTAGGTGTATGTTATTCAAGTACACTTCCTCGTAATGGTTCTAGTGGAGGGAGGGAGATCAGATGTCTGAAGTAAAAGTAGGCAAAAATGAAACGCTTGACAGCGCACTCCGCCGGTTCAAGCGCACTTGCCAAAAAGCCGGGGTGCTTGCAGAAGTTAGAAAACGCGAGCATTATGAAAAACCGAGCGTAAAACGCAAGAAAAAATCCGAAGCAGCACGTAAACGCAAGTTTAACTAGTTTCGGAGGGAGTAATTTCATGTCTCTTAAAGACAGACTAAACGAAGATATGAAGCTGGCTATGAAGGAGAAAGAAGCCGGAAAACTACGGCTTTCTGTTATTCGCATGGTTCGTGCTAATATCAAGTATGTAGAGATTGACAAAAAAAGAGAGCTTTCTGAAGAGGAGGTTCTAGATGTACTGGCTAAAGAAGTCAAAATGCGCCGGGATTCGATGGAAGAGTTTAAAAAAGGAAATCGCCCTGATTTGGTCGAGAACCTTGAACGAGAAATCGACATTCTGATGCAGTACCTTCCTCAACAATTAACCGAGCAAGAACTACGTGTGCTTGTGGCAGAAGCTGTTAAAGAGTCTCAAGCTGCGAGTGCCAAAGATATGGGCAAGGTTATGGCTGTACTGATGCCAAACGTAAAAGGGCGTGCTGATGGTAAAATGGTAAACACCATTGTGCGCGAGTTCTTAAAATAAGTAGAACTAATTTTAATCCGGCGTGAATAGCGCCGGATTTTAGTTTTATGGTGATTTATTCATAGTCTGACTGTATTTCTATATTCCGAAGTAAAAGCTTTTGCAGGTTGGGTGATACATTGACAACACACTACCAATCTGTAAGAGTTTTTAAAACGATAAAAAAATAAGACAAGCAGAGCTTGTCTTATTTTTTAGTTAGTGAAGCAATAAGTTTATGTTATTGCTGTAATAGTGTTGTGATTAGTAGTACGAATAGTAGTAGTATAGTTCGGCATGAGTAGTATAAAGAGTGGTTAGTAAACTAGTATGACAAGACTGTAAAAGATGGTGCGAATGGTAGTACAATAGGTTTAGCGATAGTAGTATAAACAGTGGTTGTAAAGCTAGTAGGACAATGCTGCAATTAGTGATATGAATAATAATGTGATAGGTTCAATAAGCTAGGACAAAAGTAGTGTCAAAAGTGCTGCATATAAACTGTGTTTATAAATTGTAAATGATAGAGGTTGAATATTGCGTAAAGCGACAGGAAAACTTCACTTAAACTATAGCATGACAATAACATGCATCAATCGACATGTCAAGGGAATAATAAAAAGTAAAAATATTCAAACTTTCGACAAATGAAGTATTTTAAGTAAAAAACAGGAATGATGCCATTTACTGGCGAATAAACTAGTAAGGCAAATGAATACAGGGTTGAGGTGAATCTATGCGGTATACGGTTGTACATAAAATCTTATTTGTATTGTTGACAGCGTTGTTGTTCCTATTTGTTGCGGACAGGCCGACAGTAGCTGCTGCGAGCGGTCCAGTAATTTGCATATCGATTAAAGGTGAGATAAATGGCGGACAGGCCGCTCTGATTCACAAGGCTATGGCTGATGCTGAGAGTAAACAGGCGCAAGCAATTTTAGTGGAAATTGATACTTTCGGCGGTTTGGTGGATTCGGCTGTTAGTATTCGGGATATGATTACAAGTGCCTCAGTGCCTACCATTTGCTATATAAAAAACCGGGCGTGGTCAGCAGGGGCACTTATTGCTATTTCACATAAGCATATCGCGATAGCGCCTGGCGGTAGTATTGGTGCAGCAGAACCAATACCTACTACCGAGAAAACAGTGGCTGCCTTAAAAGCGGAATTTGCAGCAACAGCGAATAAAACTGGCCGTAATCCCCGGGTGGCTGAAGCCATGGTAGATAAATCATTAGGCTTCCCCGGTTACGCCGAACCAGGCCAAATATTGGCACTTACTGATTATCAGGCAACTAAGGTCGGTTTTGCAGATGTCGTGGCCCCTGATCGTGCTGCGGTGCTAACGCAATTTGGGTTTGGTGATAGCCCAGTACTAGAATATACATTAGGCTGGCAGGAAAAGGCAGTAGGCTGGCTGGCTGACCCGACAGTTAAATCATTTTTAATGTCAATTATATTTTTGGCGGTGCTGACAGAAATCAAAACCGCGGGGTTAGGGGTGGCGGCCCTTATTGGTGTACTAGCGGCCGCACTATTTTTTGGGAGTCAGTGGATTACCGGTATTGCTGGCTGGTTAGAAATCCTGCTATTTTTGGGCGGCATTTTGCTGGTAGTATTTGAACTCTATACACCAGGCGTAGGTATATTTGGTATTAGCGGCATTATTGCTATCTTTGCCAGCTTATTTTTGACATTAGGGGCAAATGAGGCTGCGATTAACCTGTTAGCTATTAGCTTACTGGCTGCTACCATCATATTTTTAGTACTGGTAAGGAGGCTGCCTTCCAGCAAATTGTGGTCAAGGTTCATTTTAAATGACAGTGAGACTAAGAGTGCTGGTTTTAGCAGCAGTCTTGATTACAGTATATATCTTGCTAAGACAGGTATAACCCCTACCGGGCTGCGTCCTGCCGGAACCATGATCATTGATGGTACTCAATTGGATGTAGTCTCTGAGGGTCAGTTTGTTGAACCCAATAAATTAGTTAAGGTGGTGAATATAACCGGCAATCGCATTGTTGTACGACCTGTCGATTTATAAATATAAGGGAGGTAATATATTTGTCAGCTTTATTAGGTAGTGCTTTTATTGTAGTGCTAGTGATTGTGGCTATTAGCCTATTTCTTCATTTTGTACCCCTCGGTTTGTGGATCTCGGCTTTAGCGGCCGGAGTCAATGTAGGTATTTTTACTCTTGTCGGTATGCGGCTCAGACGAGTGCCGCCAAGTTCAATTGTGCTTCCTCTGATTAAGGCTAACAAAGCTGGTCTTGATGTAAACGTTAATCAGCTCGAAGCCCATTATTTGGCAGGCGGTGATGTTGATAAGGTAATTGATGCTCTAATTGCCGCTCATCGTGCTGAAATTCCGTTGCCGTTTGCACGTTCCGCAGCCATTGACTTAGCTGGACGTAACGTGCTTGAGGCTGTTCAAATGAGTGTTAACCCCAAAGTTATTGAAACTCCGCTTGTGTCAGCGGTTGCGAAAAATGGTATTGAGCTCAAAGTAAAAGCACGGGTTACTGTAAGGGCGAACCTTGACCGTTTGGTTGGTGGCGCGGGCGAAGCTACAATTATAGCCCGTGTTGGTGAAGGTATTATTACTACCGTTGGCTCGACTGACGACCATCGAGATGTATTGGCTAACCCTGATTATATTTCGCGTACTGTATTGAGCAAAGGGTTGGATTCCGGCACTGCGTTTGAAATTCTCTCGATTGATATTGCTGACGTTGATGTTGGCCGTAATATTGGCGCAGAACTTATGACCGACCAGGCTGAAGCCGAAAAGCGGATTGCGCAAGCGAAAGCTGAAGAACGCCGCGCTATGGCAGTAGCCCAGGAACAGGAAATGCGGGCCTTTACGCAGGAAATGCAGGCTAAAGTAGTAGAGGCGCAAGCCGATGTACCGAAAGCGCTTGCTATAGCCCTAAAAGAGGGACGCATTGGCGTGATGGACTACTATAATATGAACAATGTGTTGGCAGATACGCAAATGCGTGAAACCATCTCGAAAGCTGGCCCGATAGAAACCACGGTCGAGTCAAAGACAGATGAACCTAAAAATAGGTAGGTGAAGCTATGGAAAACTTAATTCCGTTGCTGTTACTACTGGTATTGTATCTTGTACCTGAGTTATTAAAACGGCGAAAAAATCCCAAAGAGTATGAATATCCTGATGTACCAGATAAAGTGCCCCAACCGCCGGGTAGGCAGCCAGTGGATATAATTAGTAAGCCTGCATCTACACCAATAACGAATGTTAGCATGGAAGCTCCGAAAAGCTGGGTTACTTCTCCGAAACCAGCGATGGCGATGCCTGCCCCAGTACATGTACCACACATAACAGAGGCAGTTTCACCATGGCAAGGCAAGCTTTCACCACAGATGGTGGAAAATGGCTTGATTTTTTCGGAAATACTTCAGCCGCCGCGTGCCTACCGTCCTATTTGGCGGCGCCCCAAATAGCCTGCTGGTAAAAGTAGACTAAATTAAAGCCTATAACCGATTGGAATTACTAGGTTATAGGCTTTTACTTTTTTGGGTTTACAATAAACCTTATAACAGGGAGGCTTTTTATCAGTAAATGTAAGAATAAGATGATAAGAATATATTTACATTTACTGGTAAAAATAGTAAGCTGTAATTAAGTAAAGTATGGTTGCCTCATAGTCACCCTATGGACTCATATTAATAAGGGGGGTGAGTATTGTGGGATTTATCATTTTTAAAGACATAATAACCATAGTTGCATCTATTTTAGGAATATACAAAATGATCATCGAGCTTTGCTCGAACCCGCAAAACAAGAAACGTTCTCGTTCCCGCAAAAAATGTCATCTCTAATTGAGCCTTCGGGCTCTTTTTTTAATGAATTAGATAGGTAATATGCAAGCCGCTAGCGGTTAGGGTAAGAAATACTGTATTGGTGCATAATGGAGAGAGTCAGTCGAGTAGTTTTTTATCAAAATTCACCTACTGGTAAATAATATTGGTGAAGTCAACAGGGACCTTTTTTATCAAGAAAGTTGACGGAAAAGAAAAGTCCTTTGTTGTTCTTTCATTAAACAGACGATTTGGCAGGAGTTTTACCTTTTTTTATGAATATGTCTATTTAGTGGGTTACTATTTTAAGGGGAATGTATGAAATGAACTTCAAAGAGAATGGACTTAAACGCCGGATAAGGTCTTTAATTACATCACCAATTATTTTTTTCGTGGCTATATATATTTTGCTAGAAGAATTTTTTGAAAATGTAGTTAAACCAATTGTAGAACATATTTCTAATTGGAAAATTTTGCAGAGAGTAGAGGGGTTTCTACATAAGCGCAATCCTTATATGTTGTTTGCTATTTATTCCGTAAAATTAGTCTTATTTTCAAGCATTAAATTTCTTTCGCTGTATTGGATTAGCCAAGGACGTATATATGGTGCCCCTTTGCTTGTTACCGGAGAATTATGTGGGGCGGCCTTTACGGTATGGTATGCTAAGGTAGCATTACCTGCTTTATTGACTCTGAGTTGGTTTGCTGCAGGGTACGGAAAGGTAGTTGCAATAAAAAAATGGGTAGTTAACAAACTTAGACAAATGCGCGCCTACCAGTATGCTAAAGATATAATACAGTGTGTCAGGCAAAGAATACGAGATCTAAAGCAGTTTGCGTTGCGTTTAAGTAAAAGCGAGGGAAAGGGATATTATAATCTAAAGGCGATGTACCGGTTTTTAAGCCGTAAGCGGTAATTTTACTATAATGACCTAGTTTGCACTTGGTGACACGGATACTGGTAGACGAAGGGACGCCGTAGACGAAAGGACGGTGGTTGTGTCTGTAAATAATGAGACTGTGAAAAGTTTGCAAGACAGTACCACCGTTTTCTTGATTTCCCGCGTCTTGTTCGACATGCGCTCTATATTGCCGTCACTACGTCTGTTCGGAAGGAATTTAAAGGCTTCCATATTAACTCGGTAATTTATGAGTATTTCCAGCGAAAGATTGAAACTAAAACCAAGAAGCACGCTTTAGGGTCTTCATTCGCGTTCATGCAAGAATTGTTTGCTTTACTCATTAAACAAAAATTATCACGACAGGTGAGAGGGGTTGTTTACTGGAAATCTTTCGATTACATATAGACATTGTTATAGCTGCACAATAACAGAGTAGCCTCCGAAAAATTTGCAAGGGAGATGCTCTTATATGGAATCTATACCTACGTCTACCATTGTTATTGATAATGATACTGGAGTAACGCTACTTAATGAGGTGGATATGTCGCTATCTTTACCTGACCATGACGAAATTCAAGCACTTAAGGGTTCTACTATTTCAATTGCTAATAAAGAATACACAATAGTAGAAGCTACTACCGAACCGAAGTTTAATGATGATAGTGATATGATTGGCACTTGCGTTTTCCTTAATGTAGAGAGAAAAACTTAAAACTATTTTCCGTTCTTCCTTGTGACAAAAAGGGAACGTCCCCAACTGTCTTCTGGAAGCTGTAGCGCGAAAACCGTCAAAATATTTCCACCTACGGCTACCGGGGCTTAGCTTATGCATGAAACAAATTCCCTGTTCCCCCTGTTTCCATTAGATAGTTCACCCCCTTGCCTTAAAGAAATTGTGCCCCCATAAGGTGGTACCCCGGCAACCCTCGTAACTCCCGTAACCCCGTGGCCTTTGCCGGAAAAAGCGTTCCGCAGGAGAAAAGCCGGGCGGTATTCCGTTAAAAAAACCGTACTGTTTGAGCGTAGCGAGTTTACGGATTTTAGGAATATCGCCCGGCTTTTCAGCTTTTGGAGGTTTAGGGCCTAGACCTTTTGTTACTTTTGGGGCAATGCCAAAAGTAAAACCCCTCACCTTGTATTCCATTGACCCAACTATAAGGGGTGGCAGGGGACGAAGGGGACGGGGTTATTGACAACAGCTAGCTAGGGAGAAGCGAAGATACGGTTCCACTGCTTCCATCAATTAAATCCGGAATTTTGTACAAAAATTTCTAGGTGAAAAAGCCGATAATTATCTGCCTTATGGAGATAATTATCGGCTTTTTGTTGCTTAAAAGGATCGAAATGTTGGTGATCCCCTCCACTTTTCCAGTGTTGCATCTAAATATGGACTTTTCGCACAGCCTGACGTTTCTGATTGTTGCCATAATGCTTTTACGATGAGAGAACCCGGAGGTATACGATCTTGCGGTATGGTTCGGAACCGTGCCTATGATACAAAAGGAAGCATTCATTCAGTAATATTGCCTGTAACTAGATGTACGGAGTTCACATTTTGGCAGTCTGTCACGTTTGTTATTGACAGGGAGATTTTTGAAGAAAAGACATAAACTCTTGACGGATATAGGAGATATCCCGCAGCCCCTCCTTGTAGGCAATTTCTGCTGCAAACCCGGCTTCAACGGCAGTGGCGGCCTCAAAATCCATGACCATACGAAGCAGCTCTGGGTGTTGTGCTTCCAGTCCTTTCGCCATTTTCAGCAGCTGTTCCAGGACAGTGTGAGCTTCTTTCACGGTTTTACTGTATTTTCCGTCAGTGATTCCGGCTATGCTGAGGATCGTATCCACTCGGTCAGTAACGTACTGATCAAACGCCTGGTTTAAACTCCTTTTTAACATATCTATACCCCCTCAGGCTGCGGCATAGACGCTACCCGTGCTGCCGTCAGCTTTTTACAGGGGGAAATTAAAAAGCGCATGCGAGGTTTTTATCCTACACATGCGCTTTGCTTCATCGTTTGTTAAATTCCCCAATGCCAATAATAAGCCGGGATATATCCGGCATGCAACAGAAAGGCGATCAACTATGTAATCAAATACTTACCCTTCCGCTGACAATTTTGTATTGAGGATAGATAAATCAGTTGCTGCGTTAAGTCGCACATACAGTCCGCATCCAGCCGGCAACATCCATTACACGGGCTCCGCTGCTTGTTTTCAGAGGAACCCCATTGTATAATAGACATGTCGTCGTGGACAGCCTGGCTGTTACGTGTAGGTGCTTGTTCACCTTTGCGCGTGCCTGGAAGTGCGGGAACACTTTCAGGTCACGGCGACTTTTTAATTTCCACCTAATTCAGATTATAGCCTTTTTCAAGAAATTAGGCAATAGCAGAAGTGTAAACGAACGGACAGTTCTTGAAAAGGGGTGTCAGACGACGGGGTTATTGACAACAGCTAGCTAAAGCTTTCAAGGACAGGCACATTTATGCCTATCGTTTTTCGTTACACATCCAACTAAAAATCAATTAGATGACTAAAAGACTACGACTATTAATAGGAATGTTGTTTGAAAAGTATGAATAGGTTGTCGGCAACCCCGTCCCCGTGGCACCTTACATAGCTACCTCATTTTTTCAAACTTAAATATCTTGTAATAAAGATAAAATATTAAAAATAATACCCAATCTGCAAGGTAAGACCAATGCATATTCCACCATAAATGATATGTCATATGTCCCGTATGTACATGAAACCATTCTATAGATATTGTGACACTGGTCCAAAGAAACCAATAAACAAACATTCGCCCAAACGTCCTTTTTGATGGAAGCCACTGCAGAAACAAATACACGACTACTATATATATTCCCCATGTATTTACCAGGTGGGGAATAGGCGAAATATTATCATCGTATTTCCATAATGGGTAATGCCGAGTAATGGTATCTGTGGTAGCCCCATATAAGCCCGCAATAAAGCCCATGGGAAATAACTCACGCCAACGTTTTTTATCTGCAAAAATAAGCCATATAGTCCATTCTAAGACAAAGCGAATATACCAAAAAAGCACAAAATCAACTCCACATATGAGTCATAGTTTTTAAGGATTGCTATTTTTTTGCTCAATATCAGCAAACATTCTAACTATCCATCTTGAAAGTAGTCCCATAATAATATAAACGATAAACGAGGCCCAGTATGTCCATTTAAGAAGTTGGTAAAATCCCATCAATACTATAAGCGGCTCTATTATAAATGAAAATATGGCAGCAGTCGCAACTAACGCCCAGAAGAAACTCCTCCAGGTAGGGAAGTATTGGTATAGCAGCGTAAAAACAATTGGCACTACCGTGTAGTCTACCGAAGTAAGCCGGGGGAACATCGCGATAACATCTACTGGATAATGCCACAAGGATAGTATGAACCCAAGTTCATCCAGCGTAATTGTAAATACCATCACTATCATTCCGAACAAAGCCAAATCACGAAGGTGTTTCTTGTTGGCAAATTTATACCAAATGAACCAAGGCATAATGAGCAACATAACAAGAACCCACCAGCGCCAAGAGCCAAAATCCTCCCCCACCCAGTGCTCAATTCGAGCTTTGGTTAGTAGCCTTGCCATTTCTGCTAGCTCCTCATTGGATGGATGTAAACCCATTGAAAGATAACACCGCCTTTTTTTAAAAAGTAGACTTAAATATTATGCGATTAAAAGTAACTTTTTAACACTACTAAACTAACCATTATACTCAAGGTATCATAGGGTGTCATAAGTTAGTATCCAAAAAAGTTGCATCCAAAAGATGCAATAGTAAGTGAGTAGTGTCAGAGGATATCACATCAAAAAGGTTGACATTCACCTAACAATGCTGCAAAGGGTGTCCTGACATAGGGTCCGTTAGGGTGTTAGGGGACGGGGTTATTGACAATAGTTAGCTAAAGCTTTCCAGGACAGGCACATTAAACGTATTCACACTCCTTATGAAAGTAATAGATGATAGCTCCTCAATATTTGCTAAATTAAAAGAAAATTCAACCTTTTTTGACTTTCCTGCTTTTTAGACTGAGGTTTCCGAATACTCTGTATGTTCAACAAGGGTGAAAGGGAATCTCTGTAAAAGAACTACCTATAAACCATTAAAAATACAATTATCTTATCAACCAACGGGAATACGTATTGGATTTGTCGAATTGTTTATAAAGTAGTTTTACCGTCTTATAGTAGTGAGATCAAACTAAAACATATAAGTGCTCTGGAGGCGACTTGCTTGGGAAAACAGATGGGCTTTTTGCTTGACTTGAATAAATGTGTTGGCTGCAAAGGTTGTGAGATAGCCTGTTTAAACGAACACCACTTCGATCAAGTGCATTACCGGCGAGTTATTGATATAGTCAAGGATAAACGGGGTTTGAAGTTTTTATCGTTAGCCTGCAATCACTGCGTCAATCCCGAATGTATCCGGGTTTGCCCAAAGCAATGCTTTTATAAACGACGGGATGGGATAGTATTGCATCGGCCGCAACACTGTAATGGCTGCCAAAGTTGTGTTGCAGCATGTCCTTTTCAGGTACCTAAGGTAAACAAGCGAACCCACAAGGTAAGCAAATGTAACTTTTGTGTCGAACGGATTGATAAGGGACTTGCTCCGGCTTGTGTGGACGCATGTGTTGTCGGTGCGCTCCAGGCAGTGGATTTGAGCGAACAAATGGAGTTAAGCGGGCAGATGACGCTGGCGTGTTTGCCGATTATTAAATTTACCCGACCATCACTTAGGGTTATATTACCTAAAGAACCCCGGTGTTTTTGGAGGAAAGGGCGATAAAAATATGCCGCAATTTTGTACGGTACAGGAATTAGTAACCATGGATCCGTTTGCTCAGGCCAAGGTAGTTGCCGGTTGGGCAGGCCGGAATAACAAGGTTCATAAAATTGTTACGGCTTGCCCAAGCGTAGCCGCACATGCGCTGGATGGGGTGCTTGTTTTGGTTAACATGGGAAACAGTCAAGGCGATCTGACGAGGGCCTTGGCAGCCTATCTTAATTCAGCTGCTGCCGGAATTATAGTCAATGGATATGGAACTGCGCTTTCACAGGGGCTTATAGCTGCAGCCGAGAAAAGCCGTATGCCGTTGTTGGTTTTCCCCCAAGTCATCGCGGAGCAGGAATTAGATGGTTCCCTGACGTTAGTGCTGGAATTGATAAAAAACAGAAAAATAATGAGTTTTGCCGAGGGGTATCGTCTGCGCCAATTGACAAATCTAAGCCAGGAACTACCAATTTTGCTTAATCAACTTGTCGAGTATCTCCAAAACCCGGCGGTCTTGGTTGACCCTGCATTTCAACTGCTGGCCGAAGGGATGACCGGACATTTTTTGCCTGCAGAGGAAATGGGGAGTCTGGTGAAAACAGTTCGGCCACCCATACTGAAACGCAAGCAAAGTGTTCCAATAGCTGCTGAGCCATATCAACAACTGATAACAGGCTTCCATGATCAAGGTATGAATTGCTTTGTTACACCGTTGGTCTTGGCTGGTCAGCTGTTTGGTTATTTGTTAGTTTTTGAAGCCGCAGGCCCATTAAATGCCTTGGACGCAGGCCGGATCGGCGAGGTGGGGCTTGCTTGCCTGCAGCTTCTTGTTAACCGCAAAAACACGGAGGAAGTTGAGAAAAAGTATAAACAACAATTCCTTTATGATCTTTTGTATAATAATTTCGAATCAACAGATGAGCTTATTAAGCGCGGGCGCTATTGGAACTGGGAGCTTAATAAACCGCAACATCTTTTTGTTGTTGAACCTGATGACTTTAAACAATTACGAAATAAAGATCAAGTCCTGGCAGGGTTGCAACTTTTCATTGAAGCATTTTTAAAACCTCATTTTTTGCAAACCATTATAACTGAAATGCAGGATCAGATTATTGTAATTATCCCAGCTACCGAAGAAAAAGGCAGAAGTGCCAAGCAACACATAAAAAATCTTGCGAATTTACTGCAAGCTAACCTACAGGAAGCTGCTTTTGAAGCTACGGTTTCCTTCGGGATAGGCAAGCTTCATTCATCTGCCGCCGAGCTTTGCCAAAGTTTCCAAGAGGCTAAACATGCCTTGGATTTAGGCCGGTTTATTCGCGAAAAAGGACATGTTACTTATTTCGGTGATTTGGGTATTATTCGGCTCTTATCCCACGTTAGCTTAGATCAACTGGACGAGTACTACCAAGAGCAATTGGCCGTGATCATTGAGTATGACGAAAAAGACAACATGAATTTTCTTGAGATACTGCAAATGTATTTTCAGCAAAACGGGGATCTGAATATTACCGCTGAAAAACTATTTATGCATCCCAACACCTTGCGGTATCGTCTAAAAAAGATTGAGGAATTACTAGATGTTGATTTGCAGAAATTAGAGATTCGAATTAATCTTTCTGTTGCCTGCAAAATAGCGAAAATGCGTAAAACCAACCTGTGAGGTTGGTTTTGTATTTTTCTACAATAATCGAAGAATTGTCTGGAGGATATTACAAAAATGGTGCTTTTAAAATCATATATAATTAGCTTAAGAGGGGTAATTTGATGTTATTAGAGATAAATGAAAAAAATCTAAAAGAGATTAGAAATTCAGGGTTTAAAGAATATGCGCAGATTTATACCAGGATATACGGACGTTTTTTGGAACAGGTGAAATCTCATGGTTTGGAGTTTGCTGCTTGTCGCCCGGACAATGGACAAGCGGGTAAGATGAGCCTGCAGGGCAAGAACATGTACTTTCGCAACAATGACCATAGTATCCATAACAATTGGCTGTCACCTGCCTGTAAAGCGTGTAACACAGGGGAGAACAGTGCCACCTTCTATTTGTCATTAGCCTGCCACCGCCAGTGTTACTACTGCTTTAATCCCAACCAAGAGGATTATGAAGAACATACGCTGCAGCGGCGGGACAGTATCAGAGAATTGAAGCAAATCAAGCAGACCGGCGGCAAGTTGTCTTATATAGCCTTAACCGGCGGTGAGCCACTCTTACACAAACAGGAGACGATTCGTTTTTTCCAAGAGGCCAAGCGGCTGTTTCCTCAAGCGCACACCCGGCTGTACACCTCAGGCGACTTGCTGGATAAAGACGTACTGGCCGAGCTTGCGCGCGTCCGGCTGGATGAAATCCGGTTCAGTATTAAATTGGAAGACTCCCCGGCGGTGCGGGCGGCGGTCATGGAACGCATTGGCTGGGCGAAAGACAGTAGCCCCAGCGTAGTGGTCGAAATGCCGATCATTCCCGGTACATTGCCGGAGATGAAGGCATTACTGCAGGAATTAGACGCAATAGGTATCGCCGGAATTAATTTGCTGGAATTTTGTTTTCCTTATCACAATCAGCAAGAATTTCAGCGGCGCATGTTTAAATTGAAAAATCCCCCTTACAAAGTATTGTATGATTACTGGTATGCAGGGGGACTGCCTGTTGACCAAAGTGAAGAGGAGTGCCTGGCTTTGCTAACGTTTGCGGCAGAGCAAAACCTGACGTTGGGAGTGCATTATTGCTCGCTGGCGAACAAATTCTCCGGGCAAATCTTTCAGCAGAATCAGTTGGCCGAGAAGTCAGGCTTAATCTATCTTTCGCCCAAAGACTATTTTATTAAGACGGCCAAGGTTTTTGGCAAGGATGTTCAGGCTGCCATGAAGGTGTTTCGCAAGCAGCACATGACCGACTATGAGCTGAATGAGGATTACCAGTACCTGGAGTTTCCTGTCAGTAAGATTTTTCTGCTAAAAGATATGACCGTGGAAGTTGGCATATCGACAAGTATTATGGAAAACCGTTGCGGCGAAATCTATCGCCGCGAATTAAAGATTGAACGCGTTTTCTCCCAAGACTTCCAGATAGATATGGTATAAAAGGAGGCATTGTATGGTAGCGCATCCACAGACTGGGGCTGGTAACGATACCAGAGAGCCAGTGTCAATTCTGCCTCTCTTAGAGGCGAGAGTGTTCGCTTATGATTTGCTGCGCCGCATCTTTCTCCAAGAACCGGCGCAAGATTTTCTAGTCAAGCTTAGCCAGAACGAACTGGTATTGGCGTTTCCGTTTCAAGAGGAGAATGAAGATATTGTGCAAGGGGTACAAAAGCTAGCCGCCTATCTTAAAGCGTGTAGTGCCGAGGGTCTGGCGCAAGCCGAATATGAAAAGCTGCACTGGGAATATACCCGGCTATTTATCGGTCCGCATGAGGTAGCGGCTCCGCCATGGGAGTCGGTCTATCTCAATAAGGATAAGCTGCTGTTCCAACAAGAGACGCGGCTTGTGCGCCTAGCCTACTTGAAGTATGCATTCTTGCCGCTTCTTTATCAGCAAGAGGCAGATGACCATATCGGCTTAGAATGTGATTTCATGTATCAGCTTGCCAATTTAGCCTATGAAAAAGCTGAGGCTAATGACAGTACGGCATTGCAGGAAGTTATCCAAGACCAAGCCGAGTTCCTCACAGAGCATCTTCTGCTATGGGTTCCGGCTTTTGCTGAAAAAGTCACAGCTCATGCGGATACTGTCTTCTATCAAGGCGCGGTACAGGTACTCAGCGGCTTTTTAGTGGTTGATGCCCTGATTTTACAGGAGCTATCAGCAAGTAACTAATAGCAAGGGGAGATATTGATGATAAAATTCATCGAAAAAATCAAAAATCATCAGATTAGCCGTCGCTCGTTCCTTGGCATGTCAGCAGGGGCAATTGCCGCTGTCGGTTTGACAGGCTGCGGTCTTACTAAAGTCACCACCAAGCAAGCCGAAGAGATGACCAAAGCCGAAGGCGAGTGGATTGCGGCTGCTTGTTGGCATAACTGCGGAGGGCGTTGTCTGAATAAGGCTTATGTTGTTGATGGGATTGTCGTCAAACAAAAAACAGATGATACTCACCTTGATTCAGCTGATTATCCTCAACAAAGAGGTTGTCAACGCGGGCGTTCTCAAAGACACCATGTATTCGGTGCTGATCGGATTAAATATCCAATGAAGCGCAAGCACTGGGAACCCGGCGGCGGCAACAAAGAATTGCGGGGAAAAGACGAATGGGTGCGCATTTCCTGGGATGAGGCGCTGGATCTTGTGGCCGGAGAATTGAAGCGAATTAAAGAGGGATATGGCAATAAATCCATTCTTGGTTCAAGCAGACTTCTTAATTTCTATGGCGGCGGTCTTGTAAGATGGGGTTCATCTTCATCAGGTGCCTGGGGCATTCCCCAGGAATGTATGACCGGCTTCTTTTCGTGGAAAGCGAACGACAGACTGGATTGGCGAAATGCCAAACTCATTGTTTTATGGGGTGCCAATCCTGCTCGTTCAAACTTAGGGAATCCGACATACAACCTAATGCAGGCGAAAAAAGCAGGAACCAAGTTTATCATCGTCGATCCTTTTGTGACACCATCGGTAAAAACCCTAGCAGACAAACATATTCCTTGCCGGCCAGGAACGGATACGGCACTGCTGTTAGGCATGGCTTACCACATGATTATCAACAACCTGCAAGATCAGGAATTTCTTGACCGGTGTACTGTAGGATTTGATAAAGCCCATATGCCGGCGGGGGCGGATACTAAAGAAAACTTTAAGGACTATGTTCTCGGCAATTATGACGGGATTGCTAAAACACCAGAATGGGCTTCGGAGATTTGCGGAACGCCGCCACAACTGATTAAGGAGTTTGCCGCAGAAATAGCCACAACCAAGCCGATGATTTTTTGTTCTTCTTTTGCACCGGCACGTACTTACAAAGGGCAACAATTTTGCCAGGCTTTTCTTACCGTCGGCTGGATGACTGGCAATGTAGGAAAATCAGGTGCCGGAGTTTGGACAATGAACTATGCGGCAAATCAAAGTTATGGTGGAAAAACCCTTGTGAAAGGCGGCAGTACAGGCCTGCCCACCGCTAAGAATCCTTTATTTCCGGATGTCACATACGGCCCTTATGATGGATACAGATGGGCAAACCCCAAAAACCCGGCAGCCAATGGGATGGCCTATTGTGAAACATATGACGCCATCTTAAATGGACACTACACCGGAACCAACGGGCGGGGTAAAGTTCCCTGTGATATTCGTTTGATTTGGCTGGTCAGGGACGGATATGGCTATAACTACCTAAATCAATCCTCTGACACCAATAAGGGAGTTAAAGCATTCCGTAAAGTAGACTTTGTCGTAACCAATGATATTGTTCTTTCCAGTATTTCAAAATACGCGGATATTGTTTTACCAGCTACAACCGAGTGGGAAAAAGACGGGAAAATCCTACAAGGCAATCCGGAAGCAATCTTTATTACTCCCCAAGTAGTAAAGCCCCTTTTTGAAGCAAAAACGGAAGAGTGGATGGACAGGGAACTTGGCAAACGTCTCGGGCTGAATCCGGATGAGATTTATCCGATTAATGGCAAACAACAATTTTTCAACAGCATTGCCGGAGCGCAAGTAATCAAAGATGACGGAGAAAATTACGAAACGCTGGTCACGATTACGGAAAAAGATATTCGGGAATGGGGTGTTAAAGGTAAAACGCAAAACGGCAGGATAGGCTTGAATGAGCTGGTTAGACAAGGGGTTTATCAGGTACCCAGATCCCCCGGAGATAATTTAAGCTTAATCCAAGGTGCAGATTTTGTAAAAGATCCGGCAGCAAACCCTCTCAAAACACAAAGCGGTAAACTGGAGATTCACTGTCAAGCCCTGTCAGATAAAATCGCTGCTTACGGCTTGACGACGATTCCGCCAATTGCAAAGTATGAACCGCCCATGGACGGTTATGAAGCTACCTTCAAAGAATGGTCAAGCAAAGAGAAGGGGCAATATCCCTTCCAACTTGTTACCATTCACCACGGAAGACGCTCCCACTCTACGTATGACAATATTCCCCAGTTACGAGAAGCCTATCCTCAGGATTTCGTGATGAATAAAAGAGACGGACAGGCTTTTGGACTTAAAAACGGGGATACGGTTTTAATTGAAAGCGCCTATGGCAAATGCGTCCGGCCTCTTACGCTCACAGAAGCGATGATGCCAGGGGTAGTAGCACTTGGCGAAGGAGCTTGGGTAGAGTTTGACCAAGATACAGGGATCGATAAAGCTGGTGCAACCAATACTCTTTGCGGAGCACGGTTGAGCGGTCAGGGGGAGGAGCCCTGGAATACCACGATTGTTCGTGTGGAGAAATATCGCGGTGAACCGTTAAAACCAGACACTGAATGTAGGCAAAGAATCATACTATAGGGGTGACAATTTGTGGGACAAAAAGGGTTTTATTATGATGCAACATTTTGTACGGGCTGTAAAGCTTGTCAAATTGCCTGTAAAGATAAAAATGACTTGTATGTAGGAGAATTGTTTCGCCAGGTATTTGATTTTGAAGGCGGAATATATCCCGATGTATGGGGCTACTCTCTTTCTGTAGGGTGCAATCACTGTGATAAGCCGAAATGTGTGGAGAATTGTCCAACCGGTGCTTTCTATAAACGGCAAAGCGATGGGCTGGTGGTTCAGGATCGGGAAAAATGCATCGGGTGTAAAATGTGTATCTGGTCGTGTCCTTATGGACGTCCGCAATACCTTGCGAAGCAGGGTAAAAGCGGAAAATGCGACGGATGCGCCGACTTGGTAGATCAGGGTCTGAATCCTGTCTGTGTTGATACCTGTCCGCTGCGGGCTATTGAGTTCGGGGATATGGAAGAGCTGCGTAAAAAATACGGCACTAATGCTGATATGAAAGGTTTGCCAACTTCGGCAACAACAAAACCCAATATGGTAATTAAGGCAAAGAAGCTTTAACTTTCTTCCCTGGCAGCTTCATCTGTTAAACGCAGCCTGTTTTGTTCTTTTGCAGGAGTTGTCAGCAAGTACATAATAAAAGGGGAGGAAATTGAATGATAAAATTCATTGAAAAAATCCAAAATCATATGATAAGCCGCCGGTCGTTTCTTGGAATGTCAGCCGGGGCCATTGCTGCTGTCAGTTTGACAGGCTGCGGTCTTACCAAAGTCGCCACCAAACAAGCCGAAGAAATAGCCAAAACCGAAGGTCAGTGGCTTACCGCAGCCTGCTGGCATAATTGCGGCGGGCGTTGCTTGAACAAAGCCTATGTGGTTGATGGGGTAGTTGTCCGCCAAAAAACCGACGATACCCACCCGGACACACCGGATTATATCCAGCAGCGCGGTTGCGCCCGCGGCCGTTCTCAGCGTCACCAGGTATTCGGTGTTGACCGCATCAAGTATCCTATGAAACGCAAGCATTGGGAGCCGGGCGGCGGCAAGAAGGAGCTGCGCGGTAAGGATGAATGGGTGCGCATCTCCTGGGATGAAGCTCTGGATACTGTTGCCGGTGAGATTAAACGCATCCGTGAGAAATATGGCAGCAACTCTATTTTAGTTACCGGCGGCAGTGAAATGCCGCGCACACTGGGACTCTATGGCGGCCATTCTACCCATTGGGGAACCACCTCCTGGGGAACCTGGCGTTGGGGTCCAAGCAAGTTTGGCATGGAAGACGGCTATACTGAACACAGCATTAATGACCGCCTTGATTTAAGAAATTCCGAACTGGTTGTTATCTGGGGCGGCAATCCGGCATGGAGTGCAGGCGGCAGTCCGATGTACCATTATCTCCAGGCCAAAAAAGCAGGCGCAAAATTTATTATCATCGACCCTATCTACACTGACACGTCTGAGACGCTGGAGGCCCAGTGGGTTCCCATTTATCCGGGTACAGACCATGCCATGGCATTGGGTATGGCCTATACGCTGGTGACTGAGGATAACCCGGCCTTAAATCCGCTGATTGACTGGGATTTCCTCAACCGCTGCACGGTTGGTTTTGATGCCGCGCATGTGCCGCCAGGTGCTGATCCTAAGGAAAATCTCAAGGACTATATTCTGGGTACCTATGACGGTGTGCCTAAGACCCCGGAATGGGCGGCAGAAATCTGCGGCGTAGAACCTGAGACTATCCGGGATATCGCGCGTAAGATTGGCAAAACCAAGCGGGTGGCATTATTCACTGCCTGGGCGGCGGCACGGACGAACAACTCTGATTCCTGGCCGCAAATGTTCATGAGCGTGGGTGCCATGACCGGGCATATGGGTCAGCCTGGCCAGATGACTGGCGTAAGCTGTCACTTCGCCACAGGTAATGGCGGCCCCTATCTCGTAAAACCGGGAGGCAATGGTCTGCCTGTCATCAAGAATCCGGTTACTGACAGAATCAATGATAATGAAATGTGGGAAACCATTCTTACTGGCAAATACACCGCAGGCTACAATATGAAGAAGGATATTAATATCCAGCTCATCTATCATGGCTATAACGCTGTCCTGCAGACCCGCTCGGCTATGAACAAAGGAATTGATGCGCACCGCAAGGTGGAGTTTGTTGTCTCCCATTCCCACTTCCTGACAACCAACTCGAAGTACGCTGACATTATTCTGCCAGCCACAACCGAATGGGAACGCGAAGGCGGCTTCAGCAACGGCAACCGCGAAATGTTAATTCACTATACCCGCATTACCCAGCCGCTCTTTGAAGCTAAGCATGACCAATGGATGGCCATTGAGATCGGCAAACGACTGGGCTTAAAAGCCGAAGACATTTACCCGCTTTCGGAAAAACAGCAGATTTTTAACCAGTTAGCCGGGGCAACAGTCATTAAAGAAGACGGTTCAGGCATGGAGAAGCTGGTGACAATTACCGCCGGAGATATTGCCGCCATGGGCGTAGCAGGCAACCCGCAGCAAGGACGGATTACCCTGCAGGAGTTCAGAGAAAAGGGAATCTATCAAGTTGAACGCAAGCCTGGCGACAAGTATGGGCATATCGCCTACGAAAAATTCCGCCAGAACCCGGAAGCCAATAAACTGAAAACCGAATCAGGCAAACTGGAGATTCACAGCAAAGGCTTATCCGACCTTATTAAAAATTACGGCTTTACCGAAATCAGACCTATTCCGACCTATAACCGCGCCATTGAAGGCTATGAGGATACATTCAAAGATTGGGACAACAAAATCAAAGGCGAGTATCCGCTACAGATCATTAACCCGCACTACTTCCGCCGCTCCCACAGTATTTTTGACAATATCCCTCAACTGCGGGAAGTCTATCCCAACCCGGTATTTTTAAGTACCAAGGATGCCAAGGAACGGGGCATTAAGAGCGGTGATACCGTGCTGGTGAAGAGCCGCCACGGCAAAGTGCTGCGCACAGCCAGTGTCACAGAACGCCTGATGCCAGGGGTTGTCGGTCTGCCGCATGGTGCCTGGGCAGAAATCGATGAAAAGACCGGTATTGATAAAGCCGGTGCTGACAATATTCTCACAGGGCCGATTGCCACAGGGCAAGGTACTGCCGGTTGGAACACTTGTATTGGCGAGGTAGAGAAATACAACGGTGAGACACTGATTCCTGATGTCAAGTGGCCGCAGCGGATTATATAATTAGGAAGGAGTAGAGCTATGTCGCAACTGGGCTTTCATTTTAATATGGCAACCTGCATTGGCTGCAGGGCTTGTCAAATCGCCTGCAAGGATAGAAACAACTCAAAAGTCGGCGTGCTGTACCGTAAAGTGTATGATATGGAAAGCGGCACATACCCCAACCCGCGCATCGATCATTTCTCATTAGGCTGCAATCATTGTGCGCAGCCCAAATGTGTGGCAAACTGTCCTACCAATGCGCTCTACAAACGCGCCGAAGATGGGATAGTCATGCATGACAAGGCCAAATGCATTGGCTGCAAGATGTGCCTGTGGTCTTGCCCGTACGGTGTTCCGCAATACAAAGAGGATGAGGGCAAAGCAGGCAAATGTGACCTGTGTGTCGACCTTATGGCCAAAGGTGAAGAACCGGCCTGTGTGGGTGCTTGTGTTATGCGGGCACTCAATGTCGGAGAGATAGAAGCGCTGCGCAAGCAGTACGGCAGTACGGCTGATGTCAAAGGGTTGCCAAGTTCGAGTACAACCCATCCGTCACTATGTATTACCACCAAGAAAAGGTAAAAATGAGGAGGGTATAGTATGCATACCGAAGATTTACCATTATTAGTATTTACGCTTCTGTCCCAGTGGGCAGTGGGAACATTCCTTGTCGCGGTAGTCATCAGACTGTGTACCGGTAAACAAACCGCTCTAAAGGTAACCCGGCTGGGCATTATGGCAGCAGGGCCGGTAGCCGCGCTGTCCTCCCTTATCGCGGCCCTGCATTTGGGCAGTCCGATGGCTGCTCCCAACGCCATGAACAACCTAGCCACCTCATGGCTGAGCCGCGAAGGTCTGTTCACCAGCATGTTCATTGCCGTATGGTTTGTTGTATTCATGCTTCACCGGCAAGGCAAAATAAACCTGTTGCTGGACTTGGCAGCAGCCGTACTGGGTCTGGCAGCAATCTACAGTACCTCAGGCATTTACGCAACCTCTGTCAAACCGGCCTGGGCAAGCATCAATACCTATATCAGTTTCTTTGGCACAACCGTGTTGCTCGGCATTACCGGGGTTGCTGCTGCTAACGTGCTGGGTGCCAAAGAAGCGGCAGACCAAGCGGTGATTAAAATATTCCGGGCAGCAGGTATTGCCGCACTGGTTTGCCTGATACTACAGATAGCCTATCTGCCTGTATACTTTGCCGTCTTGGCTGCTGGTGATGCGGCGGCACAGGCCACAGTAACGCTCTTAGGCGGCAGCTTTGCCCTGGCTGTTGCCCTGAAATGGATATTGGCGTTGGGTGGCAGTGCTGTATTCCTATACTCTCTTTATAATCCGGAGAAGATTACTGCCGGAATGCCCAAGAGTGCAGTTTTACTGGCAGCCGTACTGGTGCTGGTTGGTGAGATTATTGGCCGGTATGTATTTTACGCTACCGCAATCACCACTGCGGTCGGTTTGTAAAAAAACACTACCGCAGCCTTTAATTCCCCTCCCCAGGAGGGAAATTAGGATATTTACTTATAAGAAAAAGGTGTAAGAATTGGCGTACACACAGGACGGTTATCAAATTACCCGGCATGTCTGCCCCCGCAATTGTTATGATGCCTGCGGCATGTTAGCTTATGTGCGGAACGGTGTTTTGGAAAAGGTGACAGGCGATCCGGCGCACGGTTATACGAACGGAAAATTGTGCGCCAAAGGCCAGACCTACGTCCGGCGGGTGTACAGCCCGGAGCGGCTGCGCTATCCGATGCGCCAAATCGGGCGTGGATCAGGGCGTTGGGAAAGGTTGACCTGGGAACAGGCAATGGCCATTATTTGTGAAAAAATCCTGAATATAAAAGATAGATATCATTCTACCTTACCGCTTTGTCTTAACAAGTATTCAGGCAATATGGGAATTCTGCACAATGCTGTAGAAGGAATGTTCAATAGTCTAGGCCCGACTACCCAGGCCAAAGGATCATCATGCTGGTCAGCAGGCATAGATGCGCAGCTTTACGATTTAGGCAGGAATGTTAGTTCCGACCCTAAAGAAATGGAAAAGGCCAGGCTGATAATTCTTTGGGGTGTAAATCCGGCTTGGACGGCCATTCACTCATTGCCTTATATTTACCAGGCGCAAGCTAATGGGGCAAAGGTTGTTGTCATTGATCCTATTTACACTCAGACGGCGCGCAAGGCAGATTACTTTGTGCAGATTAGTCCGGGGGAAGATGGAGCTTTAGCGCTGGCGTTGGCAAAAGAACTATATGAAAGCGGTAAGATTGACCAGAATTTTATTGGCCATTATACACTGGGCTGGCCAGAGTTTCGGGAATACCTCTCAGCTTTAGATATTGATTACCTTGCAGGTCAATGTGGTCAGCACAAGGAAGGCATAAAAGAGCTGGCAGGCATGATAGCCAGCTTTAGTCCTGTCTTTATCTGGGTTGGATTTGGTCTGCAACGCCATGTCAACGGCGGCCAAAGCTTGCGGGTAATTGACGCGTTGGCTGCCATGACTGGCAACATTGGCATTGTTGGTGGCGGAGTTCAATATGCGCACAGAATGACACAGTGTTTTAATTATCATTTTCTCAATAGCCCTGCCGGCACCAGACACATCAATATGAATGAGTTCGCCCGGGAACTAGGAAGTATCAATGATCCGCCGGTTAAGCTGCTCTGGGTGGCTTGCCGTAACTTGGTAACGCAAGATGTGGCAAGCAGTATGTTGACCAAAGAGCTGGATAAGCTGGAATTGATTGTTACAGTGGAACAATTTCTTACGCCTACTACCTACCATTCTGATATTGTTTTGCCGACAACCACCCACTTTGAAGAGCCGGATGTTGTTTCCAGTTATTGGCATCATTGGATTGGTTTAAATGAGCAAGCCATCCCTCCATTTTTCGATTCCAAGAGCGATCTTGAAATTGCCCGGCTTTTGGCTGGAACGTTAAATCAGTACCGGGAAGGTAGCAGCTCTTTTCCTGTTAACAAATCACCGACTGATTTTTTGGATAGCGAATTTAATGAGAAAGTGTATACCCTTCTTGGGATTAGTCACTGGTCGGAATTGGCCACCGGGCCAAGACGGGCAGATATTGCTCGAACGGCTTGGCAGGATAAATGTTTTGCAACCAACTCAGGCAAGTTTGAATTTTTTTCGACTAAGGCGCGAGATAACGGCTTGACAGCATTGCCTGAATATAAACAAGGAGCTGTACCCAATGATGATAAGTACCCGTATTGGTTCATAACATCACACGCGCAGCAGGGACTTAACTCTCAATTTCAGAATATCGCAGTTTTGCCTAAAGACTCGGAACAAACGGTATTCATCAATTCCGAGACGGCGGCGCGGAAAGGTTTAATGAACGGAGAACAAATAAGAGTATACAACAGCATGGGGGCAATAACTCTTAAAGCCTGTATTTCCCAAGATATACCGCCAGATGTACTAGTTTGCCACCAAGGCTGGCGACCGGGAGAAGATATTAGCCTTAACGCCTTAAACGTAGGTTTGCCGTCAGATATGGGGGATATAGGTACAGGCTATAAGGGCCTCGCTTTCTATGATGTTTTTGTGGATTTCGAGCCGGTATAGTTTTTAGAAGAGAGGCACTATTCAAGATGAAGGTTGTAATTGATACTCAAAGGTGTGTAAATAAACGTTTTGCCAGGGTAAAGTGTACTGCTTGTATAGATGTTTGTCCGGCTAGATGCATTAGTGAGACATTGGAAATAGGAAAACATTGTACCAATTGCGGTCTCTGTCTTGCCTCTTGTTCAGTTGAGGCGATTGGCGGAGTTAGTTATCCCTTAGAAGCTGTACAGCAACTACTCACTGAGCAAGAACCTATAAGAATAATCTGTCAAAGATGTCAGCCTGATAGTTTGTGGCCTTGCTTGGGCTTTTTAGATCCGACCTTGCTCTTGGCGTTTGTGTTTTCGGATAAGGATAGCAAGCGGGAAGTGGTAATCTACCAAGAGGACTGTAGGCGATGCTGCCATGATGTTGCCGAGCATCTTGTAAAGACGGTAGCGGAGTCTAACCGGCTTCTGGGTTCTGGTAAGCAAATGATTGTGAACTCCAAGCAGAAATTTGGCAGCTTGGTGGCACCACAGTCGATTTCCCGCCGGGAGTTTTTCACTAGTCTCTGGGAAGCGTCTATATTGACAGTTCGGGAGATTGCCTTTCCGACTTCCGAAGAAGTGCGGGCAATTCCGCGCCGAGATTTATTTATCAAGTATGGTATTGCCCATTTGCGTCAAAACGAACTATACAATCAGACAACATTCAAAAAGCTTGCTATCGAGAAAACATGCAATGCCTGCGGGATGTGTGCAAAAGTGTGTAGTTCGGGTGCAATTGTTACTACTTCTAAAGAAGGCATATTCAAAATTAGGCATAACCCGGTCATATGCAAAAATTGCGGTGTTTGTGCTGCGCTTTGTCCACAGGGCGCAATCTCGCTATTGCCGGCAAGCTCGTTATCCGAGGCTGCCGTGGGGCTGTTTAAAATGCCGATCTGCCAAGATTGCGGAAAGGCATATCAACCGGTAGGCAATACGAGTGTCTGCAACGACTGTATGCGCAAGTCCAGAATTTTTTCTTCCTAACTCAACTTTCGCAGATAGAAATCGGTAAATAGCGTAACCTAGACCCGGCATTTCTTCCCGTCCAGATAATTTGCAATCTGACGGAAATCTCTCCGCTGATTGCTTGACGATCACATGAGGGCGGAGCCATTATCACGGTGTACCTTCGATTAGTTCTAAATGCTCTTGTTCTCACCAAGTCATGCTAATATCTCCTGCTTTTTCATTTATTCAGCCGGTTCGCCATAATTACTAAAGGGGCTGTTGCGTTAAGCCAGCCATAAAAGAACAAAAAACGGCTTCCGGCTAGTAGTCTGAACCCCTGAATTGGGACACCAACGAAAAACGCCTCTTATGTCGTATGGGAAAACTATACTACATTCATGAATGTAGTATAGTTTGATAGAAATTAGTGAATAGTAAAAACTCATGCGAAATGCCGGAAGTCCCATAAACCACTTATTTACTGAATTTCTTCAACTGTCGCCAAGTGCTGCAAAGGGCTTAGTACTCCTTCAAATCATGTTGCTCCGCCCATCATTTCACCCCTCAGTATCAAGGCTTCGTGAACACTCACGAAGCCTCTCTTTCATGCCTAAAAACAGGTAAGAAACATCAAATCGTTGCTGTTTTTTTATCAAAAATTACAACTACTGGTAAATAATATTATGTGAAATAATCCCCTGTTTTATTTTTTGCTTTTCGTACACACTAAAATTGCAAGCAAATTATAATAGATTAAGGGGGCAAAACATATGTCAGAGTATAAAGGCCGCCTTACTTATGCAAAAGGCACCTATATGGAATTTGTCGTTGCTCCTAACCAAGATGTTGACTTTGGCAATATCTTGGTTGTTGAAGGTAAAAATCATGACCGGTTTTATATTCGTGCCTATGACTTTAAGATTAAATCACGCTGGTCAGGTATGAATGGTGTTAGCTATTTAATGAGCAAACTTGATGAAAATGGTCAGGTGGCTAATCAAGAAGAGCTTGATTTTTATTTGGGCGGCAACCATACTGTAAAACTTGGTATTGCTGAACAGCTTTGTTATGTTGATGCTGAGGGGCAGATATTTAACCCCAAAACTTGTCCTGATTTCTTTTGTGAGGTTCGCGGTTTAACTGCCGATGACACTGCGTTGCTTAATGAAATGAAGGGTGATCTAGAAATTGGTTATTTAAAAAGCGGCCGGGAAGTGCTTAAGTTACCTGTTGGTATATTTGGTTCCAAAGCCATTACCGAGCATATTGGTATTTTTGGTACAACAGGCTCAGGAAAAAGTAATCTGGTAAAGGTGCTTTCTAGTTCAATTATTGACAGCAACAACTATGGTTTGCTTATTTTTGATGTTCACAACGAGTATTACCGTGATTTGTCACTTCATCCTAAAGTCAACGAGCGATTGGTGGTTTATAATACTAACCCTGAACCTGAACGAAAAAATGTGAATAAGCTTATGCTAAACTATAATGAGATTGATCCAGAGGACATTACCGCTTGTGCAACATTCAGTGAGCCTCAGCTTGATGCCATCTATAAGCTGTCTTCTGTGTGGCAGGATCGCTGGATGGATTATATTTTGAAATATGATGCTGAAGATATTATTGAAGAGATAGCCGGTTGTACTGGTCAAAAATTTCAATCTCGTACCATAAGTAAGATTAAAAGTGTTTGCTGGAACCTAGAGCAAGAGTTGAATATTAGTGAAGAAGCAAATGATGTTGGAGCAATTACTGCTATTGGGCAAATGCTGCAGGATTTGGAGCAGGGTAAAGTGGTATTGATTGAACTTAAAAATATCTCACCTATCGGTGAACAGGCGTTGTCAACGTTGTTGTCCAAGAAACTGCTGCTGCATTATGCCAATAAGTCGGAAGTTGCCCGCTTGGAAGCTAAGCCGATCTTAATTGTGCTTGAAGAAGCCCATCGCTTCCTGGGTAAAAAAGAGCAAAGCACCCAAAATGTATTTGCTAGATTAGTCAGCGAAGCTAGAAAATTTAATATTGGGTTATGTGTTGTAGACCAACAACCCCGTTTACTAGCAGATAAAGTGTTGTCCCAGCTGAATACCTTATTTATATTGGGGTTGGCTTCCAAAGCAGATCGGGGTAAACTAGAGTCTATGTGTCGCAAGGATATATTACAGCAGCGCAATGAAATTAAGAATCTGGATTGCGGCGAAATGATTATAGCAACAAATTATATGCGATTTGCTGCTCCGGTAAAAGTTCACAAATTTGAGGAGTATTTAACTCGCAATTATGGTATTACTCCTAATTCATTTGCAGCTAGTACTTTCACGCAGCCAATATTGGCAATTTGAAATGATGATTTACTGAAAATCCCCTTTTCACGTACTAATTAGCCTATTACGAGGCATACATTAGTATATGAGGGGGGATTTTGCATGCTACGCAGAAAAGGGAAATTACAATCATTGGCTGGTTTTTTGGAAATACCACAAGATATAGTTATGGATTTACCACGCATAACGATGTTAGGCAATAAGCAGCTATTAGTTGAAAACCACAAAGGAATTATTGAATACACCCCTTCGCTTGTTCGGATAAAACTCAACCAGGGAGAATTGTTTATTTATGGTGAAAAATTAACCCTGGGAAATCTCCAAGCTGAGCAAATTCTGGTTGAAGGTGTGGTGCAAAAGGTTAATTATGATATATAATGCGAAGTACCTGTGCGGTGCAGTGAAAATCCGCATTAGCGGTTCTATGCCTGAACGTTTTATTAATCTTTGCATTATTGAACAAATATTACTATGGGGTATCACTAAAATTGATGAAGATTTGATTGCCTGGATTAGGTTAGATGATTTTTTTCGAATTCGTCCATTGGTTATAGCTAGTCATACCAAAGTAAAAGTATTAGCTCAACGCGGGCTGCCGTTTGTTGTTAAACGCGCTAAACGGCGCAAGACGCTAATGGTTGGCGTTATTTTATTTTTTGCTTTGCTCTATACCCTGTCTTCTTACATTTGGTTTGTTGAAATTACCGGTCTTAAAAATGTGCCTGACCAAGGAATACGCTATGTTGCCGAGCAATATGGTTTGCGACCAGGCAGCATAAAAAATGGTATTAATAGCAAAGCGATCGAACGGGAAATAGAATTACAAATTCCGGAAGTAGCTTGGGTAGGAATTAACTTTACCGGAACCAGGGCCGTTATCGAAGTTGTCGAAAAAACCATGCCTAAGCAAGAGGATAAAGCTCCGGCGCATCTTGTCGCCTGCAAAGATGGTGTAATTTCTGAAATTATTGTTCTAGCTGGTCAGGCGGCAGTGAAAAATGGTAACACCGTGAAAAAAGGTGATTTGCTTATAAAAGGGTTTGCTCTAGAACCTGTGCAGATTGGCGTTGAAGGTCAGCCACTAATAAATACCATACAGCCAGAACTCATCCGTGCCCAAGGCATAATCAAAGCTCGGGTGTGGTATGAAGGCTATGCTGAAACCGAGTTGAAGCAAACGACAATTACCCGTACCGGTAATCAGCAAATGGCGGTAATTATGAAACTTGGTAGCAATGAGGTAGCGTTTAATGAGATACCAGAGCCGTCCTATGAAGAATTTGAAACCGAGATTATCTATAAACAATGGCCGCTATGGAGGAATAGACAGCTTGCTGTCGAATCAACTATTACAATATACCGTGAAATCAACTCTACCCATATAGAAAAATCAATTGAGCAAGCACGCAATGAGGCTTATAACAAAGCCCTCCAGGCAGTGCAAAGTAATATCCCTGAAACAGCCCAAATAGTAGTACATAATTATGAAGTAGTAAAAACTCCGGAAGAGAACATAGTTAGGGTAAAAGTGAATGTGGAAACAATTGAAGATATTGGGCAAACTATAAATATTTCCCAATGAATTATTGTAGTAGGGGGCATTGTTTATTTGGAGAACCGAATTAACTTTGGAGACACTAAGGAAGCTATCGCTGTTTTAGGAAAAAATGACGAACATTTAGGACTAATTAGTCAGCATTTTTCTAGTAGAATGACAGCACGAGGAACAGAATTGATGTTAGATGGGGAAACCGGTGAAGTTGAGCAGCTTACTCGTTTGATTAATGAGCTTAGTTATTTGTACCGGGAAGGCAATCCGGTAACAAGCCATGATGTCCGGTATAGCATTCAGATGATTCGTGACGGTCAGGCAGAGTTTCTCCATCAAATGTTTGCCGACACTGTTTTGGTTACAGCCAAAGGTCGTCATATTAAGCCTAAAACCCTTGGGCAAAGCCAATATTTGGAGGCCATTCGTCGCAATCATATTACCTTTGGAATAGGACCGGCAGGAACAGGGAAAACTTATCTTGCGGTTGCTATGGCAGCATTTTCCTTAAAAAACAAACAAGTAGAAAAAATCATTTTGACCCGTCCGGCAGTGGAAGCCGGTGAGAAACTTGGTTTTTTACCCGGTGATTTGCAGGAGAAGGTTGATCCTTATTTACGGCCTTTGTATGATGCTATGTATGATATTATGGGTACAGACACGGTACAAAAGTATATGTCCAAAAATATTATTGAAGTAGCACCATTAGCTTATATGCGGGGACGAACACTTGAGGATTCATTTATCATCTTGGATGAAGCCCAAAACACGACAGCCGAACAGATGAAGATGTTTCTAACAAGAATCGGTTTTGGTTCAAAGATGGTAATAACCGGCGACATAACACAAATTGATTTGCCAAAAGGCGTTAAATCAGGACTTAAGCAGGCCCAAACTGTACTGGCAGAAGTACCTGGTATTGCGCTACTTACTTTAAACGAAAGTGATGTAGTACGACATGAAATCGTCAGCCGTATCATCAAGGCTTATGCACAATATGATCAAACGCAATAATGTTAGCTTGGTAGTATTGCTAAACGTTGAGTAGTGGTATGAGGTGAAAGAAAAGATGATATCGGTTAATAGCAAGTTGCGAGATTTATTTACGCAGCCCGCCAATCTACAAGCCCACTCATTGGTACGTCGAACTGTAGTATTTTTTGTTTTCTTTGCCTTATATATGCTTTGTTTATCAGCTGATTTTATTCCAGAAAAAATATCGCTGCAGATTGGCCAGGTTAGTGATCGGGATGTAATTGCACCGAGAACAGTATCGTATATTGACAATGTTAAAACCAAGAAGCTTGAGATGGAAGTAATGGCCAGTGTGGCTAATGTCTATGATATGGATATTGCTGTTATGGCAAAAGCTGAGGAAGATGTAAAAACGATTTTCCGCACAGCACAAACCCTTCAGTTAGACAAAACACTGACAAATGAACAAAAAAAAGAAAAACTTAGCCGTGAGTTACCGGTTACATTGTCTAGTACTGTTGTGGACGAGTTGCTGAATTTGGATGAGGCTGGCTCATTAAAAACAGAGGATTATACTAAATCAATATTACGTAAGTATTTACAACGCGGCATCAGAGAAGATGACTTTGATATTGCCAGAAAGCAGGTAGTGCTTGAAGCTGAAGAATTAGGTCTTGGGAAGAATACAGAAGCCGTTGTCGCTGGTATTGCCCAAACACTTATTAGACCTAATTTTATTCTTAATGTCCGTGAAACAGACAAACGCAAGCAATCGGCACTGGCTAATATTGAATCTGTACGTGAAACTGTAAAAAAAGGGCAGATATTGGTACGACGTGGTGACATTGTAACTACTGAACAGATTCATGTTATGGAAGAATTGGGATTATATGCTGGAAATTTCAATGAAGTAAGGATGCTCGGTCTTACTTTGTTTGTGCTGTTATTAATGGGGCTTTCCTTAGGCTATTTATATAGGTTTGCCTACCCTATTTATAATAATAATATGTACTTGATTTTATTGGGTTTAATTGTTTTAGTTACCTTACTAATTACCAAGGTTGCTCACTATTATTCGGATTTTGCCGCGCCGATTGCGGCAGGAGCACTGTTAACAGCCATTTTGATTGATCCACGGGTCGGGCTCTTAATCAGTGTAATTATGTCTATGTTTTTTGGTATGATTGTGGACCATGACCTGCGAGCAGTGGCTGCTGCGCTTATTGGTGGTATGGTTGGGGTTTATAGTGTAACCAAAATGTCTCACGGTTATAGTCTTGCTCGCGCTGGAATCTGGATTGCACTAATTAATTTTTTAGTAATTGGTTCAACAGGTCTCATCCAGCAGTTTAATGGTAGAGAAGTACTATTTCAAGGGATGCTTGGCGCCATTAGCGGGATTGCTTCCGCCGTAATTACTACAGGTCTTTTACCTTACCTGGAGCATGCTTTTAATATTACTACCCCAATCAAGCTGCTGGACTTGGCGAAGCCTAACCATCCGTTACTGCAGCGCCTATTATTAGATGCTCCAGGAACATATCATCACAGTGTACTTGTCGGCAATTTGGCGGAAACGGCTGCTGTCAGTGTGGGAGCAGATCCCGTGGTCGTACGGGTTGGCGCTTATTATCATGATATTGGTAAAATTAAAAGGCCGTATTTTTTTATCGAAAATCAGGCAGGCTGTGATAACCCTCATGATAAAATTTCACCATCACTGAGCACACTTATTGTTACATCCCACATTAAAGATGGCTTGGACTTGTGTAAGGAATACAAATTACCACAGGTAATAGTAGATATTGTTCAGCAGCACCACGGTACTACCTTAGCGTCGTATTTTTATAAACGCGCTACGGAAACGGAACATGGTGAATGCGTTATTGAATCTGATTTCCGCTATGAGGGGCCCACACCGCAAACCAAGGAGACAGCCCTTATTATGCTGGCCGATTCCTGTGAAGCGGCTGTGCGTTCTATTAGTAAGCCTAACATTAACCGCATTGAAGCTACTGTCCGCAAAATCATTAGGGAACGGTTGCAAGATGGGCAGCTTGATGATTGTAACCTAACGTTGCGCGATCTTAAAGCGATTGGCGATGTGTACATTCGCTTATTGTCGAGTATGTTCCATAGCCGCATTGAATATCCTGAAGCTCTTAAAGAGTTTGAGAGGAGAAAAACTAAAAATGGAAATAATAATAAACAACCTGCAGGAAATGATGATAGTAACTCCTGCCATGGAACAAATGTTGATGCAAGTGTTAAATAAAGCGGCTGAGGTTTATGGCCTTAAGCCACAGACAGAGGTTAGTGTGGTTTTGGCTGATGACCAATACATTCATCAGCTAAACCGCCAGTATCGCAATAAAGATGCACCTACCGATGTATTATCCTTTGCGATGAATGACCAGTGCGCAGGTGAGCATGAACCTGCTATTACCGATACTCCGGAAGAGATTGAAATTTTGTTAGGAGATATTATAATATCTCTGGAAACTACGGCCAGACAGGCTGAAGAATTCAATCATAGTTTAGAACGCGAACTCGCCTATCTAACCATTCATGGGATGTTACATCTATTGGGCTACGACCATGAGGATGAGGCTGAGCGAACTGAAATGCGCCAGGAAGAAGAATATGTTTTATCACTGCTTGGTATTACCAGGGAGCAATAGGGGCAGCTATGCAGAGAATTGCTGTGTTTCGCTATGCCATAGCCGGTATTATTTATTGTGTACATAAGGAAATCCATATGAAGGTTCATTTGCTGGCAGCCCTTGGGGCTTTAGGGCTAGCGTGGCGCTATGAGCTGAGCAGTATTGAACTGGGTATTTTATTTTTGACGATTGCCAGTGTTATTACTGCCGAATTATTTAATACGGCGCTCGAAACGCTTGTTGATAAAGTTTCACCAGAGTTTCATCCGCTGGCCAAGGCGGCCAAGGATGCTGCGGCGGGAGCAGTTCTTATTCAGGCTGTGGCTGCCTTAGGTGTTGGTTATGTCCTTTTGGGGGACAAGATGCTAAAATAGGTGAGGAAGATGATGGATGAACTGATAAAGTATGCTGTCAGGGCTAGAGAACAAGCGTATGTGCCTTATTCAGGATTTAAAGTAGGGGCGGCAGTACAGGGAAAAAGTGGCCGCATATATAGTGGCTGCAATATTGAGAATGCTTCCTACGGATTAGCTAACTGTGCCGAACGTACTGCGATTTTTAAGGCAGTATCAGAAGGCGAACAGGAGCTTATCGCCATAGCTGTAGTTGCTGATACTCCTGGACCGGTATCACCCTGTGGCGCTTGTCGCCAGGTTATGGCTGAATTTGGTATTGAAAAAATTATATTAACAAACCTACGAGGCGAACAACGGGTGGTTACTCTTGAACAACTATTGCCCTTTAGTTTTGCCAAAGGTGATTTTGTAAAAGATGGTGGGAAAAATAATGAGTAACGAAAACTATAAATCAGGGTTTGTGGCGGTTATTGGCAGGCCTAATGTTGGCAAATCTACCTTGATGAATAATTTGATTGGTCAAAAAGTGGCGATTATGTCTGATAAACCCCAAACAACCAGAAATAAAATTATGGGTGTCCTTACGCAAAAAGATGCACAAATCTTATTTATTGATACTCCTGGTATGCATAAACCTAAACACAAATTAGGCGAATACATGCTCAAGGAAGCTGAAGGATCTATACGGGACGTAGATGTCATTTTATTTGTGGTCGATGTTACTGCCGAAATGGGAGCAGGGGAACGCTACATACTCGACAACTTGGCAAATGTTCGTACACCGGTTATTCTCACAGTTAATAAAATAGACCGAATTGAAAAACCAAAATTATTTGCTATTATTGAAAAATATACGGCACAATTTAATTTTGCCGCAGTAGTACCGATTTCGGCACTTGATCACACCAATTTTGAAGGTTTGGTTAGTGAGATCAAATCACACCTTGAACCGGGTCCCCAATATTATCCCGAAGATATGATTACCGACCAGCCCGAACGTCTTGTCATTGCCGAGCTTATCAGAGAAAAAGTGCTACATTTAACCAAAGAAGAAATTCCCCACGCCATACTTGTTGATATTGAGGAAATTGTTACCAGACCAAATGATGATTTGTATGTTAGAGCTGTTATTTATGTAGAACGTGATTCGCAAAAAGGGATTGTTATTGGTGCTGGTGGCCGTCTGCTTAAAGATATTGGCCGTTTCGCCAGAGCTGATATTGAAAATCTTTTAGGTTCTAAGGTATATCTCGATTTATGGGTCAAAGTAAAAAAAGACTGGCGTAATCGCGCTAATGTGTTAAAAAGTTTTGGTTTTGAATAAGTTTAGCAATACGATTTGAAGCTGCCGCTTTTGCGGCAGCTTATTTCATTTATTGACCAATACGGCGCTTAATGGTATCATTTGTAAGAGAGGTGAATTAATGAAGTGGACTTCTAAGTATTTTATTAATGGCTTGATTGTCATCGTACCTATCGCGATTACGACCTTTGTAATTATTACTATCTTTTCATTTACTGAGCGGTTACTAGGTCAATATTTGCCGATTCATTTCCCTGGATTGTCACTGATTGTCGTGTTATTTTTGATTTTTCTTGTTGGGTGGTTATCCTCACATTGGTTTTTGAAAAGTGTAATCGGGTATGGGGAACGAATGCTAGGTTCGATACCGATAGTAAAGTTTATTTATAACAGTGTTAAGCAAATATCAACGGCCGTATTTGAGTCCCAGGAGTTACTGAAACATGCAGTATTAGTACCTTATCCACATTCTGGAACCAAATCTTTGGGCTTTGTTATGCCTGAATTATCAGCGCCATTGGCTGATAAATTTACGGAAGAGCATGTGTGCGTTTTTGTCCCGATGAGCCTTAATCTGACATCAGGCTTCAATATTATTCTGCCCAAACGGGACATAATACCTTTAGACGTAACAAGCGAAAGCGCACTGCAATATGTTATTACCGCCGGTGCTATCATGCCGCGCAGTAATGATTCCAATAATTAGGGAGAGATGCTTTATAGATTCGCCACTATTCAGTTCGGTTAAATTGGCGGCCGCTCTGTTACTGGTCTTAATTAATGGTTTTTTTGTATTAACTGAGTTTTCATTAGTCAAAATTCGTAAAATACGGTTGGAAGAATTGGCTCAGCAGGGCAATGCCCGGGCTAAGCTGGCTTTAAAAGTAGTATCTTCGCTTGATAGTTACCTTGGTGCCACGCAACTGGGTATTGCTTTATCGTCATTGGCACTTGGATGGTTAGGAGCACCGGCCATTTCCTCCTTAATAAAACCGATAGTCATGGATTATTTTCCGGTTCTAGATGGGCTGAGTACAATAATTAGTATTGTCTTGGGATTTAGTATCATTACGTTTTTTTATGTTGTTTTGGGCGATCTTATCCCCAAGTCACTGGCGGTTCAACGCTCAGAAAGCATGGCACTTGCTTGTATATGGGCACTTTATATTTTCCACAAAGTCAGCTATCCGATTAGTGTGCTGTTTAACCGTACAGCTAAATTAATTTTGGGTGTGATCGGAATGAAAGCAGCTAGTGAAGCCGATTTGGCTCATTCGGAAGAAGAATTACGGATGATTGTTAGTGCCAGCCATCGTGGTGGTGTACTTAATCAGATGGAAAGCGAACTAATTGACAATGTTTTCGATTTTGCGGATCGTTTGGCAAGGGAAATTATGGTTCCACGCCAGGATATCGTTTGTTTGTTTGCAGATGACCCCTTTGAGGAAAATATGCGAGTGGTACGAGAAACCGTTCATACGCGCTATCCACTGTGCGTGGAAGATAAAGACCATATTATTGGTATGATTCATGTTCGTGATTTAATGGATTTTGATATGTGTTCACCTCAGGTGCGTGATTTAACCTCCATCGTTCGGGAGATATTAGTAGTTCCAGAAGGAATGTCAGTGGCTCATTTATTGCAAGTTATGCGCCGTAAGTGTACGCATTTGGCAGTTGTTGCGGATGAGTACGGTGGTACGGCCGGACTGGTAGCGCTTGAGGATGTGATTGAAGAGATCGTTGGTGATATCCAGGATGAACATGATGAGGTAGCCGATGTTGAAATTCAGCGACTGTCAGACGGCAGTTATGAATTTGACGGCGGAGTTCTCTTGGATGATGTAACAGATCTCTTGAATATTCGTTTAGAAGAGCATGAAGAAGATACGTTAGGTGGTTATATATTTGGAATGCTCGGACGCCGCCCGGAAACTGGTGATAAAGTAAATATTGGTGATTATTCTTTTGAGGTACTTCATGTTACTGGTTTCCGAATTGTTAAGGTTAACGCAGTGCCACTTTTTCCGGAATCAATAGCAGAAGAGGGTGTAGAATAAGTTAATAGCTTATGTGGCTAGTCCAGTTTGTCAAACTATAAGTTAAGGGGATGATGTCGAGTGTTATTACGGGAAACAATGTGGGAGCTTTTTTTAAGTACCGGTAATATCGATGCTTACCTTGCCTATCGTGCTTGTTCAGATTGTCAAAGCAACAACCAGCAGCTAGCGGATGAAGCCACAGAAACACCCGTTAAACCAGAGTATTTTGTAAATCATTTATTAAGTGAGGTTAGATGGCAGTAGAGTATCAGACGGAAGCCATTCTGTTGGCAGCACGCGACTGGAGTGCCGCTGACAGAATGGTCACTTTGTTTTCACGAGAAAATGGTATTATTACAGTAATGGCGTATAATGCCCGCAAGCCCAAGAGCAAGCTCAGCGGCGGTCTCCAACCGTTTACTCATTTAAATTTGTTATTGGCTGGCGGTAAGGGCATGGATATAGTAAAGCAATGCGAAGTGCAAACTTCGTTTCGGGAATTGCGGGAAGATTTGACCAGATTAGCTTATGCTAATTTCATTGCGGAATTAACGCTAGGGCTATGGCCACAGCATCAGTCTGAGCCAGCGGCATTTGAGCTGTTGTTAGCTGTGCTGGCTCTCTTGACAAAGCGCAACCCGCGGATTGCTGCCTTGGCAAGTGCATGGCATTTGTTGGTTTTAGCTGGCTTTCGTCCTGAATATGAATGTTGCGTGCAGTGCGGCTGTAAATTAAGACTGCCAGCATATTTTAGTTTTGTTGAAGGCGGCGGTACTTGTGCTGATTGCAGCCCATTTGGTACAAGTAGTTTCGAGGAGGCTGACAAGAATTTTTTAGATAAGCTATTAGCATTGGATTTAAGACAACCTGGTCAGTTTGTTGTTAATGCTAAGACTTTGACAGCTGCGGAGGCTCTATTGTATGGCTTTGTACGACAACAGTTAGAGCGACCGCTTAAGTCATTGGATTTTATTAACAAGATTACTACTCTATAGGCAGCATAACAAGCTTGCCGACAGGGAAGACTATTTTTAAACGAGTGGAGGGTAGACATATGAGTATTACTTTGGAAAATATTGATTTGATTCGTGAACGTACCGGGGTTTCATACCGGGAGGCTAAAGCGGCGTTAGAACGTAATGAAGGCAATGTCATTGATACCCTGATTGAACTTGAAGATAAAAGTAAAAGCAGCACTAATTGGACAGAAGAATTTTCAGTGCGCTCTACCGAAGTCATGGACAAGGTGAAAGAACTTATTCGCGAAGGCAATGTTAACAAGATCCGCATTAAGCACGAGGGGCGGGTGTTGGCAGAGATACCGGTAGCTCTTGGCGCTATTGGTGCTGTGGTTCTGCCGCAGCTGGCCGCTGTGGGCGTCTTAGTGGCTGTGTTTAAGCGGTGTACTATTGAGGTGGTACGTGACGAGGAGATGGCTGACGCTGATAAGAAAGAGACGCAAGATGAGGTGGACAAGTCCTCGTGACGGTTGCTATATTTTAAATTAAATCACGGCAATGGCGAGACATAATTAGAACACTTCTTGGATAAATATCTGAGGAGTGTTTTTTATGGACGAAAAAAGAGCTTAAAGTAACTAATGCACAATTGTGTATTAGGGTAACATTTGCTAGCTTCAGAAGTAAAAAAATAACGCCGCAGGGTGGCGGCGCAACAAGAGAGAGAGGAAAAGAATATATACTTAGTTTAACCAAATGCCAGGCCGTTATACTGATTGGCGTTGTTTTCCCGGATCACATTCCTATGGTAGTGATATCTGAAGGGGTGCGCTTTTTTTCTAAGTAGGCCATAAAATTACATGCGGATTACAGCAGTCAAACGGTCGGCATAGTCGATACGGTCTGCAATAATATGGTTTGCAATGATACGGACGGCAATTGAACGGGATACAACACTGACGCCTGTCTGGTTGTTCGTCCCATTCGGTTATCTCAGGATATTCTTTGAGTAGGATATTCTTCATAAAGCTAAACCTCCATTACTCTGATATTACATAATATGCAGTTACGAAATAATGGAGAGTTTAAATAGTTGTTTTAGCCGCGTGCCTTTCAGCGGTGGTCAACTTTTTATACTCAATAGTATAAATCCGTGGTTTCTGCTCATCCTACCTAAATAAAAAGGAGTGATAGAAATTGATGGGCTATGGTTACAGCGGTTTCTTCCCGTTTGGGATGATATTTATGATTTTATATGGTGTCGTAGTTATCTATGTACTAATGCAGTTGACCGGCATAAATAAAGCGCTGCAGCGTATTGCAAGCACTTTGGAAAGAAAGCAAGAGTAGCTTGCGTAGCCCTCGGGAAACCGAGGGATTTCTTTGTGCCTTTTCTCTTATATTTCTGTTAAAAAATTATCATGGTAAGTCCCTCAAAAAACCTGGAAAGCTTGTATTATATATATTTATTGTGATATACTAATTGCATTAAGAAGGCCCTACGAGGGTCAAAAGTATATATTCAAGAAATATTTTGTTTTTTTAACATCAATGAAAATTACGGCAATGCGGGAAATAAGTAACCTTTTATATGGCAGCGAACCAGGGAGAGTGAAAGCCTGGTATTACAAAAGGTGAAAGGCCTTCCCAAGCTGCAAGAGGAAATCTCCAGGTTGATTCGAAAATGTTCAGATACATGTTCTGCATTGGAAATTGATTTTGTGAGAAAGTAAAGCTTGCTATACTTTGAGGTGGGGCGTTTTTCGCGTCCAATCAGGGTGGAACCGCGGGAAAAACATCTCGTCCCTGTAACTTAAATACAAGTTACAGGGACGAGATGTTTTTATTTATTGCTAGGAGGTAAAATTATGACATTCCAGGAGATAATCCTGACTCTACAAAATTTCTGGGCTGAGCAACATTGTATTATTCAACAACCTTATGATGTGGAAAAAGGGGCAGGAACCATGAATCCGGCAACATTCCTCCGGGCGTTAGGGCCCGAACCATGGAATGTATCGTATGTTGAGCCGTCACGCCGTCCGGCTGACGGGCGTTATGGCGATAACCCTAACCGTCTGTATCAGCATCACCAGTATCAAGTCATTATGAAGCCGTCACCAGCCAATATTCAAGAGTTGTATTTGGCTAGTTTGGCCAAACTGGGAATTGATCCAGCTAAACATGACATTCGTTTTGTTGAAGATAACTGGGAATCGCCGACCTTGGGCGCTTGGGGCCTAGGCTGGGAAGTATGGCTGGATGGTATGGAAATTACTCAGTTTACTTATTTCCAGCAAGTGGGAAGTATTGATGTTAAACCAGTAGCTGTAGAAATTACCTATGGCCTGGAACGTTTAGCTATGTATATTCAAGGCAAAGAAAATGTTTTTGATATTGAATGGATAGCAGGCATTACCTATGGTGATGTCTTCCATCGTAATGAAGTAGAACATTCTCATTATAATTTTGAAATTGCCGATACAAAGATGTTATTTACCCTGTTTGATATGTACGAAAAAGAAGCTATTCGGATTATTGAACTAGGTTACGTGCTGCCTGCTTATGATTATGTTTTAAAATGTTCTCACAGTTTTAATCTCCTAGACGCTCGTGGTGCTATCAGTGTCAGTGAACGTACTGGATTTATTGGTCGAGTACGCAACTTGGCACGACTGTGCGCACAGGGCTATCTGGAGCAACGTGAGAAACTGGGTTATCCACTCCTAAAGGGAGGTAAGTAATCATGACCAAAGATGTACTATTAGAAATTGGCACAGAAGAAATACCAGCCAAGTTTATGCCTGCGGCATTAGCGCAATTGGAAAATACGGCAAAAGCTAAACTAACAGAACTTAGAATCAGCTATGGTGAGGTTAGGGCTGTTGGCACACCGCGCCGTTTAGCGGTTATTGTAAAAGATGTGGCTATCGCTCAAACCGATAAACATAGTGAAAACAAGGGGCCCTCAGTAAAGATTGCTTTTGGTCAAGATGGTGCGCCCACCAAAGCTGCCTTAGGCTTTGCCCGGGGACAGGGTGTTGATCCTGCGGCATTGGTGGTTAAAGATGAGTATGTATATGCTATTGTCCAAGAGCAGGGCCGCCCGGTTGTTGAGCTTTTACCATCCCTGTTAACTGATATTATAAACAGTTTATCATTTCCCAAGAACATGCGTTGGGGCGATTTAGATATGCGCTTTGTCCGCCCTATTCGTTGGCTGGTAGCAATATTTGGCAGTGAAGTTGTGCCCTTTACCGTAACAGGAGTAACTTCCGGCAGAGTTACGCGCGGCCATCGTTTCCTGGGTCAGGCTGAGGTAACGGTACATTCTGTAGAAAATTATTTTACCTGTCTTAGCGAAAACTTTGTTATGGTGGATCAAGATATGCGCCGCCAGATCATCAAGGAACAAATCGAGAAATTAGCTGTCAGCCGGGGCGGAACGGCAACTATTGACCAAGAACTTTTAGAAGAAGTAATCTATTTGGTGGAATATCCGACAGCCCTTTGCGGCGAGTTTGAAGAAAAATATCTGAGCCTGCCGCCAGAGGCCATTATTACTCCCATGCGTGAGCATCAACGGTATTTCCCGGTAACTGGAAAAGATGGAAAACTATTGTCATTGTTTATCACTGTAAGAAATGGCGGCGCTGAACACATTGATATTGTCCGCCATGGCAATGAACGAGTGCTCAAGGCGCGACTCGCTGATGCCCAGTTCTTTTTTGAAGAAGATCGGAAGATACCACTAGCCGATCGGGTAGAAAAACTTAAGACAATTGTGTTCCAAGAGGGCTTAGGTACACTTTATGATAAAGTGCTGCGCTTAGAACGCTTAGCAACTGGAGTTGGCCAAATACTGGGAACGAGTCAGGATGAGCTTAGTATTGTAAATCGCGGCGCTCATTTAGCGAAAGCCGATCTGGTAACAGGAATGGTGTGTGAATTCACCGAATTACAGGGTGTTATGGGCCGGGAATATGCAAAGCTTAACAATGAACGTCCTGAAGTGGCCGAAGCTGTATATGAACATTATCTGCCGCGGTTTGCCGGTGATAGCTTACCACAGACTACTGCTGGCCGATTAATTAGTCTAGCAGATAAAATGGATAATATTGTTGCCACCTTCAGCCGCGGACTTGTTCCTACAGGATCTCAGGACCCATATGCACTGAGACGCCAGGCATTAGGAATGGTTAATATTTTAATTGATGCTAAGTATCATGTTTCTTTAAAGGCCATCGCCGGTCAGGCTATGGATTTGCTTGGTATTGCGGATAATGAGCACAGGACCAAATTAGTGACAGAAATTCAGGAATTTTTCCGCTTGCGGATTAAAAATATTTTCACCGAAGAAAATTTGCGGTATGATATGGTTGACGCTGTATTAGCTGCCGGTAACGACGATATATATGACACTTGGCTGCGTGCTAAGGCCATGGCTGTTGAGGGTAACACAATGGCAATGCAAAAAGCCGTTCAAGCCCTTGTACGGGTGGGGAACCTTGCAAAAAATGCTGCTTCTGATACTATTGATACCAGCTTGTTCGCGGGTGAGGCTGAACATGGTTTGTACAAAGCGTATGTTGAGGCCCAGGCGGTCATAACCAAACATCAAGACGAGAAAAATTATCAGGGAGTACTTACTGTACTGGCGGCTATGGCGGCACCGATTGATGCCTTTTTTGGCGCTGTTATGGTTATGGTTGAAGATGAGGCGGTTAAAAATAATCGGTTAGCTTTATTAAAATCTATAGCAACTCTGGCTGCTCAGACTGCTGATTTGACTAAAATTGTGGTTATGTAGTTGAATAATATGGAGCAAAGGGGGAACCGTGATTGGGCTTAACGCTGCGACAAGAGAAAATTGCGGGTATGGTCAGAAGCTTAGGACCGATTACTGGGGAACAAATTGCTGAACGTCTTAATGTAACCAGAGCTGCGCTCAGACCTGATTTGGCTATACTGGTGATGTCTGGTATGGTAGAAGCCCGTCCTAAAGTAGGTTACTATTATACTGGGAAAAATATAATGAGTATGCTTACCGAACAAATAAGCAAGATCAAAGTCCGGGATGTCCAGTCACTTCCTGTTGTTGTTACTGCAAGTACAAGTGTTTACGACGCTGTTGTTACCATGTTTCTCGAGGATGTTGGCTCAGTCTTTATTGTTGAGCCAGCAGGTATTCTCACCGGAGTGGTATCCCGCAAAGATGTGCTAAAAGTTGCTCTAGGTGGCAGTGAGCTGCATAAGATGCCAGTAAAAGTACTGATGACGCCTATGCCGAAAATTGTGGTAACTACTCCTGATGAGTCTGTATTAATAGCGGCAAAAAAGATCATTGATAACGAAGTAGACAGCCTGCCGGTGGTAGCGATTGCTAATCATCAGGAAACAAAATCTTATGAAGTAATCGGACGATTAACCAAAACCAATATCGCCAGATTGTTTGTTGAACTGAGCGAGGGACGAGGAGGAGAACAGCTATAGCTAACCTACCGATTATTTACGCATTATCTGATTCGATTGGTGAAACGGCTGAGCAGGTGGCTCGGGCCACTGCCAGTCAGTTTAGTTCTGGAGAATTTGATATTATTAGAATCCCATATATCAACTCGGTGGAACAAATTGCCGAAACCGTGCAGGAAGCCACAAAACATACGTGCGTTATTTGTCATACATTGGTGTCACCTGATTTGCGGGACGCATTGTTGGAACAAGCACAAGAACATAATATTCAGACAATCGATATTATGGGGCCAATGATTCATGCAGTCCAAAATATTACAGAAATGATACCGCGCTTGAAGCCGGGACTTGTTCATAAACTTGATCAGGAATATTTTAAACGGGTAGAGGCTGTGGAATTTGCTGTAAAATATGATGATGGAAAAAATCCATTAGGTCTGTTAAAAGCCGATATTGTTATTATTGGCGTATCACGAACTTCTAAAACGCCTCTTAGCATGTATTTGGCGCATAAAAAAGTGAAAGTAGCGAATGTGCCGCTTGTTCCTGAAGCACCACTGCCTCAGGAACTATTCCAAGTACCGTCCCATCGTATTGTCGGCTTGATTATCGATAAATTTAAGCTTAATGAAATCCGTTGTGAACGTCTAAAAACTATGGGTTTAGCACCAGATGCCAGTTACGCTAATATTACCCGGATCAATGAAGAATTAGATTATGCCCGTACTATTATGCGGCGGTTGGAATGTCCGGTTATTGATGTGTCAAATAAGGCAATAGAAGAAACGGCTAATCGAATCTTGGAAGTTGTACAGAAAAATAAGCTGGCAAATAGCTAAAAAAAAATTCCTGGCGCAGCGTAGTGTAGTGTTGCATGCCAGGAATTTTTTTTTAGCTTACATAAAACTATTGGAACCAACATTATAACTTACAGAATCAGCCGTCCATTCGTTTGCGCCCTGAGACACGTGAACATTACCATTAAAAGAAGCGACTCGAGTATCCCAGCTGAAGTCTACTTTATCAGCGGTAATTGCTAGGCCGGTACGGGAGAAATTTACACCGCCATCAATTTTTGCTCGATTTTTAGTGCCATAAACATATACGCTGTCACCAGTAAAGTAGATATCATCCTGATTTACCGTTATGCCGCCAGCCCCCCATACTTCCAGGGTGGCTAAATTTACTTTGGCTTGACCGGCGGTGATAACTCTGTTTCTAACCTCAATGTAGACATTGCCATTTAGAACATATAGTCCTGTATTGACATCAAAGTATGTATGGTCAGCAGTTACGACTGGTTTGGCCGCGAATGCAGTGCCTGTTATAAGAAGTAACACCAAAATCGCGGAAAAAAATATTCGATTATACTTCATCCTGTGGCCTCCTTTCTTACTACTATTATAGCAAATAATTTGCAATTGTGCTTAGTGTAATCTAAAATCAGTAGTGTGGTTGCTGCAGGGAAATAATGCTATAATATACATAACGAAGGAGGCGCTACAGCATGAAAGTTCGTGAACGAATTGAAGAGCAGGAATTTAAAATCTTATCAGCCTATGCGGCGAAAAGCCGTGATGCCGTCAGGGACAGGGAAGAGGATTTGTGTGATTTCCGTACCGCCTTTCAACGCGACAGAGATCGCATTATTCACAGTAAGTCGTTTCGACGTCTTAAACATAAAACACAGGTGTATATAGCTCCAGGCGATCATTATCGGATGCGTATGACCCATAGCCTAGAGGTTGCGCAGATATCTCGCACCATAGCCCGTGGCCTAATGCTTAATGAAGACTTGACTGAAGCAATCGCAGTAGGCCACGATGTTGGGCATACGCCCTTTGGCCACGCGGGCGAATATGCGTTACGTGAGCTTATTGGTCATTACAATCATAATGAGCAAAGTCTGCGAGTAGTAGAACATCTTGAACGGGGTGGGCAGGGGCTTAATCTGACGGCAGAAGTTAGAGATGGCATTTTAAACCATACTGGTGAAAACAAGCCGTTTACCTTGGAAGGAAACATCGTTCGCAGAAGCGACCGTATTGCCTATCTGTGTCATGACTATGATGATGGTATTCGTGCCGGTATGCTACAGCCTGCTGATTTGCCGCAAAATGTAAGTAAAATATTAGGTACCAATCCATCTAGTATGATAACCGTAATGGTTTCTGATATTATTACTGAATCAGAAGGCAAAAACGAAATTATTATGTCCAGCAGGGTTAAAGCGGCTATGGATGAATTTCGAGAATTTATGTTTGAAAAAATCTATCATTCAGCTGAACTTGAGCCTGATCGGAAAAAATCCAAATATGTTGTTAGTAAACTTTTTAAATATTATATGGATAATCCCGGCAGTTTGCCACAGGAATTTTTGGAGCGGGAAGATCGCTGGGGATTGCAAACAATCGTTATTGATTACATTGCCGGTCTAACTGATTTGTACGCAATTAAACAATTTCAGAGACTCTTCATCCCAGCTACCTGGGGGATATCTCCATTATAGGCAGAGCTCACACAAGCTCTGCTTTTGTGTTTCCGAACAAATATTATTAGCTTTGTCAAGATGTAAAAGAGGACTTTTGTTATTTATATTGAATAATAATTATAAAATAAAAGATGATAAAGACTGTGTAAACAACTTTGCAGGGAGCTACCTGGTTTTGGCAGGAATATTAGCCTGAATGTAGAATTAAGTCAAAGCTTGGAACTATTTGCATATTCCGCAAATCTAAAACACAGCTGGTAATTTGTCATTGCCTGGATAAGGTGAATTATATGAAAGATGCAGTTTTCGATGATTTTATCGATAGATTGCGGTCAGAGAGCGACATTGTCAGTATCGTTTCCGATTATGTATCGTTAAAAAAGAAAGGAAAGAATTTTTGGGGTTGTTGCCCCTTTCACAGTGAGAAGACGCCATCGTTTTCGGTAACTCCGGACAAAGGTTTTTTTTATTGTTTTGGATGTCAGACTGGCGGCAATGTTTTTAATTTCCTGATGCGAGTAGAAAACATTACTTTTTTTGAGGCAGTAACACTGCTAGCTAAAAAGCTAAACATTTCTTTGCCGGAAAGAGAAAAAACACCGCGTGAACAAGCCAAGGAGCAGGAACTTGCTAAAATTTATCAGGTAAATGAATTAGCTAGAGATTTTTTCCATGCTTGCTTGACTAAAACTAATTATGGAATACCTGCCCGTGAGTATTTGTCTAACCGAGGTATATCTGCTGAAGCCATAGATTTTTTGAAATTGGGTTTTGCTCCGCCGTTATGGGATAAACTATCGTTAACCTTGAGTGATCGTGGTATTACTCTTGATATACTGTTGAAATCGGGTTTGTCTGCTGCGCGTAATTCTGGTGAAGGTGTGTATGACCGATTTCGTAATCGCATTATGTTTCCCATTAGTGATGTACGAGGGCGGATTGTTGGTTTTGGCGGTAGAGTTTTGGATAACAGTCAACCGAAATATCTCAATTCGCCAGAAACTGAGGTTTTTAATAAACGGCATGTTTTATATGGATTTGATAATGCCTATAAACATATTCGGGATTTAAACCAAGTGGTTATTGTCGAAGGGTATATGGATGTTATTACTCTCTATACGCAGGGTATCAAAAATGTGGTAGCCTCGTTAGGAACGGCTTTTACGCCGGAACAGGCCAGACATTTGACTAAACTTAATGCAGAGTTATTATTTTCTTATGATAGCGATGCTGCTGGACAAAATGCCACCGTTCGGGCATTAGATACCGTTCGTTCCTTAGGAGCCACTATTAAAGTAGTAACGATTCCTGATGGCAAAGATCCAGATGAATTTGTTCGCAAGCATGGTAGTCAAGCCTTTCAGGAACTGTTAAAGTCGGCGCAGCCACTATTAGACTACCAACTCGAACAAGCGTTAAAATCGGATGATTACTCTACCGTTCAAGGTAAAATTGCCGTTGTCGGTAAGGTAATACCAATTCTTGCCGAGACGGATAACGCCGTAATAGTTAACGCCCATATTACCCGTTTGTCGCAAGTACTTGCTGTTGATGAAAGCGCTTTACGAAGCGAGATTAGAAAGTATATTGTTCAAGTTAAAAAGGATAAAAATGTAAAGCCAGGGAAAACTATGAATATGGCACTCTTATATAAGCAGCCAGCTTCGGCAGTAATTCAGGCAGAACGCCAGCTGATTCGCTTAATGTGCGATGATTTATCACTAATCCCTTATGTTTTAGCCAAACTTTCACCACAAGAAATACAAGGAACTCTGCAGCAAGAGATAATTAATTTCATAGTTGACGCGTATAATATGGAAAACAATATAACGCAGGCAGCGTTTACTGCTGGTGTAAATAACTTAAGTGAAAAGGCAAGTAACGAGTTTTCGCATATTATGTTAATGGAGAACCAATTTGATGATGTAGTTCAATTGGTGGATGACTGTATAAAAACAATTCGATTAGCACATTTGACTGTATTATATGAACAACACCGGCTACTGGCCGATGAATTAGAACGCATGGGGGATAGTAACTTTCTGCAGGAATTAGCGGAAAGTCAGCGAATTAAACATGAAATTAGCAAATTACATCATTAATAAACAAGGTTGGATAAATCTACTATCGTTAATTGCCAAAGGAAGGGGGGAGAATTATGGCCGATAAGAAAACTCCGCCGGTCGAGCATGTAAATGAGCTTTTGCACAAGGGTAAAAAACGCGGTGTGCTAACGTATACTGAAATTATGGATACTATGCAGACGGAAGACATGAGTCCTGAAGAAATCGAAGATATGTATGAAATCTTCAGTAATAAAGGTATTGAAATTGTTGATGAAGCTCCTGATGCTGAACTTATTGAGAACCCAGAGATGGAAACAGCGGCCGAAGAAGTAGATATTGATCTTACCATTCCTGAAGGCATTAGTATTGATGATCCTGTTAGAATGTATCTTAAGGAAATTGGCCGTGTACCGCTTTTGACTGCTGATGAGGAAGTTATACTGGCCAAGCGCATGGAACAAGGGGACGAAGAAGCCAAACGGCGGCTGGCCGAGGCAAATTTGCGGCTAGTTGTTAGTATTGCTAAGCGTTATGTTGGACGCGGCATGTTGTTCCTGGATCTTATTCAGGAAGGCAACCTGGGCTTAATCAAGGCTGTAGAAAAATTTGACTATAATAAAGGTTATAAATTCAGTACCTATGCCACCTGGTGGATACGTCAGGCAATAACCAGAGCTATTGCTGATCAAGCCCGTACTATTCGGATTCCGGTTCACATGGTTGAAACCATTAATAAGTTGATTCGAGTATCACGGCAGCTCCTCCAGGAATTAGGACGCGAGCCATCACCAGAAGAAGTGGCTCAAGCTATGGAAGTCACTGTTGAACGGGTCCGGGAAATCATGAAAATTGCTCAAGAACCAGTATCCTTAGAAACGCCAATTGGTGAAGAAGAAGATTCTCACCTTGGTGACTTTATAGAAGATCAAGACGCTCCTGCTCCGGCAGATGCTGCTTCTTTTATGTTGCTTAAAGAGCAGTTAGAAGACGTTCTGGAAACGCTTACTCCCAGGGAAGAAAAAGTATTGCGTTTGCGGTTTGGTTTAGATGATGGGCGAGCTCGCACCTTAGAGGAAGTAGGGCAGTTCTTTGGTGTTACCCGTGAACGCATTCGTCAAATAGAAGCTAAAGCGCTCAGGAAACTGCGCCATCCTAGTCGCAGTAAAAAATTAAAAGATTTTCTTGAGTAAAAATGCAATAATCACTTGACGTACTACGGACATTGTTTTATAATAATCAACGTTGGCGATATTCCTCGATAGCTCAGTTGGTAGAGCAATCGGCTGTTAACCGATTTGTCGTAGGTTCGAGTCCTACTCGAGGAGCCATAAGCAGAGAACCAGGTTTTCAGGAGCGAAAGCCACGCAAAACCTGAGTGAATCGCTTAGTTCTGAGCGGTAGCGAAGAACATCCTTTGTTTTTTAAAACAGGCTTTCTGCGGAAAACCTGTTTTAATATCTCTAGGGCCTATAGCTCAGCGGTAGAGCAGCCGGCTCATAACCGGCTGGTCCCTGGTTCGATCCCAGGTGGGCCCACCAAATTGGGATGTGGGATGCGAGAGGTTGGAAAAGTGACATACTATTCCACATCTCACCTCTAACTTCCCGCATCCCACCTCTCAAATGGCCCGTTGGTCAAGCGGTTAAGACACCGCCCTTTCACGGCGATAACGGGGGTTCGATTCCCCCACGGGTCACCAATTTCGTAATTCGAGGTTCGATTAGTCGCAAGTTCGATCAAACGATCTCGCGAACAGGCGAACCCGCGAATACGGGCGATTAGCTCAGCTGGGAGAGCGCCTGCCTTACAAGCAGGATGTCGGCGGTTCGATCCCGTCATCGCCCACCACCTAAAAAACCTGCGAAGCAATTCGCAGGTTTTTGCTATGTATATACATTTGCAGGATTATTTAGTCATTCGGCGAAATACTAACAAGGAAATTCACTGGAGGATTGTGTAAGTGAAAATAGGAGAACGTTTACAAACTATTGCCGATATGGTTCCTGTCGGAATGGCGATGGCTGATATTGGCACAGATCATGCTTATTTACCAATATATCTTATTACAAATGACATTGTTACCCAAGCAATTGCTGGAGATATTCACCAGGGTCCCTATTTATCAGCTAAAAATGCTGTGGCTACCGCACAGTTAGAACAGGTTATCTCAGTCAGGCGAGGTAACGGGCTTGAGGTAGTAAGCCCGGGAGAAGCGGAAGTTGTGGTTATCGCCGGTATGGGCGGTTTGAATATTATCGATATCTTACGCTCGTGTCCGGCAGTAACGGCGGCACTTAAGTATCTTATTGTACAACCCATGATCGCGGCGGCGTCAGTCAGAATGTGGATGCAGAGCAATGGCTGGCAGATCGTCAATGAACAGCTTGTTCAAGAAGATGGTAAGCTATATCAGATTATTGCGGCAAAGCCTGGCGAAAGTCCGCCATTTGAGCCCATACTCTATGAAATAGGTCCGCTGCTATGGCAGGGGAGACATCCCTTACTGCGGCTGCATATTGAGGAATTAATTGAGCATTTACGTGGTGTGCTCGCGTCCATGGCAAGAAGTGCCGAAGCCATACATTCGACGAAATACAGAGAATTTACTAATAAGCTTAAGGATTTGGAGGATAAGCGTACATGTCTGTAAAATGTCATGAACTTATTACCAAACTTGAACAATTGGCACCAAAACAATTGGCTGAGGACTGGGATAATATTGGTCTCTTAGTTGGCAGTCCAGAGCAAACTATCCATAAAATTATTATTACTTTAGATGTAGATCAAGCGGTTGTTAGTCAGGCTATTGCCCTAGGTGCTGACATGATTGTTGCCCACCATCCTGTGATATTTAAAGGTATTACGAATATTCGCACTGATTTACCGTTAGGCAGTATGCTAGCTGATTTGATAAAAAGTGGGATAGCCGTGTATGCGGCCCATACCAATTTAGATAGTGCGCCTGGTGGCGTAAATGATATTTTGGCACAAAAATTTCAACTTAAAGATAGTAGGCCGTTAACAACAGTATATCAAGAGAAGTTATATAAAGTAGTAGTCTTTGTTCCCGAATCCCATACAGAAATTGTACGAATAGCTATGACTGAGGCTGGCGCAGGTCATATCGGTAACTATAGTCATTGTACTTTTCAGACCAAGGGTGTCGGAACATTTTTGCCATTATTGTCGACCACCCCCTTTATTGGTGAAGAGGGTAGGCTTGAATTTGTTGAGGAAAGTCGAATCGAAACAATTCTACCGGCACACCTGCGGTCCCGCGTAATTAATGCTATGTTGGCAGCGCATCCCTATGAAGAGGTTGCTTATGATGAGTATTTGTTACTCAATAAAGGGTCTAGCTGTGGTTTAGGGAGGATTGGACGGCTTGGTGAAGCCGTGTCTTTAGGAGACTTTATTAATCAAGTTAAGCATACCTTACTAATCAATTCAGTAAAAGTGGCAGGTTCGGTTAATGCAGTAATAAGTCAAGTAGCGGTATGCGGCGGCAGCGGGGCAGGCCTCATTAAAGATGCTATTCAAGCAGGGGCAGATGTTCTGGTAACAGGAGATGTAAAATACCATGAAGCGCAACAAGCTCTTGCGCAAGGCTTGGCAATTATTGATGCTGGTCACTTTGCTACCGAACAACCGGTGGTTCAATGTTTGACTGCCTATTTAAAAGAACAAGCCAGAAAGAATGGTTGGAATATAGAAATTATTGACAATAATGTAAGCGAGGATGTATTTTCAACATATTGACTTGTTTCGCCATTGATGTTATGATAAAAATTCAAAATAATTAGTTTCTGAGTATGAAAGATGATCGCAGATGTTTGATGCATCTGAGGAAAGTCCGAGCTCCATAGGGCAGGGTGCTGGATAACGTCCAGCGAGGGCGACCTTAGGGATAGTGCCACAGAAATGTAGACCGCCTGACATTCTGTCAGGTAAGGATGGAACGGTGCGGTAAGAGCGCACCAGCAGTCAGGTGACTGACTGGCTAGGTAAACCCCACCTGGAGCAAGACCAAATAGGGAAGGGTTGACGCGGCCCGCTGAACCTTCCGGGTGTGTCGCTAGAGCTGCCAGGTAACTGTCAGCCCAGATAAATGATCATCGCCGCCAAAAGCGGAACAGAACTCGGCTTAATGACTACTCAGATGTGAGCATAATAAACCCCGCAGCCCTATAGTGATGGTGTGCTCCCCGTCAATAGGACAATCAAAAAATATAAAGATTTTTTTACAGCTCATCCGTTTAGATGGGCTATTTTTCTTATGCAGCCCTGTAATGTTCGTGGTATTCATAAGGTGTCATAACGT
>Ga0316604_10000165_pt1 | contig 102263 bp, 94 predicted proteins | sample OWC_soil_day20_C_FD_207650 | JGI IMG/M metagenome (GOLD analysis project Ga0316604, IMG submission 207650) | Wetland soil microbial communities from Old Woman Creek delta, Ohio, United States - OWC_soil_day20_CT | ecosystem: Environmental > Terrestrial > Soil > Wetlands | place: USA: Ohio... | reverse complement strand
GCAAAGTGCGCCGATAGCGTCATCATGAGGGCGGTTTGAACGGCGGTCATCTCTGAAGATCCTTTTGGCGAAGAATCTTCAATCTTACCCCTTCATCCCGCTCTCACCCTAACTGTCGTGTACGGTGGCGTCCGTCAGGACGAACGACGATCTAGCCGTCAGCCAAAGCGGGTGATGACGTTGATGCCGGTCTCCTGCGACCGGTCCATCCCGATGAGCAAGTCAATCGCCTCGTCGAGCCCGACGTGGCGGCTGATCAGTTTCTGCGGTGCGAGCTTGCCGGCGGCGATCATCGCGAGCATGTCATCATAGCGCCAGGCCTGCATGCCATGGCTACCGTAGACCTCGAGTTCCCAGCCGATGATGCGGGCCATGGGGATCGGTGCTTCGGCGTCGTCACCGAGCATCAGGCCGACCTGCACGTGGCGGCCGCGTCGCTTGAGACCGAGAATGGAGTTACGCGCGGTGACCCGATGGCCGAGCGCATCGATCGACAGGTGAGCCCCGCCGCCGGTCAGGTCGCGGATGGCACCGGCGACGTCCGGCGTGGTTCGGCCGTTGATGACCGCCGTCGCGCCGATGGTCTTGGCAAAGGCGAGCTTGTCGTCGGCAATGTCGACGGCGATAACGTTGGCGCCCATCGCCGCCGCGATCATGATGGCCGAAAGCCCGACGCCGCCACAGCCGTGCACGGCTACCCATTCGCCGCCGCGCACCCGCCCCTGATCGACCACCGCGCGGAATGAGGTGGCAAAGCGGCAACCGAGGCTGGCGGCCGTCGGAAAGTCGATATCGTCAGGCAGGGCCACGACGTTATCGTCGGCATGGTGCACGCCGACATATTCGGCGAACGAACCCCAGTGGGTGAAGCCGGGCTGCGTCTGGTTGCGGCAGACCTGCTGGTTGCCCGAACCGCATTCGGGGCAGTGGCCACAGCCGGCAACGAAGGGCATGGTGACGCGGTCACCCTCCCGGAAACGGGTGACATTGCGACCGACGGCAACGACACGACCGGCGAACTCATGACCCGGTACATGCGGCAACGCAATGTCGGGATCGTGGCCCATCCAGCCGTGCCAGTCGGAGCGGCAGATGCCGGACGCTTCCACCTTCAGGACCAGGCCATGCGGCTCGGGCGTCGGATCGGGCAGGGGGCGGATCTCCGGCCGCTGGCCAAAGAGCTCGTAAAACATCGCGCGCATGCTGGATCCTCCGGATAGCGTCAGTCGTCTATCCGGCGATAGCACGGGTGCCACGTCCGAAAAAGCGTGAGATTGCCGATGCCTATGCCTCAAGCCGCCACAGAGGCGTCGTAGGTGGCCTGAGCGGCAAGGATGGTCTCCATGTTGCGCTCTGCCCAATGGGCGAATGCGGCGACCGTCTCGGTCAGCGTGCGACCGAGCGGCGTCAATGCGTAGTCTACGCTGACGGGAACGGTTGGGCGAACGGTGCGTTCTACAAGACCGTCCCGCTCCAGTCGCTTCAGCGTCTGCGACAAGACTTTCTGAGACAAGCCTCGGATGTCCCGCCGGAGATGATTGAAGCGCACCGGGCCGTCGTGCAGCCGATCGAGCACTAGAAGCGCCCATTTGTCAGCTAACCGGTCGAGGACCATCCGGGTTGGACAGCGATCGTCGAAGACGTCGTAAGCGGGATTCATCTTCGTCCTTTCGGGTGGGTTTCCCGAGGGAAACCAAGGCACTGCAAACTGCCTTCTTTTCTAGGTTTCTGTAATTGACTATGTTTCGAATAGAAACGCAGTTTCCAGCAGATACTAAGGAGTTTTGAAATGGCTGGCAAGATTCTCGTTCTCGGTGCCACGGGGCATATCGGCCGTCCGCTCGTCCGGTCGTTGATGGCCGCTGGCGAAGCGGTCAAGGCGGCGTCCCGTGGCGGCAAGCCGGTGGATGGCGCCGAAGGCGTGGTCTTCGACGTGGTCGATCCCATGACCTTCCCCGCCGCCTTCGAGGGGGTCGATCGCACCTTCGTCATGCTGCCCGGTGGTTACACCGAGGCCAAGGCGCTGCTGCTGCCGGTCATCGAGGCGGCCGCGACGCGTGGCGTGAAGGTGGTGTTGCTGTCGGTGTTCGGCGTCGATGCCGATGATTCCATTCCTTACCGCCAAGCTGAAATCGCCCTTGAGAAATCCGGCGTGCGGTGGGTCGTCCTGCGTCCGAACTGGTTCACCGACAACTTCATCAACTACTGGAAGCCCGGCATCGACGCGGCAGGCGTCATGGCGCTGCCGGCCGCCGACGGCAAGTCGAGCTTTATCGATGCGCGTGACATCGCCGATAGCGCCGCCGCTGCGCTGACGACGGACCGTTTCGACGGCAAGGCCTTCAATCTCACCGGTCCGGAGGCGCTTGGCTATGCCGAGGCCGCAGCGCTGATCTCCGAGGCCATCGGCAAGCCGGTCGCTTACCAGGCGGTCGACGAGGATACCTTTGTCGGCAATCTCGTCGGCGCCGGTGTGCCCGAAGTTTATGCTCGCTTCCTCGCCTCGATCTTCTATCCCGTTCGCGAAGGCTGGACGGCCGCCGTCACCGACGACGTGCGGACGCTGACGGGGCATCCGGCTCGCAGCGTTGCCGCTTGGGTGAAAGAGAACGTTGACGTTCTCAAGAGCTGATCCTGCGCTGGCGACGGCGGGACCTCACAAGCCCGCCGCTGCCAGTGCCTTGAGATTGGCTTGGTGCACCGCCTCGTAAGGCTCGAAATAGCCGATCCGGCCAGCGGCTACATCCTCGGCAACAAACGCGGAAAGCGGCGTGCCGTCACGCCCCTCGCCAGCCAGCAGTCGCCGGAGATAGTTGCGATTGGCATTGATGATGCCGACGTCGTAACCGCCGCCGGCGATCCGCTCGGGGGCGCCGTGGGCTGGCAGGATGTGCCGGAACGGCAGGGCGGCGAGCCGTCCGAGCTCGGCGATATGCTCCGGCGTGTGTTCTGCCTCCGAGATGAAGGTGATGGTGTCCTCAACGACATCGCCGGCGAGCAGAAGGCCGGCATCGGTCAGCCGCAGCACCACACCATCGGCGCTGTGAATGGCGAAATGCACGGCTTCGACGGTGCGGGTCCCCACCGTGAGCATCAGGCTGTCGTCAAAGATTTCGGTCGGCAGTACCAACGGACTGATCGGCGGGTCTCCGCTCTCAAGCTTGTCGCGGTTGGCGGCCAGCGCGTTGCGCGTCTGGCGATGGGCAATGATCGGCCCGTCAGAGAACACGGCGTTGCCGGCAACATGGTCATCGTGCCAGTGGCTCAACACCAGCGTGATCCGGTTGACACCGAGCCCTTCAAGATGGCTGCGAACGGCGCGGGCGTGGTCGAGCGAGATATGGCTGTCGAAAACGATCGCCTCGCTGCCGTCGACCACAGAGTAGGAGGCGATGCCGAGGCTGTAGGCGCCATCGTCAAGCCAATTCGGGGCGGCCGAGTGCAGACGGAGGCCGGGCACGCGCCCGTCATAATAGGCGAACACGCCTGATGCCGGCTCCAGGACGCGCAGTGTGCGGGTGTCCGTCATGGCTCGTTGTCCTCGATGCCATACATGTCGTCGTCGCTCAGGCCGAAATGATGACCGATCTCATGGACGAGCACATGGCTGACGATGTCGCCCAGTTTCTCGTCGTGCTCGGCCCAATAGTCGAGAATGGGGCGGCGATAGAGCCAGACGCGGTTGGGCAGACGGCCGGTCTCCGGCACGGCCGCATCGTGGGCAAGGCCGGTGCCGTAGAACAGGCCAAGGATGTCGAAATCGCTATCGAGCTCCATCTCCTTCACGACGTCCTCATCGGGAAAATCGGCCACGCGGATCTCGATCTCGCCAGTCAGTGCCCGGAAATCTGCCGGAAGGGCGGCATAGGCCTCGGCTGCCATCGCCTCGAAGTCGTCGATCTCCGGCGCCTTCAGATCCTTCCAGTCGAATTTCGCGCCTCCGCCGAAGAGTTTCATCTTCGTCTCCCTCCGAAGCCTTTTATAAGGCTCCAGAAGTGTCGGCGGGGCGAAGAGCCGTCAAGAGGGGAAGGCGACGGTAATTTCAGAACAGGCTGAGCTGGACGCCGCCGTTACCGGGCTTCAGGAATTTCTCCGTATCGAGCTTGACCCGGTGCTTGTTGAGGCCGAGGCGCTTGGCGGTCAGCTCGAATCTTCGGCCGATCTGCCAGGCGTAGGGGCCGGTGCCACGCATGCGCTTGCCCCATTCGGCGTCGTAGTCCTTGCCGCCACGCATCGATTTCAGCACGTTCATGACGTGCCGATAGCGGTCGGGCAGTTCGCGCAGCAGGAATTCGCGGAAGATTTCAGAGACTTCCAGCGGCAGGCGCAGCAGCACGTAGCCGGCCTCACGGGCGCCGAACGTGTGGGCGGCCTCCAGGATGCGCTCGATCTCACTGTCGGTGACCGCCGGGATGACTGGCGCCATCATGACGCCAACCAGAATGCCGGCTTCTGTCAGCTTCTGGATGGTCTCGAGGCGCCGTTGCGGGCTGGAGGCACGCGGCTCCATGGCTCGTGCCAGACGGCGATCGAGCGTGGTGATCGAAATCGCCACCTTGACCAACCCCTGGGCGGCCATCGGCCGGAGGATGTCGAGATCGCGCAGCACCAGAGCCGACTTGGTGATGATCAGTGCTGGATGCTGGGTCTTCGCCAGGACTTCCAGAACCCGCCGGGTGATCCTCTGCTCCTTCTCGATCGGCTGGTAGGCGTCGGTGGCCGTCCCGATGGCGATCACCTTCGGCTGATAGGATGGCGCACTGAGCTGGCGCTCCAGCACTTCTGCCGCATTGGTCTTGGCATAGAGCTGGGTCTCAAAGTCGAGTCCCGGCGACAGGCCGAGATAGGCGTGGTTCGGTCGGGCATAGCAATAGACGCAGCCATGCTCGCAGCCGCGATACGGGTTGAGCGAGCGATCGAAGGCGATGTCCGGACTGTCGTTGCGCGTAATGACAGTCCGCGCCGGCTCGATCTGCACGGTCGTCTTGAAGGGCGGCAGCTCTTCGCCGTCGCTCCAGCCATCGTCGAAGACGGTACGGGCATAGGCCTCGAACCGGCCCGAGGGGTTGATGCCGGCACCTCGGCCGCGCCGACGCCCGGCGGTAACCGCCGTGTCGGCGATCTCTGGCGCCGGGATGGGCTCGATGAAGGGGCGGCATGCGATGTTCATGATTTGATCTTATGCCGGAATGAGAACGGGTCAAGAACATTCTTGGTTTCATCCACCGGGGACCGTCGTTTCGAAACCGTGAAACCGCCGTTGGTAAGCGAGACGAGAAAAGCCGACGCGAGCCCGTCCGTCCGCGTTCGGACGGGCTCGCGCTTACCCAGGAAACCCGCTAGAACAAAAGTATGATCTCAGTCGTCATCCCCACTCGAAACAGCGAGGAAGCTCTCGCCCGTACGCTCGCGACTCTGGTCACCGGCGCCGCCGATGGCACGGTGCGCGAAGTGGTTGTGGTCGATGGCGGCTCGGAAGACCAGACGCGCCTCGTCGCCGAAGGGACGGGGTGCGACCTCCTGTCCGGTGCCGACGGTGTCTGGGCGCGCTGCGCCATCGGGGCGGCCGCCGCCCAGCGTGGCGAGTTTCTGATGTTCCTGCGCCCCGGTGTGCTGCTCGATCCCGGCTGGGAGAGCGATTTCCAGGCCGCCGCCGAGCGGCGCCTCCGGCGCGGCGATGGTCGTTTCGCGGCTGTCTTCCGCCTCGCGTCCGATGACGACACGCTCGCAGGCAGCCTGAAATACTATCTGCTGCGTCTGTTCGGCCGTTGCGCCAGCGTAACCTATCCCGACCAGGGGCTCATCATTTCCCGGGGCTATTTTCGCGAGCTGGGCGGTTTCAGCCGGCGCGACGGCTTGGCTGGTATCGATCTCGTTCGACGCATCGGGCACCGCCATCTTGTCCGCTTGAGGACACCGGCGGTGCGGGTGATGACCGATGGTCAGGACGGCACGATCACCAGCGGCGGCGTCGGCCTGTTGGCCGGTCTGCTGTTGGCCATCCGACTGCCTGTCGGCCTGGTCGCAGGGCTAACCGGCCGCAAGGGCTGATATCTCCGAGAGTTGACTGGTTCACGCGACCGGCTGCGGCTAATGAGAGCGTGCAGAGCAGGGATGCCAGTGGAAGCGTCCCGTCAGCTGGAAGGACTTTTCATGACCATCGAGCTTCACGCCATTGCGGCGCCGGTCTTCACGGCCCGCCTCAAGTCGCTTGTCCATCTTCTGAAGATCGGCAAGGCCGAAGGTCCGGCGCGCGGTCTTTCCGAGGAGGCGGTACTCGGTGCTCGCCTTGCCCCGGACATGTTCGATCTGAAGCGGCAGGTTCAAATCGCCACCGACCACGCCAAGGGCGCGATGGCTCGCCTCGCCGGAATCGACGTTCCTTCCTATCCCGATACCGAGCAGACCTTTGCCGAGCTTTACGCGCGCATCGACAAGACGCTCGCTTTCGTTGCATCGGTGCCGGCCACGGCCGTCAATGGTCGCGAGGAGGCGATCGTCGTGCTGAAGCTCCGTCAGGAGACGATGGAGCTTAAGGCTCTCGACTACCTGCAGGGCTATGCCATGCCCAACTTCTACTTCCACCTCACCACCGCCTACGACATCCTGCGCCATCTTGGCATGCCGGTCGGCAAGCGCGATTTCCTCTGGAAGGAATGAGGTTGGGGCACCCGAGTTTGCTCGGCAGCTTCCGTATGGTTAACAAAGCATTGAAATAATTAATCAATGGCGACTCGGGTCGCTTAACCTTGAATTTACCCTGCCGGAGCAGATTGGTTTTCGGCAGGGGCGTGTAGACCCCCTCCTGTTTGTTTTGCGTCGGAGTGGGAGAGCCATGAGTGTACTGCGTCAGCGGGCGGCCGCGTCGTCGTCCGAGGTTTCTCTCCACTCCCCTGCCTCTTCTTCCAAGCCCGACTGGCTGGACAGCGTCATTGTCGGCGACTGTGTCGCCGCGCTGGAGCGCTTGCCCAAGGCATCGGTCGACCTGATTTTTGCCGATCCGCCCTACAACCTGCAGCTTGGTGGCGACCTTACCCGACCCGACCAGTCCAAGGTCGACGCCGTCGACGACGACTGGGACCGCTTCGATAGTTTCGAGGCCTATGACGCCTTCACGCGCGCTTGGCTGCTGGCTTGCCGGCGCGTGTTGAAGCCGACCGGCACCATCTGGGTGATCGGCTCCTATCACAACATCTTCCGCGTCGGCTCGATCATGCAGGACCTTGGATTCTGGGTGCTCAACGACATCATCTGGCGCAAGGCCAACCCGATGCCCAACTTCAAGGGCAAGCGTTTCACCAATGCGCACGAAACGCTGATCTGGGCGTCGCGCGACCGGGAAGCCAAGGGCATCACCTTCAATTACGAGGCCATGAAGGCCTTCAACGACGATCTGCAGATGCGTTCCGACTGGCTGCTGCCGATCTGCACCGGAGGCGAGCGGCTGAAGAACGCCGACGGCGACAAGGTACATCCGACGCAGAAGCCGGAAGCGCTGCTCTGGCGCGTGCTGATGTCGTCGTCAAAGCCCGACGACGTCGTCCTGGATCCGTTCCTCGGGACCGGCACGTCGGCGGCGGTCGCCAAACGGCTCGGTCGGCATTTCGTCGGCGTCGAGCGGGACAGCACCTACGCCAATTTTGCCAGGGAGCGGATCGCCTCGGTCGAGCGGGCGCCGGATGACGGCCTTGCCGTGGTAACGCCGAAGCGTGCCGAGCCGCGCATTCCCTTCGGCTCGCTGATTGAAACCGGCCTGATCCGACCCGGTGAAAAACTCTGCGACGCTCGCCGCCGCCACATTGCGACCGTTCGTGCCGATGGCTCGATTGCCTCCGGTGCCGTCGCCGGGTCGATCCATAAGGTTGGCGCCTCGCTGCAGGGGCTTGAGTCCTGCAACGGCTGGACCTACTGGCATGTCGAGAAAGGGGGCGCACTCGTGTTGATCGACGAATTGCGCGGCCGCGTTCGCGGCGAACTGGCCGCCGCTGGCGCCTGAGAAAAACGATACTCCCCACATAAAGAAGGCTCTCCGAACTCATCGGAGAGCCATTTCTCTATCCGGCGCCAGTTTTCAAAACCCGTGCCGTCAGGCACGCGGGATGGCCTGCCCTTAAAAATCGTTGTTGCCCAACCTCTTACGCCGGATTAGCCCAACCCGACGCTGGTCGGTCCAATGACTATCGAGCCACGCTCTAATACCAAACATTATCTCACCAACGCCGTTAATTACCAAGCAACCTTTGTTGCGACCATGGTCGTAGCCGTTTGGCATCATTCAATCAGTAATTGTTCATAAGGGTGAGTTTCATTTGGGGACATGTCTGCGCGGTCGTCGCGCTGACGCTCCGGTTGCCGCCCCCACTGCCTTTTGCATGACAGACGGCAGCGCCTCGCCCGCCACAGCGGCGGCGTCGAGCCAGAAGCAACCGTTCGGCGGCGGCCGGTCGCCAACCTCGACCGTCTGAACCGACAGCTTCAGATGGAAATGGGTGAAGGTGTGTTCCACCTCGCCGGCGCTCTTCCAGTCGGCCTGAAAGGGTGGCTGAGCGTCAGGCACCGTGTCCTCCTGCCAGTCACCACCGGGCACATCCAGCATGCCGCCGAGCAGGCCCTTGTCCGGACGTCGGCGTACCAGAAGCGCACCGTCATACCGACGGGCGACGAAAGCGGTGCCGTAGCGTGTCGGCCGCTCCGCTTTGGCCCGTCGCCGAGGCAAGGTTTCGGCATCGCCGCGCCGGCGGGCAAGGCAGGGCTCAGACCACGGGCAAAGAGCACAGGCAGGCCGCTTCGGCGTACAGATGGTAGCGCCGAGATCCATCATTGCCTGCGCGAAATCGCCGGGGCGTCTTTCAGGCGTCAGCGTCGCTGTCAGACGACGGATCTCCGGCTTGACGTCGGGCAGCGGCGTGTCCAGCGCGAACAGGCGGGCAACCACACGTTCGACGTTGCCGTCGACCACGGCGGCCGGCACGTCGAAGGCAATGGCGGCAATGGCTGCCGCCGTATAGGGGCCGATGCCGGGCAGGGTGGAGAGCCCTTCCACCGTTTCCGGAAAACGGCCGCCGTGATCGCGCGCCACCGCTTCGGCGCAAGCCTTGAGATTGCGGGCGCGAGAATAGTAGCCAAGCCCCGCCCAGGCGGCCATCACCTCGTCGCGGGGCGCGGCGGCAAGCGCCTGCAATGTTGGCCAACGTGCTGTAAAGTCAAGGAAATAGCTCTTGACGGCCGCCACCGTCGTCTGTTGCAGCATCACCTCGGAAAGCCAGATACGGTAGGGGTCGGGCAATATGCCGAGCTTCCCATCCTCCGGCGGCACTCGCCAGGGCAACCGGCGGGCATGGATGTCGTACCAGTCGAGAAGGGCGGTGGCGGACGGCGCCGGCATGTGGGATAACCTAGGCTTGAGAATGGGACGCAGGAGGTTCCATAGCAGATGGCGCGCTTGAGAAAACCGGCTTTCGTTTACAAAGGGGTGCGGCCGCTCGCCGACATCATCGCCGCGCCGCTCAGTGCCGCCTGCCGCAAGCGAGGCTTTGCCACGCTCGATCTCGTCGCCCACTGGCCGGATATCGTCGGCCCCGCCTATGCCGAAACGACGGCCCCCGACCAGCTTTCCTGGCCGCGCCGACCCAAAGGCCTGATCGGCGAGGAAGAGCATGAGCCGGCCGTTCTGACGGTGCGGTGTTCCGGGGCGGCGGCCATGCGCCTGACGCTCGAAGCGCCACAGCTGATTGAGCGCATCAATACCTTCTTCGGCTATCGCGTCGTTGGGCGCCTCAGACCGTTGCAACTGCCGCCGGTCAGGATTGGCCCACGCCCACGGCCCCGGCCGGCGCCGCTTTCACCGGAGGCGGAGGCGAGGGTACAGACACTTTCCGCCGGCATCGCCGACGACGGCCTCAAGGCGGCGGTGGAGCGGCTGGGGCGGGCAATCAGCGGCGATGTTCGCGGGCGACGTTGAGAAGAGGCTCTGGGCTGGCGACTGTTCCGGACGACACCGCCGACACGGCTGAAACGCGCTCGTCGCGAATGGAAAATACGTCCTCTTCCCAATGACGTGCCCTTGCCATAATTTGCCGCCAATGACTTGCCAGTTAGGCCCGTTATCCGGAAGGGAACGACATGTTGACTCGCCGCCGCTTTCTTTTGACCACTGCAGTTGCCGCGGCCGGTTTCGCCGCCATGGCATCGTTCCCCGGACTGGCCTTCGCTCAGGAGCCGCCGGCCACGGTCGACGTCACCGAGCTGATGAAACCCGGCGTGCTGCCGGAGATGGCGCTCGGCAACCCGGACGCCAAGGTGAAGATCGTCGAATATATGTCGATGACCTGCAGCCACTGCGCCGATTTCCACAACAAGACCTTCGACGCCATCAAGACAAAGTACATCGATACCGGCAAGATATACTTCGTGATCCGCGAGTTCCCGCTGGACCCGCTGGCCGCCGCCGGTTTCATGCTGGCGCGCAATGCGCCGGGTGGCAAGTATTTCGACGTGGTCTCCTATCTCTTCAAGACGCAGAGCCAGTGGGCCTTCGTCGATGACCCGCTGTCCGGCCTGCGCAACGTCTCCAAGCAGTTCGGCTACTCGCCCGCGACTTTCGAGGCGACGCTGACCGACCAGAAGCTGCTCGACAACATCAACGAGACACGCAAGCACGGCGCCGATGCCTTCGGCATCACCGGAACCCCGACCTTCTTCATCAACGGCAAGCGGGAAGTCGGCTTCATGTCGGTCGACGAGATGTCGGCCAAGATCGATCCGCTCCTCTGATTCTCAACTGGTGATAACTGCCGGATATCAACAGGGCCGCGATGTTCCGCCTCTTGCCGGGCGGATGTCGCGGCCTTCATGATATGGTGGTCCATGGTACGGTCACACTCTACGAATAGGGTGTTGCCGAAGCGGATCGCCAATGCAGTTCGAGCGGCTGAAGATACAGGGCTTCAAGTCCTTCGTGGACTTCTCCGAGTTCGTCATCGAACCCGGCTTGACAGGCGTGGTCGGCCCCAACGGCTGCGGCAAGTCCAATCTCGTCGAGGCCATGCGCTGGGTAATGGGCGAAAGCTCCTACAAGGCGATGCGCGCCTCCGGCATGGACGACGTCATTTTCTCAGGCTCCGGCAAGCGGCCGGCCCGCAACGCCGCAGAAGTGACGCTGGTGCTCAGAAATGATCTGCGCACCGCGCCGCCCGCCTTCAATGAAGCCGATCTCCTGGAGATTACCCGCCGCATCGAACGACAGGCCGGATCCTCCTACCGCATCAACGGCAAGGACGTGCGCGCCCGCGACGTGCAACTGCTGTTCGCCGATGCTTCCACCGGTGCCCGCTCGCCAGCCATGGTGCGGCAGGGGCAGATTGGCGAGTTGATCGCCGCCAAGCCGACGCAGCGCCGCACCATTCTTGAAGAGGCGGCCGGCATTTCCGGTTTGCACTCCCGCCGCCACGACGCCGAACTGCGCCTCAAGGGCGCCGAGACCAATCTTACGCGCATGGAAGACGTGCTGCGCGAGATCGAAGCCCGTCTGGAAGGGCTGCGCAAGCAGGCGCGGCAGGCAGCGCGCTACCGCAATCTGTCCGCCGACATCCGCAAGGCCGAGGCCACCGTCGCTTTCCTGCGGGTGAGCGAACTGATGATCCAGGTAGAGGAAGCCGAAGCACAGATGACGGACAGCTTCGGCGCGGTTGCCGACGCCCAGGCTGCCCAGACCGAGGCCGTGCGTCGGCAGGCGATCATCGCCCACGAGCTGCCAGGCCTGCGGGATCGCGCCGTGGAAACCGCCGCGGCGTTGCAGCGGCTGCGGATTGCGCTCGCCGAGTCCGAGGCCGAGGAGCGGCGTGCCCGCGAGCGGCTGGCCGAGCTGTCGCGCCGTGCCGAGGAAATCGCCCGCGACCGCGTCCGCGAGGCGGCGCTGGTGGCTGAAAACGACGAGCGTCTGGCCGCTCTGGCCGACGAGGCGGAGACGCTGGTCGCCGAAGAACTCGGCGAGGAGGAGCGACAGATCGAGGCTGAGGCGCTCGCATCGGATATTGCCGCCCGTCTCGCCGAGATCGATGCTGAACTTGCCGCGGCAACTTCCACTGAGGCCGAGGCGGCGGCGCTCAAGGGCTCGCTCGAACGGGAGATCCGCGATACCGGGCTTCGCCTCGACCGTCTCCTGCGCGATCTCGAAGGGCTCGACGCCGAACTCTCTGAACTCGACGAGCGGCTCAATGCCGACGACGCCATTGCCGCCGCGCGCGAAGAGATCGAACTGGCATCCGCCATGGTGTTCGAGGCCGAGACCACGGCCACCGATGCCGAGGCCAGCCGTCGCGCCGCCGAGGAGGAACGCCTCGCCGCCACGGGACCGTTTGCCGAGGCCGAGCGCGAACTTCAGAAGCTCGACACCGAGGCGCGTACGTTGGCCAAGATGCTCGACATCGAGCACGGCCAGCTGTTCCCGCCATTGGTCGATCGCCTTACCCCGCAGAAGGGTTTCGAGACGGCGCTGGCCGCCGCCCTCGGCGAGGACATCGAGGCACCGATCGATGATCGCGCGCCTGCTTACTGGACCATGCCTGGCGACGGTGCCGACGATCCGTCGCTACCCGACGGCGTGCCGCCGCTTGCCAAGTTCGTCGATGGTCCCGACCTCATCGCCCGCCGGCTGCGTCAGATCGGGGTCGTCAAGGCCGAGGATGCCGCCCGGCTGCAGCCATCGCTTGCGGCCGGCCAGATGCTGGTGACGCTCGACGGTGCGCTCTGGCGCTGGGACGGCTACGCCGCCGCCGCCGATGCGCCCACCGTGGCCGCCCGTCGGCTCGCTGCCCGCAATCGCCTCGCCGAGATCGACGCGCAGCGCGAAACGGCGAGCGAACTCTGCGCCACGCGGCGTCAGGTCCTCGACGGTGCCGAGGTCCGCCTCCGCGAGGCCGAGGCGGAGGAGCGCGCCGCGCGCGAGGCCATCAAGGCCGCCGAACGCGCCGCCTCGGTCGCCCGCGACCAGCTTTTGACGGCCGAACGGGCGCAGGCTGAAACCGTGGCCCGCCGTGCCGCCGCCGCCGGCCAGCGCGAGCGGCTTGCGGTAGACGCTGAAGAACTTGCCGCTCGCAAGGCCGAGGCCGAAGAGCGGTACGACGAACTCGCCGATGCCTCGGAACTGGCGACCCGCGTTCAGGATCTGCGGAGCGAGGCAGCCGATACGCGCGCCCGATTTTCGGAGGCCCGTTCCGCTGTCGAGATGATCCGCCGCGAGGGCGAGCTGCGTAAGCGCCGCATGGAGACGATCGAGCGCGAGCGGGCCGGCTGGGGCGATCGCGTCCGCCACGCCGCCGCCCATCTTGGCGAGTTGGATGACCGCCTTGCCCAGGTGGAAGATGAGCGGGCCGAACTCATCGACCGCCCTGATGAGATTGTCGAGGCTCGGCGCGGCCTGATGCGGGCAATTGCCGCGGCCGAGGCGGCCAACACGGAAGCTGCCGAACGTCTGCGTGACGGCGAACTGCAGGCCGGCGAAGCCGACCGCGCCGCCGCCGATGCCCTGGCCCGCCTGTCGATCATTCGCGAGGGAAGGGTTCGCGCCGAGGAGAGGCTTGCCGCCATCAGGCAACGGCTTGAGGAATATGCCGAGGAGATACGCGACCGTTTCGACGCGCCGCTTTTCGCCTTGCGCCAGCTCGCCGAAATAGATGAGCAGGCGCCGTTGCCGGATATCGGCGGCGTGGAGACCCGTCTGGAACGACTGAAAGTGGAGCGCGACAAGCTCGGCGGCGTCAACCTGCAGGCGGAGGCCGAACAGGCCGAACTGGAAGAGCGGCTCGATACCCTGGTCAACGAACGCGAGGACCTGATCGAGGCCATTCGCCGACTGCGCCAAGGCATTCAGAATTTGAATCGCGAGGCACGCGAGCGTCTGCTCAACGCCTTTGGCATCGTCAACGCCCACTTCCAGCGATTGTTCGTACACCTGTTCGGTGGCGGCACCGCCGAACTGCAGCTCGTCGACGCCGAGGATCCGCTGGAAGCCGGCCTCGAAATCCTCGCTCGCCCGCCGGGCAAGAAGCCGCAGACCATGACACTGCTGTCCGGCGGTGAACAGGCCCTGACCGCCATGGCCCTGATCTTCGCCGTCTTCCTCACCAACCCCGCACCGATCTGCGTGCTCGACGAGGTGGATGCGCCGCTCGACGACGCCAATGTCGAACGCTATTGCGACCTTCTGGAAGAGATGGCCCGCTCGACCGAAACCCGCTTCGTGGTCATCACTCACAATCCCATCACCATGGCGCGCATGAGCCGGCTGTTTGGCGTTACCATGTCCGAGCGCGGCGTGTCGCAATTGGTATCGGTCGATCTGCAAACCGCCGAATCCTTCCGCGAAGCAAGCTGAGCTTTCAGCCGCTTTCGGCATCCTGTTGCGAGGCGCTGGCAGCTTAATCGATTATGCGCGCCTCGACTAAGGTCGTAGTCCGTGGAGAGGTGTGGTTTCACCGGGAGAAATGGCTTATAAATCAATGGAATGTTAAGGCCCACCCCAATCTTGACAGGCATCCGTGTGAACACTATGGTGCCGGCCAAATCAGGGAATACCCCGATCTTGCAGGGCCTTGGCGACTGCGTTCTTGAGGATGCCGCCGATGGGTCAGGATGACGAACGGCCGGACGACGCCGGAAGCGATCCCCGCCTCAGGGCGCTGGGGGAGAAGCTGGCCGAAGCGCGGCGTGCGTCGGCCGGTCCGGAGGGCGGCGTGTCGCAATCGTCCGGGCTCTCGGGAATTGGCCAGGCAATGAAGGTCGGGTCGGAGTTCGTGGCTGGGGTGATCGTTGGCTTCGTGATCGGCTACACGATCGATCGGCTCTTCGGGACAAGCCCGTGGGGCATGATCGTATTCCTATTGCTGGGCTTCGCTGCCGGGACGCTGAACGTTTTGCGTTCGGCGGGGGTTGCGAAGGATCCGTTCTCCGCCGGACCGGGCAAAGCGCCTGGACGGAACAAGAACGGCGAAGACTGAGTTAGTGCGGCTGGGCGGACTGGCCCGAGGCCGTGTTGCGGGCGAGATCGAGCGAGGGAGCTCCTCAAGGTGGCTGACGTGAGAACCGATCCCATCCATCAGTTTGGCATTCGCAAACTGGTGGACATCAACATCGACGGCTACGATGTCTCCTTCACCAACTCTTCGTTGTTCATGATATTGACGCTGGCGGCTATTGCGCTGGTGCTCTTGTGGGGCAGTTCCTCGCGTGCAGTAGTGCCGGGCCGGGCCCAGTCGGTGGCAGAGCTTTCCTACGAGTTTGTCGCCAATACCTTGAGAAACGCGGCGGGCGAGGGTGGCATGCGCTTCATGCCGCTGGTGTTCTCACTGTTCATGTTCGTGCTGACCGCCAACATCTTTGGCATGGTGCCTTATTTCTTCACGGTCACCTCGCACATCATCGTCACGGCGGCTCTGGCGCTGCTGGTCATCTTCACGGTGACGATCTACGGTTTCTACAAGAACGGTACCCACTTTCTGAAACTGTTCGTACCTTCGGGCGTGCCGATGGCAATCGTGCCGCTGGTGACGCTGATCGAGATCATTTCCTTCCTGTCGCGGCCGCTCAGCCTCGCCGTTCGTCTGTTTGCCAACATGCTGGCCGGTCATATCACCCTCAAGGTGTTCGCTGGCTTCGTGGTGACGCTGACCGGACTCGGCGCCTTCGGCTTTCTCGGCGCGCTCTTGCCGCTCATCATGGTGGTCGCGCTGACCGCTCTCGAATTCCTGGTGGCCTTCCTCCAGGCTTACGTCTTCACGATCCTCACCTGTATGTACCTCAACGACGCCCTGCACCCGGGGCACTGAGGCCGGATCGACGAAGTTCACCCATCAAAACCGTCCAGGTCTTTGTTTCTTAAGGAGCGTTACAATGGAAGCTGAAGCCGCAAAGTACATCGGCGCTGGCCTTTCGACCATCGGCATCGCCGGTGCCGCCATCGGCCTCGGCAGCATTTTCGGCAATTATCTGTCGAGTGCCGTCCGCAATCCTTCGGCCGCTGACGGCCAGTTCGGCCGCTTGATCCTCGGCTTTGCCGTGACTGAAGCGCTCGGCATCTTCTCGCTGCTGATCGCTCTGCTGCTGCTGTTCGCCGTCTGATCCGCGAGGCAGTCGAGGCGGACCCGATGGGCCCGCCGTATGCTGCCGGCCGGTTTCCGGTCGGCCGTGACGAGCCGGCGCCTCGCGAGGTGATTTTCGCCTCGAGGCGCCGCTTGGCCATCATTATCCATGGAGCCTGAGCGTCGATGAGCTGGTTCATCAGCCAAGCCAACGCACAACAGCCGGCCGCTGTTCCGGCAGTGGGCGGTTCCGCGCCGACGGAAGCCACCGGCACAACGGTGGCGCACGGTGGCGGCGAGCACGGGGGCACTTTTCCGCCGTTCGATCCCTCGACCTTTCCCTCGCAGCTGTTCTGGCTGGCCATCGTCTTCATCGCGCTCTACGTCATGATGGCCAAGAAGGTCATTCCGCAGATTGGTGGTATCTTCGAGGCACGCGCCGCCAAGATTGCCGGCGATCTCGTGGAAGCCGAGAAGGCCAAGGCGGAAACGGATGCGGCCATCGTCTCCTACGAAGCGTCGCTGGCTGCCGCCCGTAACAAGGCCAACGCCATCGCCCACGATACGCGCAGCAGAGTTGCGCACGAGATCGACGGTCGGCGCCATGCCGCCGAAGCGCAGCTTGCCGCCAAGCTCTCTGAGACCGAGAGGCACATCGCCGACGTCAAGAACATCGCGCTCGATCATGTGTCGACGATCGCTGTCGAGACGACCGAGGCGGTCGTCGAAGCGCTGGTCGGCAAGGTTGGTCGCGACGAGGCTGCCGCGGCCGTCGCGGCCGTGTCAGTCGGCAAGCACTGAGGGGGCCACGATGCTCGACAACACTACCTGGGCCTTCGTCGGTCTGATCCTGTTCTTCGCCGTGCTCGCTTACTACGGGGTGTTCGGCACGGTTGGCCGCATGCTCGACAAGCGGGGCGAAGAGGTGACTGCGGAACTCGACGCGGCGCAGCGCCTACGCCGGGAAGCGGAAGCACTTCTGGCCGAATATCAGCAGAAGCGCGTCGCCGCCGAAAAGGACGCCGCCGAAATCATCGCCGATGCCGAAGCCGAGGCCAAGCGCATGACGGCCGACGCCGAAGTGGCGCTCAAGGAACTGATCGAGCACCGGACCCGCACCGTCGAAGTCAAGATCGCTCACGCCGAAGCGGCCGCCGTCGCCGAAGTGCGGGCCGTCGCCGTCGACATGGCGATCGCCGCCTCGAAGCGTCTGCTGGCCGAAAAGGTTCAGGGCGAGGTCGCCGCCGACCTCATCTCCAAGGGCGTCGATGAAGTAAAGACGCGATTCAGCTGAACTGCCGCTCCTGTCGATGCGGAACGAGGGGCCTTCGGGGCCCCTTTTTCATGGCTGCAGGCAACAACCCGCCCGCGCCTCGATGCAATCACGCACCGGCCGGAAACTGCGTCGATGGATCGGCGTCGGCCCCAGTTCGGTGAGCGCCTTGAGGTGCTTGGCTGAGCCATAGCCGACGTTGGTCTCGAAGCCATAGCCGGGAAACTCGCCGGCGTGGAGCTCCATCATGCGGTCGCGCATCACCTTGGCGACGATCGAAGCGGCGGCGATGGCGGCGACGCGGGCATCGCCCTTGACGATGGCAGCCCCTCGGTAGCCGGCGGCGATCAGCCCGGCAGGCACATCCCGTCCGTCGACCAGCACGCCCACCGGATGCTCGGCCAGCGACCGTACCGCCCGAGCCATCGCCCAAAGATTGGCGGCCAGAATATTCATGGCATCGATGCGCGCGGCCGAGGCCGAAGCGACGGCGACGATATGGTCACGACAAATGGCCTCGAACATCTGTTCGCGCACATTCGGTCGAAGCTGCTTGGAATCGGTGAGCCCATCGGGCAACGGTGCGTCAGTCAGAATCACCGCCGCGGTTACTACCGGACCGGCCAACGGTCCTCGCCCGACCTCGTCGACACCCGCGATGGGCCCACCCCAGCGGCGTGCGAAATCCTCTTCCATACGGCGGTCACAGGCCTCAACGATAAGGCCGGCAAGGAGATCGGAGGCTGGGGAAGCAACGCGGGGCATGGGCATGACCGAGATGGACGAATCAACGCGCCCACCATGATACGGCAGATGGGCGAAGTCTCGGCCATTTGACGTCCGCTTCCGCGCCACATAAGAGAAATCCCAGATCGTCGTGGCCGCCGCCGCTCACAAAATCCTGGATACCCCGATGTCACACAACAGCTTCGGACATCTCTTCCGCATCACCACCTGGGGCGAAAGCCACGGCCCGGCGCTCGGCGTCGTCGTCGACGGCTGCCCACCGGGACTGCCTCTGACGGCTGAGTTCATCCAGGCCTTCCTCGACCGGCGCAAGCCCGGCCAGTCGCGTTTCGTGACGCAGCGGCGCGAGGACGATCTTGTGGAGATCCTCTCGGGCGTCTTCGAAGATGACCGCACCGGCGGTCCCGTCACCACGGGAACGCCGATCTCGCTGCTGATCCGCAATACCGACCAGCGCTCCAAGGACTATGGCGACATTCGCGACACCTATCGTCCAGGCCACGCCGACGTGGCCTATGACCTCAAATACGGCATCCGCGACTATCGCGGCGGCGGCCGTTCCTCGGCCCGCGAGACGGCGGCCCGCGTTGCCGCCGGTGCCGTCGCACGCAAAGTGATCGAGGGGGTGACCATCCGGGGGGCGCTCGTCCAGATCGGCAAGGAAAAGATCGATCGCGCCAATTGGGACTGGAGCACCGTCAACGACAATCCGTTCTTCTGCCCCGACCCTGAGGCGGTGCCGCGTTTCGAGGCCTATCTCGACCGCATCCGCAAGGCCGGATCTTCGGTTGGCGCCGTGGTAGAGCTGGTGGCCGAGGGCGTGCCGGCCGGCTGGGGCGCTCCGATCTACGGCAAGCTCGACCAAGACCTCGCCTCGGCGCTGATGTCGATCAATGCCGTGAAAGGCGTCGAGATTGGTGAGGGTTTCGCCGCCGCCGAGCTCACCGGCGAGGCCAACGCCGATGAGATGAGCATGGGCAACGACGGCACCATCCTGCATGCGTCGAACCATGCCGGCGGCATCCTCGGCGGTATCTCCACCGGACAACCTTTGGTCGCGCGCTTTGCCGTCAAGCCGACCTCGTCGATCCTGATCGATCGCCGTTCGGTATCGGCTGCCGGCGCGGACGTCGATGTCATGACGCGTGGCCGCCACGACCCTTGCGTTGGCATCCGTGCCGTGCCGGTGGGCGAGGCGATGATGGCGCTGGTTCTTGCCGACCACAAGCTGCGCCACCGTGCCCAGACCGGACGCGATGGCGCGGTCGCCTTTCCGCTGCGGTGACGGTGTAGCCATGGTTGCGATGGAGGTCTCGGTTACGCCGCTCGATCCGATACGTGATCTTGGCGTGGTGGAAAACGTCTATCGACGTGCCGCCGACTATCTCGACCTTGAAAGCGGGCTGATGCCGGATGCCGCCGCCCGCGCTTTCTTTGAAGAGCGGCCACCGGCGAGCACCGAGGAACCCTTGAAATTCGGCGTCAGCGGCGATGACGGCACGCTCGTTGCCATCGGCGATCTGGCATTTGGCTACCCTGAGCCCGACGATGCCTATCTCGGCCTGCTTCTTCTCGTTCCGGAAGTCCGCGGCAAGGGTTTGGGTCAGACGATTCTCGGCAAGGTGAAGATGCTCGCCCGGACACGCGGGGCATCGCGCCTGCTGATCGGGGTTCTCGACGCCAATGAGCAGGCACGTATCTTCTGGGAACGGCAAGGCTTCAGAAAAACTCGAACCAGCGGACCGCATGAATTCGGTCAGCGAAGGCACGTTGTGCACCGCCTGGAGCTGTCCCTTGCCAATGTTCACGGGAATTGAGCTTAGGTTATCTGCAATTTTTGAGATATCGCCAAATCTTCATGTGCGCTTTACGGCTTGTTTACGCGCGACCGCGCACAAACTCATACGAAAGTATCAGTTGTGGCGGGGGCCAGTCTTCGGCGTAGGTCGAGGTGGTCTGTTGGGTCCGAGCGAGTGCGTTTGCGTTCGCGTCGGTTTCGGCATCGCGAAAATGGGCGGTCCCGCGCCAATCTAGCGGGGACAAGCATGCTGAAGTCGTTCACGGGGAGAATAGTTTTCGTCGTGCTGGTGTCCGCGCTGGCGCTGGCCGCCGTCCTGACGTTCGCGACGCAGCGAATGGCCGAGCAAACGGTCACCGATCTCTCAGGCGAAGCCATCGTCACCGCAGCCGGTGCTCGCGCCGGCGCCTTGCAGGCCTGGATCGATAGCCTCTCCAGCCAGGCGGCGGCCGTCGCTTCCGCTTCGGCTCTTCAGGAATCGGCTCGCGAGTTCAAAAGCGGTTGGAACCAGTTGCTCGACGACGATCCCGGCGCCCGCCTGCGGCAGGTATTTGTCGACGGCAACCCGAACCCGCAGCACCGCGAGGAGTTGACCGCCGTCAGCGATACGTCGGAGCGCTATTTCATCTACCACGCGACCGGCCACAAGGCGGTCGCTTCGGCCCTGCGCGACACCGGCTTCGACGACCTCGTGCTGTTCGACGACGGCGGCAAGGCCTACTATTCCTACACCAAGGACGAGATGTTCGGCCGCCGCATCGCCGACGTCAAAGGCAAGCCGGCACTGGTCGACATCGTCAAGGCGATGATCCCGGCGCCCGGCGCCAAGCCCGCCGCCCTCAAGCCCGCCTTTACCGGATTCATGCCCGACCCGTCGGCTTCGGTCGGCCTCAGCAGCTATTTCGTCGCCCCGGTGATCATGGAAGGCCGCTTTGTCGCTGTGGTGGCACTGCGCGTCAACATGGCGCAGGCCGCCAAGGTTCTGACCGACAAGACCGGCCTTGGTGCCACCGGACGTTCCATTCTTGTCTCCTCGGAGGCTGGTTCCGGTTTCACCTTCGGTCAGACGGCGAAGGGCGACATGCTGATCGACCTTTCGACAAATACGCTACGCAAGGCGGCGGAGGGCCAAGTGTTCGAGGCCGAAATCCAGCCCGGCACTGTCGAGCTTGCAGCGCTGGCGTCGGTACGCCCCGGCTGGCAGGTGCTGTCCCTGCATGATCGCAGCGCTGCGCTGGCGCCCGTCAAGCGTCTGACGCTCATCCTTGTTGCCGTCGCCGCGGCGGTTCTGCTCCTCGTCGGCGGTATCGCAGTGCAGCTCACACGTCGCCTGACGCGGCCCTTGGCGACACTGGCTGCTGATGTCCGTCGGCTCGGTGCCGGCGAACTCGAAACCCAACTGTCGGGCCGCGACCGCAAGGACGAAATCGGCGATCTTGCCCGCGCCGTCGACCTGTTCCGCGCCGCCGCCATCGAGCGTCTGCGGCTCGAAGAACAGCAGATCGAAGAAGGACGCCGGCGTGAAAACCGCCAGCAGGAGGTCGATCGTCTGGTCAGCGAGTTCCGGGCAGAGGTGCACAACACCATCGAGGCGGTGGCCCGCCGCATGAGCGACATGACGGCGACTGCTGCCGACCTGACGCAGGTTGCCGAAGAGACCACCGTTCGCACAGGCGAGGCGGCTCATGCCTCTTCGACGGCATCTGGCTCGGTAGGCTCGGTCGCCGCCGCTGCGGAGGAACTGGACGCTTCGATCCGCAACCTCGGAACACAGGTGAACTCCGCGCGCGACGTGGTCGAGAGTGCCACCCAGGGCGCCAATGCCGCCAATGCCAAGGTCGGCGGGCTGCGCGTCGCTTCCGAGGAGATCGGCAAGATCGTCACGCTGATCCAATCGATCGCTGGCCAGACCAATCTTCTGGCGCTCAACGCCACCATCGAGGCGGCGCGGGCGGGTGAGGCCGGTAAGGGCTTTGCCGTCGTCGCCTCGGAAGTGAAGAATCTTGCCGGTCAGACCGCCAAGGCGACCGAGGAAATTGCTCACCAGATCACGGCGATCCAGACCTCTTCAGAAGAAGCGGCTGAAGCCATCCAGGCGATCACCGACACCATGGCGACCGTCAATCGCTATACCGTCGCCATGGCCGACGCCATGGGCCAGCAGAGCGAGGCGACCACCTCGATCAGCGGCAACGTCCATGCCGCCGCAGCGGCCACCGGCTCCGTGCTTGGCATCGTCGAGCGCGTGGCCAGCGCCGCCGATGCCACTACCCGCTCCGCGCAGTCGGTGAAAGACAGCGCCGCCGATGTCGAGCGGGAGACCAAGGCGCTGGAAGAGCTGTTGGCCGATTTCCTCGACAAGGTTACGGCGGCCTAAAAGGTCCGTCTAGCTTAGGGCCGAATTGCAAGCATGCCCGGAGCAGGACATCGATCCCAGTTGATCGGTGTCCTGCTTCGGGCGTTTTTATTTCAAGACTGGCCGTTCAGATCGGCAGCTTGGTGGAACGCTTTACCGTCCGGAGCGTCAGTTGTGATTGAACGCGCACGACGCCGGGCAGCGGTGTCAGAATCTCACTGTGGATGCGCTCGAGATCGGCAGCATCGCGGTAGACGACGCGCAGGAGATAGTCATGCTGGCCGGCCAGCAGATAGCACTCCGTGATCTCGGGGATCACACGGACGGCGGCCTCGAATTTGTCGAGCGAAGCGCGCCCTTGGCTGTCGAGTGTTACCGAAACATAGGCGGTGCCGGGCACGCCGGCTATTCGCGGATCCAGAATGGCGACGAAGCGGGCGATGAGGCCGCTTTCCTCGAGGAGGCGCGTGCGCCTCAAGCAGGCCGAGGCTGAGAGGTGGACCCGATCCGCAAGCTCGGCGTTGGTCGGTCGGGCGTTGTCTTGCAAGGCGGTGAGGATCGCACGATCCGTCACGTCGAGGCGCATGGGTTGAATTTCCTGCGTTTCAAGGGGCAATGACCAGAATTTTATGCCAATCTTCGACCATAGTCTGCTGAATCTGTGCAAGAAATTGCGTCATGCTTGGCCAATTATGCGTCATCATGCCAAGCCGGGACCAAACCCGGCGGCAGAACCAGCAGGGGATAATAAAAATGCTTGTCGGAACGCCGAAGGAAATCAAGGATCACGAGGACCGCGTCGGTCTCGTTCCCTCGTCTGTGCGCGAACTCGTCGCCGCCGGACACAAGGTCATCATCGAAAAAAACGCCGGCGCCGGCATCGGTGTGGCTGATGCCGCCTACGTCAAGGCGGGCGCCACCATCGTCGACGGTCCCGATGAGATCTTCGCCAAGGCCGACATGATCGTCAAGGTGAAGGAGCCGCTCGCCGTCGAGCGCAAGAAGTTGCGCGAAGGGCAGACGCTGTTCACCTATCTTCATCTCGCGCCCGACCCGGAACAGGCCGAAGACCTGGTCAAATCCGGCGCGACTTGCATTGCCTATGAGACGGTGACGGCTGCCAACGGCTCGCTGCCGCTGCTCGCCCCGATGTCGGAAGTGGCTGGCCGCATGGCGCCGCAGGTTGGCGCCGCCGCGCTGGAGAATGCCGCTGGTGGCAAGGGCATCCTGCTCGGCGGTGTGGCTGGTGTGGCTCCGGCCAAGGTCGTCATCCTTGGCGCTGGTGTCGCCGGCACCAACGCCACCCACGTTGCCTTGGGCATGGGCGCCGATGTGACGCTTGTCGACAACTCGATCGACGCCCTGCGCCGCGCCATCGCCACCTTCGGCGTGCGCATCAAGACGGCCCACTCGAACAAGGACACTGTGGCTGATCTCGTCACAGGCGCCGATCTCGTTATATCGACCGTTCTGGTGCCGGGCGCCGGCACGCCGAAGCTGATCAGCCGCGAGCTGATCGCCGCCATGCAGAAAGGTTCGGTCTTCGTTGACGTCGCTATCGACCAGGGCGGTGCTTCGGAAACGTCGCGCGCCACCACCCACTCCGACCCGACCTATATCGAAAGCGGCGTCGTTCACTATTGTGTCGCCAACATGCCGGGCGGTGTCGCTCGTACCTCGACCTTTGCGCTCAACAACGCCACGCTGCCTTTCGCGCTGGCGCTTGCCAACAAGGGCTGGAAGCAGGCCTGCAAGGACGATATCCACCTTGCCCACGGCCTCAACGTCCACGCCGGCAAGATCACCTACAAGGCGGTGAGCGACGCCCTCGGCCTCGCCTATCTCGATTTGGCCAAGGCGCTCGCCTGACCTTGAAACTGTGCTGATGAAAAGGCCGGAGCGGTTTTCCGCTCCGGCCTTTTTCATGTTCGCCTGTGCGGATTGGCGCCGGGCTCAAGGCTCAGCGCCTCAACACCGTGACCACCTCGATGTGGCTCGACCACAGGAACTGGTCGACCGGCGTCACGCTTTCGATGCGATAGCCGCCATCGACCAGCGTCCTGAGGTCGCGCGAAAGCGTCGCCGGGTTGCAGGACACGGCCACGATGGTCGGCACCTCAGAACGGGCCAGCCACAGGCTCTGCTCGGCAGCACCGGCGCGCGGCGGATCGAAGACGACAGCGTCGACCTTCTCGAGTTCCTTCTCGATCAGCGGCCGGCGGGTGAGGTCGCGTTTCTCGGCGGTGATCCGATGACGGCCGGTCATGCCGCGTGCTGCCCGGTCGAGCGCCGCGACGGCGCCCGCCTCGCCTTCAACTGCCAGCACTTCCACCTTGCGGGCCAGACGCAACGCGAAGGTGCCGACGCCCGAGAACAGATCGGCGACCCGTTTCGCCTTGGCCGGGATGGCAGCTGTCACCAACTCGCCCATGATCACTTCGGCTTCCTCGGAAGCCTGTAGGAAGCCGCCGGGGGACGGCGTGACTGCGACGCCATCAATGTCGATTGCGACGGAGCGCCGCTCGACGACTGCCTCGCCGCCGGCTGACAGGCGAGCGAGGTCAAAGCGCGCGGCAAGCTCGATGAGCGGCATGCGCAGCCGATCGGCGTCGCGCGCTGCGATACCGGCCACCGACACATCAAGGCCGCCACTTGTGAGCGTCACCGTGAGGTCGAGCGCGCCCTTCCTGGGCGCGATAAGGCCAGTCAGCGCCGTCAGGGCCGGCAGCGCAGCGAGGAGCTGGGGCTTCACCACCGGACATTCGTCGATGGTAACGAGGCGATGGCTGGCCCGTTCGTTGAAACCGACCAGCGGATGGCGACCGGCCATGATGCCGGCGAAGGTGGCGCGGCGGCGGGAGTGGGGCGGGACGGTGCGCGTCTCGCCGACCTCGGGAGCAAGGCCCCGATCTGCCAGCGCATCGACGACGAGCCGACGCTTGAAGTCGGCATAGGGCGCCGGCGCGAGATGCTGCAAGAGGCAGCCGCCACAGGAGCCAAAGTGCCGGCAGGTCGGCTCGATCCGGTCGGGGGAGGGCGCCAGGATGCTCTTGAGCCGCACGGCGCCGCCCTGGAGATCAACGTCGACGGTTTCTCCAGCAAGCGTATAAGGCACGAACAGCTGCCGTCCGTCCGGCTGGAGGACGACGCCATCACCGCGGTGGCCGAGGCGGTCGATCACAAGTTCAGTCAAGGCTCGCTCCGAGAAGATATTCATGGTTGCCGTCGCCGCCGAGGATGGGCGAGGGGACGAGATCGTGGACGCGCCAGCCGTCACGACCGTCGAGCCAGTCGCGAATGCGTTCTGCGGCGACCCGGCCGGTCGTCTCATCGACGAGGCCGCCCTTGCCGATCGCCTGCCGACCCGCCTCGAATTGTGGCTTGACGAGAAAGACGCCGACGGCAGGACGGCGGGCCAGCACCAGGGACGGCGGCAGAGCCAGGGTCAGCGAAATGAAGGACACGTCAGAGACGACCACCTCGGGCCGAAAGGGTAGGTCATCCGACGTGAGGTCCCGGGCATTGAAACCTTCGATGTTGCTGACGCGCGGGTCGCCGGCGATGCGCGGGTGCAGTTGCCCGTGACCGACATCGAGCGCCACGATGCGCGCCGCGCCGCGCTTGAGCAGCACTTCCGTAAAGCCGCCGGTGGAGACGCCGATATCGAGGCAGTCGCGACCGCTAACGTCGAAGCCGAAGTAGTCGAGGCCGGCGACCAGCTTCAGGGCCGCGCGCGACACATAGGCGGCAGCGGGATCGGAAATCGAAAGCTCCACATTCTCTTCGACTGCAAGACCTGGCTTGTCGGTCGGCCGTCCCGTTACCGTCACGTGACCACGCAGGATAGCGTCGCGGGCGCGAGCGCGACTATCCACGAGGCCGCGATTGACGAGAAGTTGGTCGAGACGGATCCTTGCCATGGCGTTGCTTTGCGGCAGACGCCGGCCTTTGGCAAGGCCCGTCTGAGCATCGGACAGAAAAGTGGAAACCGGTTTTCGGAAAATCCGATGCGAAGAAAAATCCTAGATCGCCCTTCAGCGTCCGTCAGGACGTGCGGCGATCTAAGGAGAATCGGTTTCCGCGGGTTCTCTCGGCTCGGGCGCTGGCACGACTGGCGTCTTGAGGATGGGATCGTCCGGTGAGGGGGCTTCCGGTGGAATGGCGCCGCCGATTGGCGTGGTGGCGTATATCTCGTAGGCTTCCTTGGGATCGTCCGGACGTGACGGGCGGATACGCCAGCGCAGCGCGATGAAAGCGGCGAGCAGGAGCTCGACAACGGCCATGAACACGAACAGCGAACCGTTGCCCCAGTTCTCCATGGCAAAGGAGGCCATCAACGGCCCGAACACTGCGCCGACGCCGTTGGCCAGCAGCACGCCGGTCGCCATTTCGACGTAGGCGGATTTTTCCGCGCGATCGTAGGCGTGGGCGGCTGCCACCGAGTAGCCGGTGAGCACCACGGTGCCGAGCACGAAGGCCATGATGAACAGGCCGTTGCCACCAAGTGGCAGGACAACGGTGAGAAGGCTTGCGAGTGCCGACAGCACCATCACACCGGCCAGCACGAGGCGACGGTCGTAGGCGTCCGACAGGCGGCCGACCGGCCATTGCATCAGAGCGCCACCGACCACGGCGATAGAGAGAAAGATCGCCGCGCCGTCCGCCGTCAAGCCGCGCCCGATGGCAAAGACGGTGACCAGCGACCAGAAGGCACCGTTGGCAACGCCGATCATGAAGGTGCCGGCAAGACCGACCGGCGCGATTTTCAGAAGACGCAAAGGCCGGAATTGCACGATGGCGATGGGCGCCGGCTGCGCTGATGTCGTCAGCGCCACTGGCACCACGGCGAGCGACACCAGGAGCGAGGCAGCAGCGAACAGCTCGAAATGCTGGATGGGCGCCAGCAGCACCATCAACTGGCCGAAGGTGGTGGTGAGGAAGTTGACGACGATGTAGACGCTCATGATCAGGCCACGGTTGTCGTTGGTGGCGCGATCGTTAAGCCAACTCTCGATGATCAGATAGAGACCGGCAAGGCAGAAGCCGGTGATGGAGCGGGCGCCGATCCATACCAGGGCGTCGACGATCATCGGATGCACGAGTGTGGTGGCGGCGGCCAGCGACACCAGCGTCGAATAGGCGCGGATATGGCCGGCCCTCAGGATGAGATAGGGGCACGCGAGGCAGCCGACCACGAAGCCCAGATTGTAGGACGAGCCCATCAGGCCGATGATGACCGGCGTGAAATGCTCGTAGAGGCCGCGTAGCGGAATGACCGTGCCCAAGAGTGCGTTGCCGCACAACAGGAAGCCGATACCGGTCAGCAGCGAGACGAGCGGAGCGAAGGTCTTGGACAAGGGATGAACTCGTGTGCAGGCGGTAAGACGCTGGCCGTCGACGAAACCGGTCAGCGTGGCTGCGCCGACATCGACCAGTCCGGCCTCTCAATGCGAGAGGGTCGCGAACCTCTACGGCGTTTCCATGAACTTTGTATTTTGAATCGGTTTGGGACAGTTCGTCTGGAAAAGCAAGCGCGGCTCGGCCATATTCGGCGGCTTGTCGGGAGACTGCGGCATGGCGATGACAGCATGGGCAACGACCGCTGGAGTCTTCGTTGGCGGCGATGGGCGCAGCCGGCCGGCGAGGGCCGAACTGTCCCATGAAGGATTGGCAATTTTCGGAGTCGACGGCCGGCCGATCGCGTTATGGAAACCGACCGATCTCGTGCGCACGTTTGGTCCAGACGGCTTCCGGATCGGTGATCGACGCCAGGCCGGCCTGTTCGTTTTCGATCCCGACACCGGCAGCGATCTGATGCGGGCTTTGGCCGTCCTCCCTGACGCTGAGGCACCAGCAATGCCCCGTGCGCTGGTCGGCACCATGGTGATGATTGTCGCCGGGGGGCTCGCAGCACTATTTGCTTTCGCCTGGGGCTTCTTCTGGCTGATCGAATGGATGTTCGAGACGGGCGTGGCGAGGTGACGGAGTCCATGTGGGTTCATCTGGAGTCAGGACGATTCATCCGAGGCCCTATGGACTCATGCATTTTCATGAAAGACCATGTCGCTGCATGGCGAACGCGGGGTGTGGCGTGAACGTCGATCCGGCATTGAGCTTCCTGCCCGCCTACGGCGTTGCCGAACGGGTGGCTCCCGCTATCCGCCGTCTCACCGCCGGTAACGCCGGGCCGCTGACTTTCCGTGGTACCAACTGCTATCTCCTCGGCGAGGAGGAGATCACCGTTATCGATCCCGGTCCCGACGATGACGCTCACGTCGCCGACCTCATCGCGGCGGCCGGCGGGTCGATCCGATGCATTCTCGTCACCCATGATCATGCCGACCATGCCGGCGCCGCGCGGCGGCTATCCGAACTGACCGGCGCCGAAGTTCTCGGCTCGGCACCGAGCCCCTCCCGCCCGTTCTATCGACCCGATAGGGTCCTTGCCGACGAGGAAATGGTGACGACGGAGGCTGGCAATCTCCAAGTCGTTGCAACGCCCGGCCATGCCGCTGGCCATCTCTGCTTCGATCTTGCCGGTTTGGATTTCCTGTTCTCAGGCGACCACGTCATGGGTTGGTCGACCAGCGTCGTCGTGCCGCCGGATGGCCGGATGGCCGACTATATGGCCTCTCTCGATCGCTTGGCCGATATCGGCGCTCGCAGCTATCTGGCGGGGCACGGTGGTCCGGTGACCGATGGCCTTGCCCGCGTCGACGAATTGAAGCGACATCGACAGGCGCGCGAGGCAGCCATCCTGCGGGCGCTCGACAGCGGCGATCGGACCGTCCAGGAGATTGTCTCGGCGGTCTATATCGGTCTCGACCCGGCGCTGGCCGGCGCGGCGGCGCTGTCGGTCACGGCGCATATCGATTGGCTCGAAGAGCGGGGGCTTGTGAGAAAGGCCGGAGACCGGCTGAGCCGTTGCTGATCAGTTGGTCGCCTGCCGCCGCGACACTTCGGCGAAGCGGGTAAGGAAGTCGCCGACATGGCGGGCATTCTCGCCGAGGTCGGGCATGGCCACCCGGCTGAGCGAGCGAACATCGATGCGGCTGCCGACGTCGCCGGGACGAATCCGGACAACGACATCCTCCTGGGTGCCGAGCAGCATTGAGCGCGCCTCGGCTTCGATGCGGCCACTGGCCGCCTCGGTATCGGGCTCTTCGGCCAGCCGGATCGTCCAGCCAAGATCGTCGATGGTCTGTCGAGCGAGGGCATAGGCTTCGACGGTGGACAGATCGGCCGCCTGGGTTGTCAGATTCGGATAGGCATCTTCCTGCAAGGTGGCGGCATCATCCGGCGAGGCGCGCAGGTCGACGGGCAACGCCATCTGCGTGAAGCCGGCTGGCGCGGCCGGTGGGTCGTCGGTATCGGTCGAGACGCTGTCCAGGGCGGGATAGGCAAGATAGGCGGCGACGCCGCCGATCAACGGCGAAAAGGCAGCGATGATCAAAAGCAGCGTGCCGAAGGCGCTGTTGGCGCCATGCCGTCCCTCACGCCAGACATCGCGTACCGTCACCGAAACCAGAGCAAGCGCTGCCAGGCCCAGCACGAGGCTGGCGACGACAGCCGCATACATGGTGGCGCTCGAGATGAAATCGAGGTGGCGGGAAGCGATCCCCACCACCATCACCATGAAGGCGAGGCTGGCTAGAAAGCGCGCGGGGCGGGCGCCGCGCGCCGATGGCAGCGGCAGCGGCGGCAGACGGCTCATGAAGAGAATTCCGGTCCGCGCACGTCGTAGGGACGCACCTCGCGCCAACGCTCCATCAGCTTTTCGAGGCCGGCGTCGGCACCGTCCGGCAGCACGATTCGCGGCGTCACGAAGATGTCGCCCCGAACGCCCTTTTTGTTGGGCAGACCCTTGCCGCGTAAGCGGAACGCCTTCGAACCGGTAACACCGGCCGGAATGGTCATGTCGACGGCGCCTTCCAGCGTCGGCACCCGCACCTTGCCGCCCAGCACTGCCTCGTCGAGCGTGACGGGCAGATCGAGGCGCAGGTTGTAGCCATCCGGACGGAATAGGGCGTGGGGCTCATAAATCAGAATGGCAATGGCGTCGCCCGGCGGCGTGCCCTCTCCACCTTGGCCCTTGAGGCGGAGCTGCTGGCCCGGCTCGAAGCCGGCCGGGATCTTGGCGTCGAGCGATTTGCCGTTCGGCAGCGTGACGCGCACCTTGCCTGAGCCGACAATGTCTTCCAGGCGAACGCGTGCCGTCACCATGGTGTCGGCACCCTTGAGTATCGCTGCGCCACCCGCCGTGGGACCGGCGCCGCCTGCGGGAAAACTCTCGAACCCGGAAAATCCGCCACCACGCCGGTTCCCGCGCGTACCACCGCGGGCAGCGCCGCTTGCGAAATTGGAGAAGGTTTCGCCGAAGATGTCGTGCAGGATATCGTCCGTCGCCCGACCACCGGCCTGCCGGAAGCCGCCGTGCGTGCCGCCCGGACCGCCGGCGCCGCCGAATCCCTCGAAGCCGGTGAAGCGCGGCTTGCCGTCGGCGTCGATCTCGCCGGCGTCGAACTGCCGGCGCTTGTCCTTGTCGCCGACGATTTCATAGGCTGAGTTGAGCTCGGAAAAGCGTTCCTTGGAGCGCGGGTCGTTCTTGTTGGCATCGGGGTGATGCTGCTTGGCAAGCTTGCGATACGCCTTCTTGATCGTTGCTTCGTCCGCGCCCTTCGGCACGCCCAGGATCTCATACGGATCACGCATGCAGGTTGGCCCTCTTTAGGTGGATGATGGCGCCCGATAGCGCCAAGGTTCTACCAAGCATGTAATGCCCGATCACGTTCCGTTCCAGAGTGTGCCATTATACGGGTCGGGCGGCTTTGACAAAATCTTTTCAGTCGATCGCATGAAAGGTTGTCGCCAGGCTGGATGTGGCTATATGCCGGACGGACGCTGGCGGTTCGAATCTAGCCGACGGCCAGCCAACTTGACGAGGCGCCGACGAGAGATGTCCAGTTCCGAGCCCGATTTCACCGAAGCCTCAGAGCCCCACCAGCTGTTTGTCAGCTGGATGAAAGAAGCCGAGAGGAGCGAGCCGAACGACCCCAACGCCATGGCGCTGGCCACCGTCGACGAGGATGGGTTGCCGGACGCGCGCATGGTGCTGCTCAAGGGCTTCGACGAGCGCGGCTTCGTCTTCTACACCAACTTCGGCTCAGCCAAAGGCGAACAGATCCTGAAGAGCGGCAAGGCGGCTTTGCTGTTTCATTGGAAAAGTCTCAGGCGGCAGGTGCGCGTGCGCGGCACCGTCTCCGAAGTTTCGAAGGAGGAGGCCGACGCCTATTTCCAGAGCCGCGACCGCGGCAGCCGGATCGGTGCCTGGGCTTCCAAGCAGTCGCGCCCGCTCGAAAGCCGCTTCGCCCTGGAGAAGGCGGTGGCCGAATGGGGCCTCAAGTTCGGTGTCGGCGCGGTGCCGCGTCCAGACTATTGGTCGGGCCTGCGCGTGTCGCCGACCGCCATCGAATTCTGGCGCGACGGGCTGTTCCGCCTCCATGACCGCGTCCGCTTTCTGCCCGACGGCAACGGTGGCTGGACGCGGACTCGCCTCTATCCTTGATCGATGAAAGGTCGCCGAGAATGACCACCGCTCCCGATGTCAGCGCCCTCAGCTTCGAGCAGGCCCTGAAAGAACTCGAAGGTATCGTTGCCCGGCTCGAGCAGGGCTCGGTGCCACTCGAGGAGAGCATTTCCATTTACGAGCGCGGCGATGCGCTGCGCAAACACTGCGACGGTTTGCTGAAGGCCGCCGAGGCGAAGGTGGAGAAGATCCGCATCGCCGGCGATGGCTCGGCTGCTGGCGTCGAACCGCTCGATAGGGAATGAGTTTTCAATTCTCCGGTTATTTTTGCCATAGTCTGGTAAAAGAATCTCATCTCGCCGCTTGGCGCCAGCCAATTCCCCACTAGCTTGCCCTGAGAACAGGGGGGAGCGAGTGAATATCGTCGAAACGCAGGATATGTGGGTCGTGAGCGCGGCTCGGAGGATTCGCATTCGAGACGTCGCAACGGTTTCCGCCGAACTCTCACCGGCCATGTCGGCCGAGGTCGGGGAGCTGGGGCTGACTAAGGCCGGGCCGTGGGTTTTCATCGCCCAGGATCTTCCACGCGACGGCAAGACGCTGTTCGACTGGCGGATTTGTCTGCCGATCGAAAGGCCGGCGGCCTACACGGGGCGGTTCGATCTGCTGCATCTCGAGCCGATCATCGTTGCCTCGGCTCTGCACCGAGGATCCTTGCGAACCTTGTTTTCCAAGGGTTACGGGCCATTGGTGTCCGAGATCGAGCAGTCGCGACACATTTTTTCCGGAGAGAGCCGGGAAGTTTACCATGACTGGCGCGGGCCGGAATCGTCCTATCACCTCATCGAAATCCAGTTTGGTCTCGCGCGATGAGCGTCCTGTATCCGCCGCAATTTAGCTTGATAAATACGACGCTTGCGAATTGAAGAGACTGTGATTGACTGATATCTGAGGATGAGGGATTTGCCCTCGTAGTTTCACGGATTTTTTGGATTGTCGCGTCCCGCCACCCCGCTCCTCGACAAGGTATCGTCGCCGGATGATCTCAAGGTGCTGTCGGTTGCCGAGCTTGAGCAGCTCGCCGCCGAGGTGCGCGCCGAGATGATCGATGCAGTGTCGGTGACCGGCGGCCATCTCGGGGCCGGGCTGGGTGTCGTCGAGCTGACGGTGGCGTTGCATGCCGTGTTCGATACGCCGCGTGATCGGCTGATCTGGGATGTCGGCCATCAGGCCTATCCCCACAAGATTCTCACCGGTCGGCGCGGCGATATCCGCACATTGCGCCAAAGCGGTGGTCTTTCCGGTTTTACCAAGCGGGCCGAGAGCATTTACGATCCGTTTGGCGCCGGCCATTCTTCGACCTCGATCTCGGCTGCCCTCGGCATGGCGGTGGCGCGCGATTTGAAGGGCAACGACAACCAGGTGATCGCCGTCATTGGCGACGGCGCCATGTCGGCGGGCATGGCCTACGAGGCGATGAACAACGCCGGCGCCATGGACAGCCGCCTCGTGGTCATCTTGAACGACAACGACATGTCGATCGCGCCGCCAACCGGCGCCATGAGCGCCTATCTGGCGCGCCTCGTTTCCGGTCCTACCTATCTCACGCTCCGCGAGGCGATGAAGCAGCTCGCCTTCAACCTGCCGAAAGGCCTCCGGCAGAAGGCGCAGCGGGCCGAGGAATACGCACGCGGCTTCCTCACCGGTGGCACGCTGTTCGAGGAACTCGGCTTCTACTACGTCGGCCCCATCGACGGGCACAATCTCTCGCATCTGCTGCCGGTACTGCGCAACGTCCGCAATGCCAAAGACGGGCCGGTGCTGCTGCACGTCGTCACCAAGAAGGGCAAGGGCTACCCGCCGGCCGAGGCGGCGCCTGACAAGTACCACGGCGTCAACCGGTTCGACGTCGTGACCGGCGCCCAGGTCAAGCCCAAGGCCAATGCGCCCAGCTATACCCACGTATTCGGCGAAACGCTGGTCGACGAGGGACGGCGCGACGAGCGTATCGTCGGCATCACCGCCGCCATGCCGGCCGGCACCGGTCTCGACCTGTTCGCTGAAGCCTTCCCCGACCGCATGTTCGACGTCGGCATTGCCGAGCAGCATGCCGTAACCTTCGCCGCGGGCATGGCCACCGAAGGCTTGAAACCCTTCTGCGCTATCTATTCCACCTTCCTGCAACGAGCCTACGATCAAGTCATCCACGACGTGGCTCTGCAGAACCTGCCTGTCCGTCTGCCGATCGACCGGGCCGGCTTTGTTGGCGCCGATGGGGCGACCCATGCCGGCGCCTTCGACACCGCCTTTCTTGCCTGCTTGCCGAACATGGTGGTAATGGCGCCCGGCGACGAGGCGGAGCTCAGGCACATGGTTGCGACGGCGGTCGCCTACGACGATGGCCCCATCGCTTTCCGCTATCCGCGCGGCGAGGGTGCTGGCGTCGACCTGCCGGCGCGCGGCCTACTGCTGGAGATCGGCCGTGGCCGTATTGTCGCCGAAGGCGGCAAGATAGCGATCCTGTCTTTCGGTACCCGTCTCGCCGAGGCCCTTAAGGCGGCCGAAGAGCTTGCGGCTTTCGGCCTGCCGGCCACGGTGGCCGATGCACGCTTTGCCAAACCGCTTGACCGCGCGTTGATCCGTCAGCTCGCTGCCCACCACGAACTGCTGATCACCGTCGAGGAAGGTTCCACCGGCGGCTTTGGCAGCCAGGTTGCCCAGGCGCTGATCGATGACGGCCGCTTCGATCGCGGTTTCCGGTTCCGGGCGCTGACGCTGCCGGATGCCTTTATCGATCACGACAAGCCGGAGCGCATGTATGCTGCCGCCGGTCTCGACGCACACGGCATCGTCCAGGTGGCGCTGACCGCGCTCGGGCAAAGTCGAGTCGAGCTCGCTGGCGTGATCGGCAAATAGGGCCGGAGCGGCGAGAGCAATTTGCGGAACGGTGGCTACCGATTTCCGCCAAAATGATGCGACAGTAAACGAACTGATGCTTGGCGGTCGCCTGAACGCATACCGCTCCGGGGGTGGACAACATGAGCTTTACTGAGCTGGACGCCAACGGCGATCCCGTCGGGCCAGTGGTGGAAGGCTGGTCGCCACGTCCACGCCCGTCGCCAACTGTATTGCACGGGCGGATGGTGCGGCTCGAGCCCTTGTCGACAGGTCACATACCCGATCTCTTCACCGCTTATTCCGCCGACCGGAGCAGCGGGATGTGGACCTATCTGTCGGTTGGCCCCTTCTCGAGCGAGACCGATTTCGCCACCTGGATCGGCTCGATCACGCCATCCCAGGATCCGCTGTTCTTTGCCGCGGTGGACGAGGCGAGCGGTAAGGCCGTTGGCATCGTCTCCTATCTCCGCATCGATCCGGTCAACGGCTCCATCGAGGTCGGCTGGGTGACTTGGTCGCCGCTGATGCAGCGGTCGCCTATCTCCACCGAAGCCCAGTATTTGCTCATGAAGCACGCCTTCGACAGCCTCGGCTATCGACGCTACGAATGGAAGTGCAACGCCCTCAACGTACCGTCGATGAAGGCAGCCGAACGGCTCGGCTTCACCTATGAAGGCACGTTCCGTCAGGCTGTCATCGTCAAGGGACGCAACCGTGATACGGCTTGGTTCTCGGTGATCGATCGCGAGTGGCCGGCTCTGAAGGCGTCCTTCGAAGCCTGGCTGAAGCCGGACAACTTCGATGTCGAGGGGCGACAGAAAAAGCGACTCCAGGATTTCAGGTAGCCTTCGCGTCCGCGTCACGATTAATGCCTTTTCGCCCGGCAAGGGCATTCGTTCAGGAGACAGTCATGCCGATCCATCGTCTCAGCCGCCGCGAACTATTGCTGGCCACCGCCGCCGGCGCGCTAGTCGCTTTCATTCCTACTGTCGCCGCGGCTGCCGAGCCGACCGTCCGCCTGCGCCTGATGGCGACCTCCGATCTGCACGTCAACATCTATCCCTATGATTATTATCGCGATAAGCCCGACGACACGGTTGGCCTTGCCAAGACGGCGGCGTTGATCGCCGCCGCGCGCGACGAAGCCCACAACGCCATCCTGTTCGACAATGGCGATCTGATCCAGGGCAGCCCGCTCGGCGACTATATCGCCTATGAGAAGGGCCTCGACGGCGGCAACAAGCATCCGATCGTCGCGGCAATGAACGGCCTCGGCTACCTCTGCGGCACGCTCGGCAACCACGAGTTCAACTATGGGCTCGACTTTCTCGGCAAGGCGCTCTCCGGCGCCGAGTTTCCGGCCGTCTGTGCCAACGTGCTGAAGCCCGATGGTACGCCGCTGATCGAGCCGACACGCATCTTCGATGCCAAGGTGACCGACGCGGACGGCGGCGAGCACGTGCTGCGCATCGGCGTCATCGGTTTCGTGCCGCCGCAAATCGTCCAGTGGGACAAGGACAATCTCGCGGGCAAGGCAACCACCATCGACATCGTCGACGCTGCCAGCAAATATCTGCCGGCGCTGCGCAAGCAGTCGGACGTGGTCGTCGCCCTCTGCCATTCCGGCATTGCCGGTGGCGAGCGAGCCGGTGGCGAGGAAAACGCCGCGCTGTTCCTGGCGAAGGTGCCGGGGATCGACGCCATCTTCACCGGTCACCAGCACCTCGTCTTCCCCGGCAAGGACTTCGCCGGCATTGCTGGTGCCGACATCGATAAGGGAACGCTCAATGGCGTTCCGACGGTGATGCCCGGCTTTTGGGGCAGCCATCTTGGTGTGATCGACCTCGATCTCGTCAAGGAAGGTGAAGGCTGGAAAGTCAGCGGCTTCAAGGTCGAGGCGCGCCCGATCTATGAGCGGACGGCTGACAAGAAAATCGTGTCCCGCGTGGATGCGGTCCCCGCCGTGCTCGCTTCGGTGAAGGCCGACCACGAAGCGACGCTCGACTACGTCCGCCGGCCGGTCGGCGAGACCTCGGCGCCCATTTCCAGCTACTGGGCGCTGGTCGCCGATGATCCGTCGGTGCAGATCGTCAGTCAGGCGCAGCTCTGGTATGGCGCGGCCCAGGCGAAAGCGGCCGGTCTGCCGGACCTGCCGATCCTGTCGGCGGCGGCACCCTTCAAGTGTGGCGGCCGTTCCGGACCGGACTACTATACCTTCGTTCCCAAGGGGCCGATCGCCATCAAGAACGTCGCCGACATCTATCTCTACCCCAACACCATTCGGATCGTGAAAGTCACGGGAGAGCAGCTGAAAGAGTGGCTTGAGCGCTCGGCCGGCATCTTCAACCAGATCGATCCGACGAAGACCGACGAGCAGCCGCTGATCGACACGTCTTTCCCATCCTATAATTACGATGTGATCGACGGTGTCACCTACCGCATCGATGTGACGCAGGCCAAGCGCTACGACAACGACGGCAAGGTGATCGCAGAGGGCGCCCATCGCATCGTTGACCTTGCCTATCAAGGTAAGCCGGTCGAGGCGACGCAGGAGTTCCTGGTGGTGACCAACAACTACCGCGCCGGCGGTGGCGGTCACTTCCCGGGTGCCGATGGCAGCACGGTGGTTTTCCAGGGGCCGGACAGCAACCGCGACGTCATCGTCCGCTACATCGTCGAGAAGAAAACCATCGACCCGTCCGCCGACGGCAACTGGTCGATTGCCAAGCTGCCGGACAGTGTCAACCTGACCTTCCCCGATTCCTCCAATGCCACGCTGGAAACGGTGCCGGCCGGCGTCAAGGTGGAGAAGGTCGGCGACGCCGGCGAGGGGTTTGCGAAATATCGCCTGAAGGTGGCGTGAAGCCGCGTGCGGTGCATGGGCGGGTGAAAAATCGGGCGCCCGGCGACAACGCCGGGCGTTGCCTTATCGTCGGAGCGGTTCGGCTGCTTGATATTCCAAGTCTGCCATGTATAAGTATTTGTCCAGACTGCCGATTTCCAGTGCGACGACCGGAGCGCCCGATTTCAGATGAGCGACGCTTCCTCCGAACAGAAACTTCTGCGTTCCCGCTTCGATAGCCGTTCCCTTCCAGCTCAACTCGCTCAGTCCGCCTGGAGCGAGGCGATCAGCGTCATCTTCGACTCGCGCTTACGCAAGAACGCGGAAGAGGGCTTTTTCGCCCATGTCGACGCCGCCTTCCTGGGCGACGTGGCGCTCGGCCGGTTGCGGAGCACGGCGCAGGATTTTGATCGCTCCCGCTACAAGATCGCCCGCGACGGTATGGACGGCTATCTCTTGCAGTTCTACCTTTCCGGACGAAGCGCTTCGCGGGGGGCCAGCAACTCCGAGGTGGCAGGCGAGGGCGATCTCTATGTGATCGACATGGCTCAGCCGCTCTCGACCACCACCACCGATCACGATCAGATCAGCCTTGTCGTTCCGCGCCGGCTGCTGTCCGCTCGGCTGGAGGGGCCTGACGCTTCTCACATGCGAATTATTCCGGCCGGGTTGCCACTGGTCACGCTGTTTCGCGAAAGCCTGAAAAGCTTCCATGGTCAGATCGACAACATGTCGCGCCTGGAAGCGGAAGCCGTGATTCACCCATTGCTTGATCTCGCCGCCGCCGCCATCAATGGTCATGTGGACGAGCGGAGCATGGCCGGCGTCAATCTGGCGCACTTCGTCGGCTTGAGGCGCCATGTCGAAGACAATCTTCTCGATCCCGATTTGACGCTCGATGGCCTGCTCGCGACCTTCGGACTATCGCGACGGAAAGCCTACCGCTTGTTCGAACCGGTCGGCGGCTTCGCCACCTACGTCAATCGGCGCCGTCTGCAGCGCGCCCTTCAGGCGTTGCGCTCGCCGGACTGGCGGCATGCGTCGATTTCCGAGATCGGCACCGCCCACGGCTTTCCCAATCCCGAGAACTTCAGCCGGGCATTCCGCCGCGAGTATGGTCTGTCGCCGCGCGAAGTGCGCCAGCTCGCCGATTCCGGTCGCAGCTTGCCGGACGCAATGGGGGGGCGGTCGGAAATGGGCTGGACGCAGTGGATCGCGAACATCGGTCGGTGACAGCGCAATGACCGGACCTTGCATCGTTAACTTGAGAAGAGGTGACACGGAATGCAGGGTGGCTGGCACAAAATGACCATTTCTCGCGCACTACGTATTAGGTCATAGGAATCCGTCGGCCTGCATGCGATTGAGCGTCGATCCCGAGACAATCGGGCTCATCGAGACGGCTGAACACGGGACGATCCCATACGAAGCCATTTTTAAACGTAGCTTATTTAGGCCTTTCATTCAGATCATAAGCAGTCACAAGTTTAGAAGTCTGGTCAGCCCGGTTCAGCCGCCTCGATCTCCTAACTCCTCTTCATCCGGAAGTGGTATCCCTGGAATCTCTTCATCAAGAAGCGGTTCCAGGGTATTTTAGTTTCAAAACTAGGCCGCATTACTGGGCCGGTAGGCAGAAGTCGACGTCGATTGGTCTTACACGTCCCGCCTCAAGGTCTTCTTTTAGCGGAATCGTCGGGTCCGGGCCGCGCGTGCCGACGTAGGCCAAGCCCAACCGCATTCTACAGAAATACTGTTTCGTGCCATTCGAGGCGATCCAGCCGGGCATGCCAGATTTGCCGGTAGTGAGCTTGCCGAGCTTGTAGCCCTGCTCCATCAGGTCGGTGAAGGATTTTGCCTGAACAACGCTGGTTGTCGCGATCACTGCAGCGAACGTGCCGATAACGAGTTTCTTCGATAATACAAACATCAATATCCCCTGAAGCATTTCCGGCGAACTCCTGTTCGCCGGAAATGCGCTAACTTTTTGTTTCTCCGCAATTTCGGACGCAGACCGGTTCCCACTTTTGCTGAAATTGCTCTGGGTCGATCCGAACCGCCGTGTTCTAGCAGAACGGTAGATGCACAACCATAGCATGCATTGCGGTAAGCCTCACACTAAAAGCTTCCGAGTTCCGCCATATCTCGCCATTGAATTCTACCATTTGCCCTCTAGGTGACATCTCCGGATGTCGAATTTGTTAGGTGGCTACCCTGTATATCGATCAACCCAGACGCTTCAACGGAAGCCCGTGTCATGACGATTCTGAATTTCGCGATCCAATTGTTGAGCGGGGCGATGCTGCTTCTGTTTGCGGTGCGCTTCATGCGGATCGGCATCGAGCGCCTGTGGAGTCATCGCATCCGATCTGGCCTCAGTGAGGGATCCTCGACTTTCCGCAACGTCATGACGGGCACCGGGCTTGGCTTCATCATGCAGGGCAGCACGGCCGTCATGCTGATCGCGGCAGGGCTTGCCGGTACCGGATCCATACCCGTCGGGGTGGCCACAAGCGTCGCACTCGGTGCCGACATGGGATCCGCGTTCGCGGTGCAGTTCCTGCAGTTGCCCGTCTCCGCGCTCGGGCCTTTCTGCATACTGGTGGGGGCGACGCTCTATCTGCGCTCGACCGAGCCGCGAGTCCGCAATTACGGGCGGACGATCCTCGGTTTGGGACTGATCTTCCTTTCGCTGTCAGTCATCAGGCAAAGCGTAGCTCCCCTCGCAAACTTGCCGGGCGCCAATGCCGTCATCGATTATCTCAACAGCGACCCGATAACGGCGCTGATCGTCGGAACCGCGCTGACGTTTCTCATGCATTCGAGTATCGCGGCGCTCCTGGCCGCTCTGGCATTTTCCTTTCATGCTCCCCTCGGGATCAGCGCTGGTCTTGGGTTCGTGCTGGGAGCCAATCTTGGCAGTGCACTCCTTTCGCTGTGGTTGCTGAAATACGAGCATCCTCGCAGCAAAGTGGTGGCAGAGGCCGTGGCCGGGCTGCGTTCCGGCTTCGCTTTGTTATGTCTTCTTGCCCTTCTAGCGGCTCATTTCAGCGGTCTGATCAGCACGGTTCACATGGGGACTGGTGAGGCGATGCTTGCCGGTCACCTTGCCTTCAATGCGCTCCTGCTTCTCGCGACTTCTCTTTGCATGCGTTTGGCGTGCTTTCTCGACCGGCGTATTGCCACGGATATTGAGCTGCTGCCTGTCAATTTGCCGACAGGGATGGTGGACGACGTCGGTCTCGCTTTCCCGACAATCAAACGCCAGCTTGCCAGCATGCTGGAAGTTGCCTCCCTGATGCTCAACGAGGCCACCAGTTCCAAGCCGGACCGCAAGCGCATGGCCGACTTGGAAAAGCGCATGAACGCCACCCTTTCCAGCATTCGGGAGATTTATGCCAAGCTACCCGCGGCAAGCGAGGCGGAGCTCGCGGATATTCAGCCCATCATCGATTTTGCGATCCGCCTGGAGCGCTGCGGCGATGTCTTCGCTGGTAAGTTCATCAACCTCAGGATGGATCAGATCCAAGGCGAATATCAGTTCTCGGAAGAGGGGAAGGTCGAGATCGAAGCGATGATCCAGGCCGTGCATCACGCGATCATTCTGGCCGAGGAAACAGCGTGGACGGGAGACGTTTCAACGGCGCGGCGCTTGGTGCGCCATAAGCAGACCGTCGCCGAAATGGAGAGCAACAGCCGCGCCGCGCATCTCGCGCGCCTTCGTCGCGGCGATCACCTCAGTCTCGGCTCGAGCGACCAGCACTTGGAGGTCATAGCCGCCCTGAAGGAGGTGAACTCCAAGTTCGCCACCATTGCCTATGCCGTTCTCGAAAAGCATGGCGACCTTAGAAAGTCCCGAATCAAACCAAGCCGCCCCGACCCGGCAACGGCCACTTGACTCAGAGCCATCTCTTCCAACGGAAAAAGCCATAGGTGCCGACCGCCGACAGGATCATGACGGCGATGCCCCAGAGGTAGCCGTAGGTCCAGGCGAGCTCGGGCATGAAATGGAAGTTCATGCCGTAGAAGCTGGCCACCAGCGTCGGCGGCATGAAGATCACCGCCAGAACCGAGAAGATCTTGATGGTGTCGTTCTGCTGGATCGAGATGAGGCCGAGTGTCGCGTCCAGCAGGAAGGTGATGCGTTCCTCCTGGCCACGGCAATGGTCGGCCAGCGCGGTGACGTCGCTCTTCATCGGCTTCAGGCGGGCAACATCTTCCTTGGAATAGCGCGGCCCTTCCATCTTGGCGGTAAGAAACAACAGGAGGCGGGAGAGCGAGATCAGGCTCTCCTGGAAATGGCCCAAGCGCAGGCCCTCGCGGCCGATTCGCCGCAGCGAACTCTTGTAACGATCACCGGCCGGTGCGGCGCGCGAGTCGTCTTCGAACACGCGGCGGGCGATGGTCTCGATGCGGGCACCCGACTGCTCGATGACGTCGGCCAAGCGATCGATAGCCGCTTCCAGGATGGTCAGCAACGCACCATGCGGCGTCGTCACGTTGGCACCGGCCGTCGTCACGTTCTTGATGGCGAGCGGAATGGTGCCTGGCTCGTCGTAGCGGACGGTGACGAGGTGCTTGTCGGTGAGTACGAAGGTGACGACGGTAATGCCCGGGTCATTGCTGCCGGCCCGGCAGGGCAGGGCAGCGGTGAGATAGAGGACGTCGTTGGTGACCGACAGCCGGCTCGACGGCTCGATTTCTTCCATCTCGGCGCGGGTAGGAAGCTCGGCGCCGATGAACTTCTCGACGGCCAATTCCTCGGCGCGCGTCGGTGTCATCAGGTCGATCCACAGCGCCTGCTGGTCCGGCACAAGGGTGTCGCAATTGGGGGCGTATTCGAGTTTGTCGCCGACGGGATGAAACGCGTTGAGCATGGGCGACGTCCAGAACTCTGGCCTTCGTGAGGCCGGTTCGCTTAGCGATGGGCGACTTCTCCGAATGCGGCGACTCCCTTCGAAGAAGGAGGCGTCACCGTCCGCCGTTTCTCTATACGCGGGCGCGGCGGCGGTCGAGTCTTTCTCGCTGGACATTGCACCGCCAAGGCAATCTGGTAAGTGTTTCGTCGGATAGGACCGTGGGGAGGCCATGACGGGCAGCGGCTGGCGGCAGGAGTTGAGAGATCTGGCGCGCGACGCGATGCGCGTCCTGTTCGTCTATGCGCTCGTGCTGCAAACGCTGGTGCCGCTCGCCGCCGCGCAGGCAAGCGATAATCCCGGCGGGCCGCCGGTTCTTTGCTCGGCGATGGCGGGGGCGGAACATCCTGCCCAAGCGCCGGCGCGGATCGTTCATGATTGCCTTTCCTGTTGTCTTGGAGGCGCCGTAGGGGTCTTGCCCGCGCCGGCCGAATTGCCGGAACCAACAGGTTTTTCTCTTCTGCTCGCACCCGCCGCTTCAAAGATCCTGGTCCTGCCGGCATTGGCCGGCCGTTCACCGTCGCAACGGGCGCCGCCTGACCTCGCCTGACCGATGACCGGACCCGCTGAAGAGCGGCGACCATCCCTGCATTCACCATATCGAGCCCGCCGAGCGGGTTGGCCGGCGCCAAGGGCGACCGGCCGTCAATCAATCATCGAGGTTTCCCATGACCCAGATTTCCCAGACTCTTCTTCGCTCGGCGCTGGTTGCCGGCTTCCTGGCAGTTTTGCCTGCCGTTTCCGGGTTGGCTGTCGCGCCGGCCACCGCCCATGAATTCAAGGCCGGCGCGCTCGTTTTGAAACATCCGTGGACGCGGGCCACCGCCAAGGGCGCTGAGATGGGGGGCGGTTTCGTGACCATCGTCAACACCGGTCGCGAGGCGGACCGGCTGACCGGTGGCAGCTTCGCGCTGGCCGGACGCGCCGAAGTGCACGAGATGAAGATGGAAGGCGACGTCATGAAGATGCGGCAGCTCGAAGGGGGGCTCGATATTCCGGCGGGCGCGACCGTCGAGTTGAAGCCCGGCTCCTACCACCTGATGTTCATGAAGCTGACGGCACCGCTTGAATCCGGCACCAAAGTGAAAGGGTCGCTGATTTTCGAGAAAGCCGGCGAGGTGCCTGTTGAATTCGCGGTCGAGGCGATCGACGCCAAGGCGAAGGATCACAAGGCTGGCGACCACGATGCCATGCCGATGAACGGCGCCGATAAGATGCACGGCGGGTAATGCAGCGCAGCAAGACCGCTTCTATAAACGTCGAAGGCCGGAGCAGGGGCACCGGCCTTCGACGAATTCAGTTATTTACCCAAGAGGCACAAGCCCTTCCTCACGCACGAAACCATCAAGGTCCGGTGCGTCGAGCCTCCGAAGTAAATCTGAAAAAAGGTTCACTGCCGGGCCGGCTGCAATAGGCGCCAGCCCCGGAGGATCGTTCGCTCAGTCCTCGTAGGAGAACATCGGAGCGGTCTGCTGGGTCGTCGTATAGTCCTTCTGCTGCACCTGACGACGCATTGCGCGTGCCGCGGCGTTCACCGCCGGAATGCCGATCTCATGATACTGGGCGTCGAGCTCCAGCTCGCTGCCTTGTTGGATCTGGCCTTTGTTAACAGCATCAGCCTGCTTGACCATCTGGGTACCGTCCTACCCCGTCGCCGGGTACGTGGTTTGTCTTATGTATTCGTTCGGGAGTGTCGTGTCTAAATTACGTCTTCCACGCTCATATATTATGCCTCCGAATGCGGCTGAACAAGGGCGGGCAGCATTCATGCGGTTCGGATTTCTTCTTAGGCTGAAATAGATTTTTGAATGCGTGACCAAAATGCGACATTTGCTTTGCTTATGCCTGAGACTAAAAGCTAATCAAGTAATGGGCGTGACGCAAAGCAAATGATCATCCCAAGAAAATCTTAACCACTCATTAAGCAAAAGATCCCCTGGCATTTGGATTGCGTGCCCTCCCAAGGGGGGAGCTCTCGACGAACGGGGCTGTCTCACCGCCCATGACGAGAGTTGATGGCAATCAAGTCCTGGCGAAGTCACCGCGCATGGCTGTGAAAACTCAAGGCGCCGCTACCGGGGCAGTGATTGGAAACAAACGTTTTTCCGATTACGCGGCCCCGCGCGGCGTTGTTCGAACGACTCAGTGCCCCATCAGGGCGGAGACATGGGCGGCGACCGACAGGCCGAGAGCGTCGACGTCGTAGCCGCCTTCCAGCAGGGAGACGATGCGGCCGCCACAGACGCGATCTGCGATTTCCATCACGGCGCGGGTCAGGACGGCGAAATCGGCCTCGACGAGGTTGAGGTCGCCAAGAGGGTCGCGATAGTGCGCATCGAAGCCTGCAGACAATATCAGGAGATCGGGCCGGAAGGCTTCGACGGCTGGCAGCACGGCGGTTGTCATTGCCTCGATCATGACTGCCCCGTTGGCGCCGGCGTCGAGCGGCACATTGAGGATATTGCCGGCGATCCCGGTCTCCGAGGTTTCTCCGGTGCCCGGAAACAGCTGGGCCTGGTGGAGCGAGGCGTAGAACACCGTTTCGTCGGAATAGAAGATGTTTTGCGTGCCATTGCCGTGATGGACATCGAAATCGACGATGGCGACGCGTTCCGCCCCATGCGCGACTTGGGCGTGGCGGGCGGCGATGGCGGCATGGTTGAAGAAGCAGAAGCCCATGGCCTGCCGTGCGCTGGCGTGGTGACCGGGTGGGCGGGCGGCGGAAAAGGCGTTGTCGACGAGGCCGGTCATCACCTCGTCGACGGCGAGGCAGGCGGCACCGGCAGCGAGCCGCGCCGCTTCGTAAGTGCCGTTCGACAGGATGGTGTCGCTGCTGATCGACAGGAGACCAACATGCGGCGCCTGAATGCGGATGTGATCGACATAGGCGGCCGGATGAACGCGCTGGATCTCCGTATCGGTGACCGGCCGTGCCATGTCGCGGATCAAATGTTGGAAGTCCTCGCCCTCGAGCCGTCGCTCGATGGCCGCCATGCGCTCCGGCTGCTCAGGGTGGTTTTCGGGGGCAAGGTGGTCACGATAACGCGGGTGGCTCAGGAAAAGTGTCCGCATACGCCCCTCTCCGGAAGGCGCCTCGTGGCGTCCGTGATAGTCCTGAGACAGAGGATGCCGCCGCGGCCGCGCCGTCAAGGTGGCAGGAAGGCTTAGCGCCTTACGGAAAGGGGAGAATGAGTTTTCCGCCGGCGCGTGACTCTAGTGCACTGACGCGTACGAAAGATTCACGAAGCGCGGAGCGACGTGCACTAGATTCCTTTGTTGGTGCAGCGGCTTATCCAATCGGATGCAGGCCTTCGGCCTGTAGCATCCGATTGGACCGGTGCACTAGCGTGGCGCCGCTGCCCGCGTCAGCCGGTCGCGGATGGCTTCGCCGAGCCCATGAGTGGGAATTGGCGCCACGGCAATGCCGGTGATGTCGTCGCCGTCGGCCCGGCGCAGCATGTCGAACAGATTGGCCGCCGCTTCGCGCAGGTTGCCTGAGGGGCTGAGATTGAAGACGCGTGCGGCCTCCGCGACGCCGTGAATCGACGCGCCACCGAAGGCGAGCAGTGCCTCGCGGGGCTCGACGCGGCGGGCGTCCAGCCGGACGCGAGCCTGTGGCGCATAATGGGAGGCGAGCATGCCGGGCGCTACCGGTGCGGCGGACGGATCGCCTTCCGAACGGACGACGGCCATTCCAATCGCCGCTTCGATGTCCTCGCGAGCGAGGCCGCCCGGACGCAGGAGATAGGGGATATCGTCGCGGATCTGCAGAATGGTCGATTCGAGACCAACCTCGGTCCGGCCTCCATCGAGAATCAGCGGGATGCGGCGGGAAAGATCGCCATAGACGTGGGCCGCGGACGTGGGACTGACGTGACCGGAGGTGTTGGCGCTGGGCGCGACAATCGGCACGCCGGCGGCGCGGATCAGATCGAGCGCCACCCGGTGCGCCGGCATGCGCACGGCGAGCGTGTCGAGGCCGGCGGTGGCTAGCGAGGAGACTGGGCAATCCGGCCGCTCCGGCAACACCAGCGTCAGCGGGCCCGGCCAGAAGGTCTCGGCGAGCCGTCGCGACAGCGGGTCGAAGACGACCAGCGTCTCCGCCATGGCGATGCTGTCGACATGGGCAATCAGCGGATTGAAGGAGGGGCGTCCCTTGGCTTCGTAGATGGCGGCGACGGCTTGACCCTGCGTCGCATCAGCGCCGAGGCCATAGACGGTTTCTGTCGGAAAGGCGACGAGATCACCCTGCCGGATATGGTTGGCGGCGAGACGAATAGCTTCGTCGGTCGCCGTTTCGATGCGAGCAAGCTCTAGGGGACGCTGGGGCACGGAGTATCCCGATAATGGATTGTCTTTGGCGGTTCGCCCGACCGGGCTTGTGTGGGACCAATCCGTGGCGACGTCAAGGCGGGGGAATGGGTAGAGGAGTTTTGGTTGCTTCTTGGGGCATTCTTCTGGTCTCCATGCCTGAAACGGATGGACCTTGCCGAGTGGCATTCCGAATTCCGCCTGCTTCATCGAAATCGGGATTCATATCCCGCCGCATGCCCGTTGTTGACTCTTCGAAAGCCCCTCCTATACTGGAACATAAAGAGAACATAGGCCACGGAAACGGGGGTTGCACCGTGCTCGCAAGCGAGTCGACGGACAGGATTGCTATGCTTCGACGGCAGATCGCCCAGATGGAACGGGTGCGCGGTCGAGGCGATGGCCAGGTGGCAGTTCCTGCGGTGGCAGAGGACGTGGCTGGCGTGCCGGTGCATGACATCACGCCTGCCGCTGGCCGCGTCACCTCGGCCAGCGTTTTTCGCAATGGGCGAGCAGGAAATGCCTGGGCGGGACCGGAGACGACGGCGATTGCTTTTGGCCATCCCGCGGTCGACGCGGCGACCGGCGGTCTGCGGCGCGGTGCGTTGCACGACGTGAGCCCTGCCGGCGCCCCCGACATGGCGGCGGCCACCGGCTTTACGCTGGCACTTGCCGGACGACTTCTGGCAGCAGCCGGGCGGGGAGGCCTCTGGCTGTGGGTTCGTGCCGAGATGGCCGGCCGCGAAGCGGGCGAGCCTTACGGTCCCGGTCTTGCCGCCTTCGGCCTCGATCCGTCATGCCTCGTTGCGGTAACGGCCCGCGACACCGCGGATGTGTTGCGAGCCGCCGAGGAAGGGCTTGCTGCCCGCGCCTTCGCAGCAGTGCTGATCGAACCGTTCGGCGACGACCGCCACCTCGACCTAACGGCTTGTCGCCGCCTGTCGTTGATCGCCGACGGTGGCAGCTCCACCGGAATTCTGCTCAGAACTGGCGGCGTCCCGGGGCCGACCAGCGCCGTCACGCGCTGGCGCGTCGCGGCCGCTCCGAGCCGTGGTGGGTGGCATCCTGGCAACCCGGTTTTTGCGGCCGACCTCGCACGCAATCGCTTGGGCCCGGTCGGCGCGTGGATGATGGAGTGGCGTATCGATGAGCAATCCTTCCGAGCCCCGCGGAGCGGGTCCCATGCCGAGGGATCCGGCTCCTTGGCAGTCCCGTTACCTGGTCGTCTGGCTGCCGCATCTGGCGACCGATCGTCTCGCCCGGCTCGATCGGGAACGGTCGTCCCCTTCCGGAGCGGTTGAGCCGACAGTCCGCCCCCCCATGGTGCTGGCGGCCAAGCATCGCGGCGCCGCGCGTCTCGCCCATGTCGACGGACCGGCGGTACGGCTCGGGCTGCAACCGGGCCTCGGCCTTGCCGACGCCCGCGCTCGCGTGCCTGGTCTCGATGTACGTGCTGCCGATCCCGAGGCCGACGCCGCTTTCCTTGATCGGCTGTGCGACTGGGCGCAGCGCTATACGCCGCTGGCTGGCCGCCGCATCGGCACGTCGTCCATCGACCCGGAGTTTCCCTATCCCGAGGACTTCACGCTGGTGCTCGATATCGCCGGCTGTGCTCACCTGTTCGGCGGCGAGGAGGCTCTGGCCGCTGACATGGCGCGACGGCTCGAACGGCAAGGGCTGACAGTCTTCATCGGCATCGCTTCGACTATCGGCGCCGCCCACGCGCTGGCGGCTTTCGGGCGTGGTGGACGGCTGCAAGCCGGCGAGGAGCGGCGGGCACTGGCCGGTCTGCCGGTGGCGGCGCTGCGGCTCGATGCCTCTACCGTCGACGCACTCGTCCGTGTCGGCCTGAAGCGCGTCGGCGATCTTATCGATGGCCCGCGCGCGCCGCTGACCGCCCGCTTCGGCCGTGCCCCGCTCATTCAGCTCGACCGGGCGCTGGGGCTTGCCGAGGAGGCCTTTGCGCCACGGCTGCCGGTGGCGCCTTATTGCGCCGAGCGACGCTTCTTCGAACCGATCTCTCGCCAGGAAGACATACGCGCCGTCGCTCTGTCGCTGATCGGTGCGCTGGCCGACCGGCTGGAGGCGGCCGGCGAGGGAGCATTGCGCCTCCGCCTCAGCCTCTGGCGCGTCGACGGTGCTCTTGCTCACGTCGAGGCCGGTCTTAGCCGGCCGAGCAGAGAGGCGGGCGTGATGCAGGATATTCTCTGCCGCCGTCTCGACAGTCTCGCCGAGGATTTCGACGCCGGCTACGGCTTTGACTGCGTCACTGTCGCCGTCACCGAGACGAGCCGCCGCGATGCCGAGGCGCTGTCGCTGGCCGGTCCCGACACGACGCTGGAACTGACGCGTTTCGTCGATCGGGTTGGCGCCCGCATCGGTCAGGGCCGAGTGCGGCGTCTCGAAGCGCGTGAGAGCCACATTCCCGAGCGAGCGAACCGTGCCGTGCCGGCCCACATGGCAGAAGGAAGCAAATTCTCGGCAACCGAGGTCTTGCCCGGCGAGCCGCCGGAGCGGCCGATTCGCCTGTTCGCTCAGCCGGAACTGGTGGAAGCGATCGCTTCGGTGCCGGACGGCCCGCCGCTCCGCTTCCGCTGGCGGCGCGTGATCCACAAGGTCGAGCGCGCCGAGGGGCCGGAGCGGATCGCTAGCGAGTGGTGGCGGCAGGAGGCGCCGACGCGCGACTATTTTCGCGTCGAGGATGCCGAAGGGCGGCGCTTCTGGATGTTTCGCGAAGGTCTCTTCGAGATCGAAACCACCCATCCGCGCTGGTTCGTGCACGGGCTGTTCGCATGAGGAAGCGGAGGCGATCATGACCGCCTATGCCGAGCTTGCGGCCGTCACCAACTATTCCTTCCTGCGCGGCGCCTCCCATCCCCTGGAGATGGTCGGTACCGCGAAAGAGCTCGGTTATGCCGGCATCGGCATTGCCGACCGCAACACGCTCGCCGGCGTGGTGCGTGCTCATGTGGCGGCCAAGGAGTATGGCGTGCGGCTCGCCGTCGGCGCCCGCCTCGTCTTCACCGACGGCACGCCCGACCTTCTCGCCTATCCCAAGGATCGCCCCGCCTACGGCCGGCTCTGCCGCCTGCTCACCACCGGTAACCGGCGCGCCGAGAAAGGCGACTGCATTCTGACGATTGGCGACCTCAAGGAGTTTGCCGAGGGGCTCAGGCTGATCGTCGTGCCGCCGCGCCGCCCTCTGCCGGCTTTTGGCGCCCAGGTGAAAAAGCTCGCTGCCGATCTCTCCGGGCAGCTCTGGCTCGGCATCACCATGCCGCGGCTCGGCGATGACCGACGGCGGCTTGCCGCCTTCGCTGCGCTGGCAAAGGCCGCCGATCTCAAACCAATCGCTCTCGGCGATCCGCTCTATCACACTCCGGAACGGCGGCCACTGCAGGACATCGTCACCTGCATCCGCGAGCACGTCACCATCGACGAGGCTGGTTTCCGCCTCGAACAGAATGCCGAACGTCACCTCAAGCGACCGGAAGAAATGGAGCGCCTGTTCGCCGACCTGCCGCCGGCGGTGAGCGAGACGGTACGCTTCCTCAATGGGCTCGATTTCTCGCTCGATGAACTTAGGTACGAATACCCTCGCGAGTCCTTTGCGGGCTACGCCACGGCGGCCGAGGCGCTGGTGGCGCTGGTCGAAGAGGGGGTGAAGCGACGCTTTCCAGACGGGGTCAGCGATCATATCCGCGAGACCATCGAGCATGAACTCGCCATCATCGCGATACTCGCATATGAGCCTTATTTTCTCACTGTCTACGATATCGTCCGCTTTGCACGCTCAAGGGACATCCTCTGCCAGGGACGCGGATCGGCCGCCAATTCCGTCATCTGCTATTGCCTTGGAATTACCGATGTGGACCCAAGGCGTGGCGACCTTCTGTTCGAGCGCTTCATCTCGGTTGAACGCGGCGAGCCGCCGGACATCGACGTCGATTTCGAGCATGGGCGGCGTGAGGAGGTCATCCAATACATCTATGAGCGCTACGGTCGCGAGCGGGCCGGCATCGCCGCCACGGTGATTACCTATCGCGGCCGCAGCGCCGTGCGCGAGGTGGGCAAGGTGTTCGGCCTGACCGACGACGCGGTGACGGCGCTGTCCGGCTCGGTGTGGGGTTCTCCCAAAGGCTTGAAGGATGACGACGCCCGCCGCACCGGTTTCGATCCCACCGAGAAACGCCTCGCCATGGTGCTGCAATACGCCCGCGAACTTTCGGGCTTTCCGCGCCACCTCAGCCAGCACGTCGGCGGCTTCGTGTTGACGGCCGGCCGGCTCGACGAAGCCGTGCCGATCGGCAACGCCGCCATGGCCGATCGCACCTTCGTCGAATGGGACAAGGACGATCTCGACGCGCTCGGCATGCTGAAGGTCGACGTGCTGGCCCTGGGCATGCTGACGGCACTCGCCAAGGCGCTGAAGATGCTCGGCGAACATTATGATCGGCACTGGTCGGTCGCCAGCCTGCCGCCCGAGCGCAAGGAAGTCTACGCCATGATCCAGCGCGCTGATACGCTCGGCGTTTTCCAGATCGAGAGCCGGGCGCAGATGAGCATGCTGCCGCGCCTGAGGCCTGCCCATTTCTACGACCTCGTCATCGAGGTGGCGATCGTCCGCCCTGGCCCCATCCAGGGTGACATGGTGCATCCCTACCTCAGGCGGCGGCAGGGACTTGAGAAGGTCAAGTATCCTTCTCCATCACCCGAGCATGGTCCCGAGGACGAACTGGAGCAGGTACTTGGCAAGACGCTGGGGGTGCCGCTGTTCCAGGAACAGGCGATGCGCATCGCCATCGTTGCTGCCGGCTTCACGCCGGGCGAGGCGGACAAGCTCCGGCGCGCCATGGCTACCTTCCGCCGCATGGGCACCATCAAAACCTTCCGTGACAAGATGGTGGAGGGCATGGTCGGGCGTGGCTATGACCGCACCTTCGCCGAGAACTGTTTCCGGCAGATCGAGGGCTTCGGCGACTATGGCTTCCCTGAGAGCCACGCGGCGAGCTTCGCGCTGCTGGTCTACGCCTCGGCTTTCATCAAGTGCTACTACCCGGACGTCTTCGCCGCTTCGCTTCTCAACGCCCAGCCGCTCGGCTTCTACGCGCCGGCGCAGATCGTCCGCGACGCGCGCGATCATGGCGTCACCGTGCGGCCGCCGGATATCAACCTTTCTGAGTGGGACGCGACACTGGAGCCGGACGCCCCGGAGGTGATCCCGCACCCGCGCCACGCCTCGATGAACGGACAGATCCGTACGACCCATGCCCTCCGCCTCGGCTTCCGCGAGGTGAATGGTCTCAAGGAGGCGGATGGCCAACTCATCGCTAAGCGTCGGGGCGGAGGATATGATTCCATCCGCGACGTCTGGCTCAGAACCGGTCTGCCGAGCTTGACACTGGAACGGCTTGCCGATGCCGATGCCTTCGCCTCGCTTGGTCTCACTCGTCGCGACGCGCTCTGGGCGGTGCGCGGTCTTGGTCGGTCCGGCGACAAGGACGACCTGCCGCTGTTCCTGGCAGCCGAAGAGGCCGGGCGCGAGATTGAGCCGGACATGCATCTGCCACCCATGCCGCCAGGCGAAGAGGTGGTGATGGATTATCGCCATCTCCGGATGTCGCTGCGCGCCCACCCGGTGAGCTTCCTGCGCTCCCATCTCGACCGCCTGCGCGCCATGCCTTGCGACGATCTGACGCGCACCGCCGATGGTCGCCGTGTCACCGTGGCGGGCCTCATCGTGGTGCGCCAGCGGCCAGGCACCGCCAAAGGCACCATCTTCCTGACCCTTGAGGACGAGACCGGCATCGCCAACATCATTGTCTGGGCGAAAGTGTTCGAGGCACATCGGGCCATCGTGCTCGGCTCGCGCATGGTGTCGGTAACCGGCCGCATGCAGTCGGAGAGCGGCGTCATTCACGTGGTGGCCGATCGCATCGTCAACCTGACGCACCTGCTCGGCCATCTTGCGGCTGACGATGCGGCGGCCGCGTTGACGCCGCCCGGCGAAGCGGTACGCGCCACCGATAAGGGCGGTGGGCTTCCCGATTTCTCCAGCCAGCCATCGCTTGCCGCCAACGCGCCGTTGCCGATCGAGCCGGAGGTGGCCGCCGATCTCGATGTTCCCGCCCGGGCGACGCGGCACGTGCCGGCACGGCGGCGGGCCTGACGGTTTTCTGAATGCATCACCGCCGGCGAACCGCTAAAACGAGCACATCATGGCGCGAGGATGAATGAACATGCTGGGCTACGACTTGGCGCACTGGGCAACCTTTTTCGCGGCGGCCTTCCTGCTGAATGTGTCGCCGGGGCCGGATATCGCCTTCATTCTCGGCCACACGGTGCGCGGCGGCCGGCGACAGGGCCTAGCCGCCATGCTCGGCCTTTGGGCCGGGGCCTTTTGTCATGTGGTCTTTGCCGCGATCGGTTTGTCGGCCATCGTGGCAACCTCGGCTACCGCCTTCTCACTGGTGAAATGGGCCGGCGTCGCTTACCTCGCCTACCTTGGCCTCATGGCTCTGCGCTCGAAGGCGGGTGCCTTTCACGTAGGGACGGCGCCAGCGGAAAATCGCCTGTCGAGCGTCTTCCTGCAAGGCGTGCTGGTCGACATTCTCAATCCCAAAGTGGCGATCTTCTTTCTTGCCTTCCTGCCGCAGTTCGTCGTTGACGGCGCCGGGCCGGTGCCGCTGCAGCTTCTGTTGCATGGCATCCTGATCATCGTCGTTGCCGCAACCGTGGAGCCGCTGGTGGTACTTGGCGGCACCTGGTTGACGGCGCGACTACGCTCTAGCACCCGGTTGGCCTTGTGGCTCGATCGCTCGCTGGGTACGCTGTTTCTCGGCCTCGCGGCAAAACTCGCCGCCTTGCAGCGGTAAGAGTCGTCTCACAGCGTGACGCCTGTCTTGAAGATGACGATTTCGCCGATGTTGTTGGTTTCGTTTCGGGCAGGCTTGCCGGAGGCGATGTCGAGGACGGCGTCGACGAAGCTATCGCGGAGACCTGAGACGGTGGTCTCGCCAGTGGCGATGGGACCGGCATCGAAGTCGATCCAATGCGGCTTGCGGGTCGCAAGGTCGCTGTTGGTGGCGATCTTCATGGTCGGGACGACACCGCCGAGCGGCGTGCCGCGACCGGTGGTGAACAGCACCATGTGACAGCCCGAGGCGGCGAGCGCGGTGACGGCGACACCGTCGTTGCCCGGCGCCGACAGCAGGTTAAGGCCGGGCTTTCGGATCTTGCCGGTGTAGTCGAGCACGTCGCGCACCGTGGAAAGCCCCGCCTTCTGGGTGCAGCCGAGCGACTTCTCTTCGAGCGTCGAGATGCCACCCACCTTGTTGCCCGGCGAGGGGTTCTCGTAGATCGGCTGCTTGTTGTCGACGTAGTAGCGCTTGAAGTCGTTGATCAGCGCCACGGTCTTGTCGAACACCTCGCGGCTTTCCGCCCGCTCCATCAACAGCTGTTCGGCGCCGAACATTTCCGGCACCTCGGTGAGCACCGTGGTGCCGCCGATGCCGGTCAGCCAGTCCGAGAAAGCCCCGAGCAGCGGGTTGGCGGTAATACCCGAGAAGCCGTCCGAACCGCCGCACTTGAGGCCGATCTTCAGCCGGTCGGCGCCAACCTCGGTCCGCTTGTCGGTCTTCATCTTCGCCGTCAGCTCGCGGCAGATGGCAAGCGCCTCGGCCATCTCGTCGCCGGCCTCCTGGCTGGTCAGGAAACGCACCCGGTCGGGATCGGGCAGCTCCAGCCCTTCCTTGAAATAGGCCTTGGTGTTGTTCTCGCAGCCGAGGCCGAGCACCAGCACGCCACCGGCGTTGGGGTGCGCCACATAGTTCTGCAGGATGCCGCGCGTGTTGGCGAGATCGTCGCCGAGCTGCGAGCAGCCGTAGGGGTGGCTAAGGACAGTGACCTTGGAGCCCTCGGGTAGCATGCCCTCCCTCTCCACCGCCTTGGCGATGTTGTCGGCAAGGCCGTTGATGCAGCCGACCAGCGGCACGATCCACAGATCGTTGCGGATGCCGATGTCGCCATTGACCCGCTCATAGGCCTGGACGGTTGGCACCGGGCCGCCGTTCTGCGGCCGGGCCGCGACATTGCCGGCGTAGCTGTAGTCGAGGATGTCGCCGAGCGCGGTCTTGAGATTGTGGACGTGGACATGCGCCCCCTTGGCGATCGCCTCGCGGGCCAGGCCGATCACCGCGCCATACTTGATCACTTTGTCGCCGGCGGCGATGTCCTTCAGGGCGAACTTGTGCGCCTGTGGCACGTCGTCGAGAAGCGTCAGCCCGAAGGTGGAGATCTCGGTGCCCTTGGCGAGCGGTTCGAGGGCGACGGCGACATTGTCGTCCGGATGGATCTTGAGAACGCGCGGCATGGCTCACATCCTGGTTCTGATGCGATGGAACCGGCGCCGGGAAGGCGCCGGTCTTTGGGTATATGGGGGGCGAGGCGCTGCCCGTCAGCGGGCGTCGATCAGAGCCCCCAGCCGGTCGAAGCTCATCGGCTCGGCGGTCAACGCCTCGAAGTCGGCGAGAACGGCGGCCCGGAGCGCCGGCGTGTCGATCGAACGACCCCAGAAGGCAGTCTCATTGAGATAGGCCGAGACCATCGCTTCCTGGCCCTTCGGGCTACCGTCGTCGAGCGCACCGATCGCCTTGACCTTGGTGACGATCTCAGGGGCGTCCCGTGGCGGATAGGCTTCGGCCCCCTTGAAGCGGCCGAGGTAGAACGCCAGCCAGGCGGCCAGCGACAGCGTCATCAGCGGCGCCGGTTTGCCGTGACGGTCCATGTAGGCAAGGAGACGGTCGAGATCGCGCGTCTGGTACTTGACGAGGCCGTTGAGCGAGATGTCGTACCAGAGATGGCGGATGTAGGGGTTGGCAAAGCGCCTGAGCACCGAGTCGGCAAACGCCTGCAGTTCGTCCTTGGGCAGCGTCAGGAAGGGGACCACTTCCTCGGCCAGCAGTCGGTCGAGGAACCTGGCGCCAACCGGTGTGGTCACTGCCTCGCCCACCGTCTCGACACCGGAGATCAGACTGAGAGCGCAGAGCGCGGTATGTGCCCCGTTGAGGATCGCCACCTTGCGCGCCTTATACGGCGTGGCGTCCGGCACGACGATGGTATCCGGATCATAGGTGGCGAGTGGCAGGCGCAGCTCCGGCTGGCCGGGTTGCCGTTCGATGACAAAGAAGTGGAACAGCTCGCCGGTGGTCATGAACCGGTCGCTGTAGCCGAGTTCCCGCTCGATCGCCTCGGCGTCGGCCTTGGGGTAGCCCGGCACGATGCGATCGACCAGTGTGTTGTAGAAGGCGTTGGCTTCCTTCACCCAGGCGATGAACGCCGGTTCAAGGTGCCATTCCTCGGCGTGCCGCAGCACGATGCGGCGCAGTTCGTCGCCATTGTGATCGATCAGCTCGCAGGCAATCATCTGCCAGCCTGCTTCCGGTTTGCCGGCGAAGGCCTTCCAGCGCTCGTGCAACAGACGCGTCATCTTGGCTGGGAAGGAGGCTGGCGGCGCGTCATCGTATTTGACGGTCGGCACATAGGCGATGCCGGCGTCAGTGGTGTTGGAAATGACGACGGTGATCTCCGGCGAGCGGGCCAGCGCCAGAACTTCATCCCAGTGCTGATAGGCGCCGATTTCCTTGAGGACCGAGCCGACGACGCGAGCCTCCGATACCTTGGCGCCATCGTCCGCCACGCCGCGCGACAGCACGGTATAGAGCCCGTCCTGCTCGTTGAGCCAGTGCGGATTGCCGCCGGCGATCGGCCGGACGATCACGACACCCCAGTCGAGGCCGCCGGCCTCGTTCATGCGGTCGATCTTCCAGTCGACGAAGGCGCGCAGGAAGTTGCCTTCACCCCATTGCAGAATGCGGGCTCGCGGCCGGGGGCGGCCCTTGAGGGCGGTCGTGTTGATTGTGTTCATGATGGCTTCCTCTCCGCCCTCAGCACTCGATCAGGATCTTCAACGTCGAGGCACGCGCCTGGGTCCAGTAGGGCAGCGCCTTGTCGGCGTCCTTGAAGGCGAACACCTTGGAGATCAGGTCGTCGGGGGAACGGTCGAGGCCTTCGAGATAGGCGATCACCGCCTTGAAGTCGTCGATGGTGGCGTTGCGGGAGCCGTGGATGTCCAGCTCCTTCATGTTGAAATACTTGGTGTCGTAGGTGACCGGCGCCTTGGAGTAGCCGATGTAGACCACCCGGCCGGCAAAGCAGGCGAGATCGATGGCCTGGGTGAAGGTGGCCGGCAGACCGACCGCCTCGATCACCACGTCGGCGCCATCGCCGCCGGTGAGCTCGTTCACCCGAGCGACGACGTCCTCCTTGCCGGCGTCGATGGCATGCTTGGCGCCATACTTCAGCGCCATCGCCGTCTTGTCGCCGAGATCGACGGCGATCACCTCGGCGCCGCGCGCCACCGCGCCGGCCACCGCGCCCATGCCGATCATGCCGCAGCCGATCACCACCACCCGGTCACCGGCGGCAATGCGGCCGCGATCGACGGCGTGAAAGCCCACCGACAGCGGCTCGACCAGCGCCAGATGGCGCGGCGCCAGGCTGTCGTTGAGGATCAGCTTGCCATAGGGCAGCACGATCTTCTCGGCGAGGCCACCTTCCTGCTGGACGCCCAGCGTCCGGTTGTAGCGGCAGGCGTTGACGCGGCCCTTGCGGCAGGACGAGCATTTGCCGCAGGCCGTATAGGGCACGACGATCACCCGCTTGCCCGGCGCGTAGTCGGCCGGAACGTTCTCGCCGACGCAGACGATCTCAGCGCCGATCTCGTGGCCGGGAATGCGCGGCAGGCTGACCAGCGGATTGAGACCGGCGAACGTGTTGAGATCGCTGCCGCACAGTCCGACGTGCTTGACCGCGATCAGAACCTCGCCAGATCCCGCGACCGGCTCCGCGACCTCATGAAACGAGCTTGCGCCCGCTCCGTCAATCTTTAACGCCAGCATGACCACCCTCCCGGTGCAGCGCGGTCCGCCGACGACTGCTCGCGGCCTGCGCCATCTTTGTCTATTATCGATATCTAGACAAATGGGGCTTGAGTTGTCAAAGCGTATTTTGGGGTGTCCTACGCCACCATTCGCTTCTGCTGGCGTATTCGCGCTACCGCGCATCGCATGTTATTATAGGTTGTCACTGATGAGACCGCCGCCGTCTTCTCCCCAGCCGTCGGCGGGTTCGGCAAGGAGATGTGCCATGACGCCAGCCGCGCTCTATTGGCTCTTCGCGCTCGCCTTCACGGTTCACAACATTGAGGAAGGTCTGTTCCTGCCGGTCTACGCGGCTGGCGAGTCGCGTCTTTCCGGTCGGGTAACGCCATTTGCTCTGCGGTCTGCCTTGGTGATCCTGACCGCCGCCATATACGCCATCGTGGCGTTCGCGGCGGCGGGAAACCACTCTGCCATCGAGCTTCTGGCAGGATTTGCCGCCGTCATGGTGGTCAACGCCATGGTGCCCCATCTCACGCTGACCGTCGCCTTCCGCCGTTATGCGCCGGGTACCGGTACGGGCATTTTCCTCATGGTGCCACTGTCGCTGCTCGTCATCGTGGATGGCTTGGCGGCGGGGGCGCTGACCGGACGGAGCCTGTTGGTTACCGCGGTCGTCGTTGCGGTTGCGTTGCTTGTCGTCATTCCCTTGCTTTTCTGGGCTGGGCATTTCGCCGAGCGCCGCTTGCCCTGGTTATCGGCCAACGGAGCAATATAGCTCCTGACCCAACCGCCTCCTGCTCGCTCCTTTGCTAAGCGGTCCTGCGGGGTTGTCCTAATTGCAAGTGCATCGCAACAGCAATTAGGCTTCCGCCAAGGCCGAAGTCCGATGGCTTCGCCGCAGCAGAGAGGAAGAAGAACATGGCCGTTCACGTGATCTACGGGTCGGATTCCGGCCGCACCAAAGCGGTCGCCGGCAAGATTGCCGCCAAGCTCGATGCCAAGATCATCAATGTCAGCAACGCGACGACGACCGATTTCGAGGGCTGTGATCTCCTGGTGCTCGGCTCGCCCACCTACGGCGATGGCGATCTTCAGACGGACTGGGAAACCGGTGTCGACGTGCTTGCCGAAGCCGATCTCACGGGCAAGAAGGTGGCTCTGTTCGGCCTCGGCGACCAGAACGCCTATCCGGACAGTTTCGTCGATGCCATGGGTACGCTCTACGATGCGGTGGTGGAGAAGGGCGCCGAGGTGGTCGGCTTCACCGACACCAAGGGCTATGAATTCGAAGGGTCGACCGCCGTCCGCGGCGGGCAGTTCGTTGGCCTCGTCCTTGATCAGGACAATCAGGCGGCCAAGTCCGAGAAGCGGATCGCATCATGGACCAGCCAGATTCTCTGATCTCCGTCAGCGGCCGTATCGTCAATCACTCGCTTTACGAGTTGGACAAGGGCGTGCGGCAGCTGTTCATGCTCACCCTCTCCTGGGCGGACCTGCCGAGCGTGGTCGCCCGGTTGTCCGCCGAGCGGGTAGACCACTACGTTCACAGGCTCAACGAGAGCCGCGTCAACTTGTTCTTCGGTCGGACGGCCTTGGTGGAAACGGTCAGTCGCTTCGTCGACAAGCCCCTGTACGAGCTAACGGCAGAGGAGGATTTCATGCTCGGCGCGTTGCTCGGCTACGATCGCGAACAACAATGCCGCCGCTATCTCGAACGGACGGCGACATCCGAACGGCAATTCCACGCCGGAGAGGTGACGGTAGCGCCAACTTCCTTGTGTTGAGCTCCGATTCAGCCGCCGATGAGCGACGCGGCAAGCGGTACGAGCACGGCGGTCATCAGGCCATTGAGGCTCATGGCGACGCCGGCGAAGGTGCCGGTCAGCGGGTGCACCTGAAAGGCGCGGGCCGTACCGACACCGTGGGCGGCAAGGCCGACCGCGAAACCGCGCGCCCGCCTGTCTTCGATGCGCAGAAGATTCAGCAGCGGAGTCGCCATCACCGCACCGGCGATGCCGGTGGCAACGACGATGATCGCCGTCAAGGAGGCATCGCCGCCAACCGACTGCGAGATGCCCATGGCAACGCCCGAGGTGGCGGACTTGGGCAACGAGGAGATGGTGATCATCGCCGGCAGATTGAAAATGGCGGCGCAGGCGATCACCGAACCAATGGTGGCGACCGATCCCACGAGGAGAGCAATGACGATGGGAACCAGCGAACGCATGACGACCCGCCGGTTCTCATAGAGCGGCAGGGCGAGTGCGACGGTGGACGGTCCGAGCAGGAAGTGGATGAAATAGGCGCCGTCAAAATAGGTCTTGTAGGGTGTGCCGCTCGCAACGAGGATTACACCGATCACCCAGACCGAATGCAGCACGGGGTTGGCGAGGGGATTGCGCTGGACCAGCAGGGACAGCCGATCGGCAATCGAATAAACGACGAGCGTCACCGTCAGCCAGAGCAGCGCGCCGCCGGAAAGATGTGCCCAGAGGCCTTGGGTCGCGCTCATTCCTGGCTCTCCGTGGGCGCGGGAAACCAGCGCGAGACAAACCTGAACGTGAAGGCCGTGACGGTGATCGAGATGGCGGTGGTCACCACGATGATGGCGAGAATGCCGAGGACATTCGCTTGAAGGATGCCGAGACGCTGAACGATGCCGACGCCGGCCGGCACGAACAACAGCGCCATTTGCTGCACCAGCGTCTCGCAGGTCTTGTCGATCTCCTCGCTGCGAAGCGAGAAGGGCAGCCATTCCCAGCGATCCCGCACCAGGAAGAAGCCGAACAGCAGCACCAGCCCAACCACGGCAGCGGGCACCGGCAGATGAGTGACATAGGCGAAAATTTCACCGATGAGCTGGCAGAGCAGCACCACCGCGAGTCCGACGACCATGGGTGACCCTCAGGACAGGGTTTAAACGTGGCTTCCGAATAGTCGAACCAGTCGACCTCGTCCAATGCGGAGTGCGCGACACTGCCGCGCGCCGCGATCCGGACAGGAGGGTCAGGCGCTACGTTCGATGGTCGCTGACACTTCGTCGTCGGTCAGCCGGGCAGGGCGACCGAACAGGAAGCCCTGCGCCTCCGCGCAGCCTTCTTCCTCGAGGATGCTGAGCTGACCGGCCGTCTCGACGCCCTCCGCCAGAACCGGCACATCGAGACTGCGGCCGAGCGCCACCACCGCCTTGACAATGGCCCGCGAGTCCTCATTCACCTCGGCTTCCATCAGGAAGGAACGGTCGATCTTGATCTTGTCGAAGGGGAAGGAGTTCAGCGTATCGAGCGATGAGTAACCGGTGCCGAAATCGTCCAGCGCCACCGTGATGCCAAGCGCCTTCAGCTGTCTCAGCACATGCAGGGCATGGGCCTTGTCGCCGATGATGGTGGACTCGGTGATCTCAAGCTCAAGTCTCTGCGGAGTAAGGGCGGTTTCGAGCAGCGTTTCGTGGACCAGCTTGACGATGTCGTCATGGGCGATCTGCACCGGCGACAGGTTGACGGCAACCCTGAGATCGTCGCTCCAGGCGGCCGCATCGGCACAGGCGCGTTTCAGCACCCAGCGACCAATCGGCAGAATGGCGCCGCATTCCTCGGCGATGGGGATAAAAGTGTCCGGGGGAATAGCGCCGCGCGTCGGGTGCGTCCACCGAATGAGGGCCTCATAGCCGATGGTCTCGCGCGAGCGAATATTCTTTTGCACCTGATAGGTCAGGTGGAACTCCTGCCGCTCCAGTGCATCCCAGAGATCGCGCGCCATGGTTCTCCGCTCGCGAGACGCTTCGTCCATTGTCGCCTCATAGAAGCAGACGTTCTGCGTCACCGATCGTTTGGCGCGATGTTTTGCGAGGTCGGCGTTATTGACGAGTTGCTCGGCATCGACCGCGTCGTCAGGATAGATGGCGACGCCAATCGATACGCTGACGGTGATGTCGTTCTCCTCGATACGGACCGGGTCATGGAAGCAGCGCTCGAGGCGTCCGATGAATTCGCCGACCTCCGTCTGGCTTCGGAACTTCTTGAGGGCGCAATACTCGTCGCCGCCAATCCGTCCGACGAATTCGCCGTCTTGCGTCGCGCTCTCCAATCGGCGGGCAATTGCCCTCAGGACGGCGTCACCGGCGGTGTGGCCACGTTGGTCGTTGATTTCCTTGAACTGATTGAGATCGAGGCCTATGGCGGCGAGCTTGATGCCATTGTCGGCGGCCCAAGCCAGGTCCAGAGCGATGCGATCGTTGAACTGCGTGCGGTTGGGCAGGCCGGTGAGCGCGTCAAAGCGCGAGAGATAGGCAAGCCGTGCCTCCTGCGCTCGCCGCTCGGTCACGTCCTCGACCGTGGTGACCCAGCCGCCTTCGCCGGTGACCGCGTGGGTGAAGGCGACGATCCGGTCGCCGAAGGTTTCTTCGCCTGACACCGGCTCCGGCTGGGTAAATAGACGGCCCAAATGACGACCGAACAATTCTCCGCCTGTCGAGCGAGTGGCGCTGTCATGCGTGGCGGCGATCTGGGCGCCGATGATGTCCTCGACGTCCTGGGCCGATAACCGCGCGCCGAAAGCTTTTTCGGGAAGATCGAAGATTTCCAGAAAGCGTTCATTGACGAGGAGCAGGTGATGCTGCGCGTCGAACAGCCCGAGGCCCTGCGTCATGGAGCGGAGCGCCATGTCGAGGTTGCCGGTCGCTCGCTCGAGCTTGCGTAGCGCAACGACGTTGGCGGCTTCCAAACTATCTTTCTGGACGAGAGTGTCGCGAAATACCACCAATGCCTCGGAAAGGTCGCTGATTTCGCGGGCGCGGTCGTGCGTCTCGGGCACTTCGACCAGTTCACCGGCAGCCAGACGACGCGTCAGTCTACTCAGCCGTTCGAGCGGGCTCACCACCGTTACCCGCATGAGGAGAACCGCCAGCATCAGAACCGACAGAATGATGAAGGCGGCGAGCTGCACACGCTTGCCAATATCCTTGCGCCATCTGGCGTAGTCGTCACCGAGATCGATGTGCGCCGAGAAAAAGCCGGAGACGCGCGCATTGCCTGTTCCGAGTGCGAAGGCGCGGCGGACGCTGAGATCATTGTCGCCCCACGCGACGACGTCGCCGGTCGCGGCGGGCAGGCCGTCGGTCCCGCTGACGACATCGATCAGCAGCGTCTCACCCGGATGGTTATGCGTGTAGACCTCGGCGATGGAACGAAGGGATGCCAGTACGGGTGCGGCGTCGACGTCGTGTCGCCCATCCGCGTCACGAGCCGGAATGGCGGTCAGAAGATCGAGCCCGGTCGTTGCTCGATACATGGCTTCCGCCTGAATGCCACCAAGCTGCCGGGCGGTCTCCGTCACGCCGCTGGCGAGTTGAAGCGCCACAAGCATCAGGCCGACAATGACCACCACGATAGCCTGCAGCGACAAGACGCGCGGCTTCCTGGAGGGCGCTTCGTTGGGAGCTTTCTCTTCCGAGAACGTTTTCAGGCCTTCCATGATAACGACGCTCGCCACCGGACATGTCAGTCCCCGACGATATCTGCTTCTTCGATAATATTTCCCTAAGTCGCCTTGTGTGCGGTTTGACCACTTCTGCGGTGTCTCTGGCGATGACGGTCGCAGAAACGGAATTGCCATATTGCGTATATTTGAATATTATGAGTCTCATAAAGTATGAGAGGCTTCACGTCATGAAGGCGCCGGTCGAATCCAATCTATGCGACTCTCTTGTCAATCCGGTCGACCTGATGGAATCCCGGGCGGAGGAGGCGGCTCGCCTTTTGTCGGCTTTGGGCCAAACCAAGCGGTTGATGGTTCTCTGTCGCCTCGTCGACAATGAAATGTCGGTGGGCGCGCTTGCCGAAGCCGTCGGCCTTGGCCAGTCGGCGCTATCGCAGCACCTTGCTCGTCTTCGCGACATCGGCATCGTTGCGACCCGCCGGGAAGCGCAGACCATTTACTATCGTCTCGCCTCCGACAATGCGCGCCGGCTGATCGGCCTGCTTTATGAGCTTTACTGCGCTCCGGCGACGCCAAAGAACCACTAAGGGTGGTCGGCTGGGTTATTTGCGGACGCAGGTTCCTTGACTGATTGTTTGTATATTCGTATATTATAATTTAGGATCAGATCGGAGACCTATTATGGCCTTTTTCAATGCTTTCAAGACGTTGTCGCCACAGGAGGTCCAGGATCTCGCTGGCCGCGACGCCATTCATCTTGTCGATGTGCGCGAGGCGCATGAGTGGAACGAAGGGCACATTCCCGGTGCCGTCCATCGGCCCCTTTCTGAGCTGTCGGCGTGGGCCGGCGATTTGCCAAAGGACCGTCCGGTGGTGTTTTACTGTCTGTCCGGCGGTCGATCGGGGCAGGCGCTCTCCCGGTGCAAGTCGGCCGGACACCCGGTGGAAGGCCACATGGGCGGCGGCATCAGTGCCTGGCGGATGCAAGGACTGCCGGTGACCCGGGACTGAACGGTTTGATCCTCTGGCGGTGACGGATGCAAGCCAAGTAACCCCTTGCCAGCCCTGCGCGAACAGGCCAATAGTGGCCGTCAAGCGCCGGCAGCGAAGGGATCTCGTTCCGGCTACCTCAGCGACGGAGGATCCTTTCATGCGAGTTCTGGCGAACGCGGCTGCGGCCGCGACGATTCTGTTGTCCGCTTTTCTGTCTCAGGCCAGCGCGGCTGACCTTCCGGACCTTAAAGGCCGCACCATCATCGCGGTGACTGAAAACGCCTACGTACCGCTCAACTTCGCCGACCCGAAGACGGGGCAGGGCATCGGCTGGGAATATGATGCGTTCAACGAGATCGGCAAGCGCCTCAACGCCAAGGTTGAGTGGAAGCTGACCTCCTGGGATGCCATGATCCAGGCGATCCGTGACGGTCAGTTCGATGTCGGCATGGATGGCATTACCATCAACGACGAGCGCAAACAGCAGATCGATTTCTCCGATCCCTACATGGTCTCGGAGCAGTACATGCTGGTGCGTGCCGATGAGAGCCGCTTCACCGATGGTCCGACCTTTGCTGCCCTCAAGGATGGTCTGGTCGGCGCGCAGCCTGGCACAACCAACTTCTATGTTGCCGTCTATAGCGTGCTCGATGGCGATGAGAAGAATCCGCGCGTCAAGCTGTTCGAAACCTTCGGCGCCTCTGTGCAGGCGCTCAAGGCCGGCGACGTCGACACGGTGTTGATGGACAAGACATCGGCCGATGGCTACATCGGCGCCCAGCCCGGCGCCTTCAAGATCGTCGGCGGACCGCTTGGCCGCGAGGAGTTCGGCTTCATCCTGAAGAAGGGGGCCGACCTCACCGCTCCGATCAATGCCGCCATCGCCTCGATGAAGGCCGACGGCACGTTCGACGCCCTCAACAAGAAGTGGCTCTACGACTACAAGAGCCAGAACTGAGCCGGTCTTGACCTCAACAAAGACCCGTCGCTGCGAACTGCCCTGGTGGCTGATCGCGGCGATCCTCCTTGCGATCGCCTTCGGACTCATCATCGGCTCGGACGCCAGCTACCGCGTCATTTTCGGGGCCGTGGCGAGCGGCATCTGGGTGACTGTTTTCGTGACGGTCGTCGCCTATGTCTTTGCCTGCGCCATCGGCCTTGGTATCGCGTCGGCCGGTCTGTCGAGGCATCGTTTTCTGCGCGAGGCGGCCACTTTCTACGTCGAGATCATCCGCGGCGTACCGGTGCTGGTGCTGCTTTTTTACATGGCTTTCGTCGCCGCTCCGGTCATGGTCGCCGCCTGGAACCTTGCCACCGCGCCGCTTCAGGCGATGGGGGTCATCGAGCCGGCCAGCATCCGCAATTTCGATCTCCTTTGGCGAGCCGTGGTCGCGCTGGTCATTTCCTATTCCGCTTTCCTGTCGGAGATTTTCCGAGCGGGTCTGCAATCGGTCGATCGCGGCCAGATCGAAGCGGCCAAGGCGCTCGGTCTCAGCCGCTTCAAAGTCTTTCGGCTGATCGTTCTGCCGCAGGCTTTTCGTACCGTGCTGCCGCCGCTCGGCAATGACTTCGTGGCGATGATCAAGGATTCCTCGCTGGTCTCCGTGCTTGGCGTGCAAGATGTGACGCAGCTCGGCAAGGTCTATTCCTCGGGTACCTTTCTGTTCTTCGAGACCTATAGCGTCGTCGCCTATGTCTACCTGTTGATGACCGTGTCGTTATCGCTCGCCGTGCGCGGCCTGGAGCGCCGCCTGCAACGGCACCGCGAGTCCATCGGCGATCGGCAGTAGTCGAACGGCGGGGCTGCTGACGGGATCGGGCAGCTCTATCGGTATTGTCCGGCAACCCAAAACCGGAGAACGCGCCATGATCTGCGGCTACATCGCTTCGACGCTCGACGGCTACATCGCCTCTTCTGATCACAGCTTCGCCTTTCTCGATCCATATCCGGCGGAGGATGCCGGCTATGAGGAATTCTATGCCGGCATCGGCACCCTGGTGATGGGGCGCACCACCTACGAGGTCTGCCGTCGATCCATGTTGCCTTGGCCGTATGTCGGCAAACGCCTGATCGTCGTTACGTCAGGAACGATTGCCGATTTGCCGCCCGACGCCGAAACATGGACGAGGGGCGTCGACGCTCTGATCGATCACCTTCGCGCCGACGCAGCGCAGGACGTATGGGTCGTCGGGGGCGGACGGCTGCAGCAGGCCTTCATCGATCGCGACGCGCTTGACCGGCTCGATCAGTTCATCGTCCCGGTCATCCTCGGCAGTGGCATTCCGCTTTACCCCGACGTCACGCGGCCGCAAACGCTGAAGCTCACAGAGGTCGGGCGCTTCGGCCAGATCGCTCATCTCCGTCTCGAACGCGCGTGAACAAAGCAATGCCGGACGGTCGGCGCTGTTTGTTTGCTTTTGGGGTCAGGCGGCGGAAGCCATCGCTTTGCAGTCGTTCACCAACTTGCGCAGACAGTCAGAAGCCGCCGGCGTCATTTCCGCGAGTTTGAATTCGACACCGATCTCGCTTTCGCGAATCCAACGCACCGTCGCCGGTACGTCGATGTTCTTTTCGCCAGTGATTTGCACGTCGTCTCCGACGCGGAGCGGTGGCAACTGTCCCGTAAAACGCGCGCCGGTCAGTGAAATGTCGACGCAGGTCGCTTTTGCCGCGCCTCTGGTCGAGATGAGTGTGACTGCATGACCACCCGGCACGCGCTCGGCCGCCTGACGGCGATCGAGCGGTCCGCGCCGCAGCCGGACCAGGAAGTCACGGACGGTGATGGCCAACCGCTCGCCCTCGGTCGACAGGGCGCCGGAAGTGGAAAACAAACTCTGTGCGAGCGACGATGTCTCACGGGCAATCCCGGTAATGCCCGAAATCCGATCGGATACCTGTCTGGTCCCTTCGGAAGCGTTGCTGACACCTTGAGCGATCTCCGTCGTGGCGGCTATCTGCGCCTCAATGGATCCCCGCATATCCTCGGTAATGGTGTTGATCTCGGCGATGGTGCCGCTGATGCCCATGATGCTACCGACCGCCGAGCGGGTTGCCGTCTGCACTTCCGAAATATGCTGGGTGATCTCGCTGGTGGCCGCCGCCGTCTGCGAGGCGAGTGCCTTCACTTCCTGAGCGACAACGGCAAACCCCTTGCCCGCTTCGCCGGCCCGAGCCGCCTCGATGGTCGCGTTCAAAGCCAGCAGGTTGGTCTGGCCGGCCACCTGCTCGATCAGGCCGATGACGGCGCCAATCTTCTCGGCGGCTTCCGAGAGACCGGTAACGATACGCGTTGTCTCCTCGGCGCGAGCGACGGCGTCTCTGGCGATCGTCGCGGAACGCTCGATTTCGCGGCCAACGTCGCGAGCGGAGCCGGTAAGTTGCGTCGCCGCGTGGGCAACCCGCTGTACATCCGTGGACGCCATGCTTGAACTCGACGCCGCATCGGTCGCGCGCTGATCCGTCGAGCTGGCTCCCTCGCCAAGGCGCGTCGCCGCGCCGCCCATGTCGCGGGAAGCGCCGATGAGGCTCTCCACGATGGAGTTGATGGTGGCGCCGAATTCGTCGGTCGACGCCGTGAAGGTCTGGACGCGATCCTGGATCATGTCCGTGGCGTCGTTGATGGTCGTCGAGGCGCGCAGCAAGGCGCCTTCCATGCCGTTGGGCAGGATGCGGCGATAGTAGCGGTTCAAACGGACCGCCTCCATGGAGGCGCTGGCCTCGCGCACGAAGGCGTCGATGTGGTCGGCCATGTCGTTGATGACTTCGGCAAGCTCGCCGGCCTGCCCCCATTGGTCAAAGACCAGGTCGCGGCTTTCAAAATCGCCTTTTCCGAGGGAGCGCGCCACGTTGATCGATCGGCCAACCGCCGCGAAGAGGCGCAGGGCCAAAGCAAGGCTCACCGCGGCGCCAATGGCGGCGGCGGCAATCAGTGCAAGGGCGATCGTCGGCATGCCGGTCGCCACAGCGCAGGCGGCGCCGACGAGCAGGAGGATGACCGCCGCGCCCGGGGCGAACGCCTCAAAGCGAGAAGATGAGTTCGTCATAGCTGACGGCTTTCGATTTCACGATGTTCATGAGCTGGGCGAACGAGGCAACGAGCCCCTCTTTGGAGCTGGCGTGGGAAGCTTCGATCCGCAGCAACTCGCCATAGAGAGGCTCGATCACCTCCCGGACGACACGCCGGTCCGGCACGCGCCGGCTGGAGTGATACCCGATGACCTTGCCGTCATTGTCAAACGACGGGGTGACGTGCGCGAAGACCCAGTAAAAAGCGCCGCTCCGAGCCATGTTCTTCACATAGGCGAAAATTTCGCGTTCTTCACCGAGCTGATCCCAGAGCAGCTTGAAGACACAGCGCGGCATGTCGGGATGGCGGATAATCGAATGCGGTGCATTCATAAGCTCGGCGCGGCTATAGCCGCAGATCCGGGAAAAAATAGAGTTTGCGTAAGTAATTCGTCCTTTGAGATCTGTTTTGGAAACAATGATTTCGTCGGGTAAGAACGTAATTTCTTCAGAAGTTGGTTGAACGCGCGGCTTCATAAGCTGCACCTCGATAAACCAGACAATAACAATGTAACCATGGCTGGCTAGTCGTAAACAAAGAATAACGCGTCAAGAATATGACGGTCCGACAAGGCGAAAAGGTAATTTTACGTATATAGCCTCATGCGTTTTAGTGGATGGACGAACTGTAGTTCAATCCGTTGAAATGAGCTTCCGTACGATTGGATAGCCGAACGGAGATCGATCGGCTTGCCTTCGTGCATAAGAAAAGGGCGCCTCCGAGGGCGCCCCTTTCCGTTTTATTCTCTGGCGTTGGCGGTCAGCCGAGGACGGCCTCGACCTTCACCGTCTTTACGCCCTTGGTCGGCGGCGGCACGATGTCGCCATCGATCCGCTTGCCATCGACTGTGAGCGACACCGTGTTGCCGGCCCCGTTGCGCTTGATGGAGATATCGTAGGTGACGCCCCGGAAGACGCGGCTTGCCGTAAAGCCGGTCCAGCGCTCGGGCACCACCGGGGCAATGCGCAGGCCGGTGTATTCGGGCCGGATGCCAAGGATCCACTGGGTGATGGCGTAGTAGTTCCAGGCGGCCGTACCGGTCAGCCAGGAGTTCTTGGCTTCGCCGTGGGTCGGCGCATCGCGGCCGGCGATCATCTGGGCGTAGACATAGGGCTCGAGCCGATGGACGTCCGAGATACCTTCGCGCACCGAGGGCGAGATGCGGCTGTAGTAGTCGAAGGCGGCGTCGCCGTTGCCCAGCACCACTTCGCCAATGATCACCCAGGGATTGTTGTGGCAGAAGATGCCGGCGTTTTCCTTGTAGCCAGGCGGATAGGTCGAGATCTCGCCATACTCGATGTAGTAGCGGCTGTAGGCCGGCTGCTGCAGCACGATGCCATGCGGCGTGGCGAGATGCTTGCGTACCGCGTCGAGCGCCGAGCGGGCCTTGCCGTCATCGACGCCGATGCCGGCCAGCGCCGCGAAGCCCTGGGACTCGATGAAGATCTTGCCTTCCTCGTTCTCCTTCGAGCCGATCTTGCGGCCGAAGTCGTCATAGGCGCGGACGAACCATTCGCCATCCCAGCCTTGGGTGCGAACGGTCTCGTCCATCTTCTTGGCGACATCGGCATAGAACGTGGCGTCGTCGGCCTTGCCGACTTGCTTTGCCAGCGCGGACAACTCGCGGGCCGACAGCACCATCAGCGCACCGATGAACACCGATTCCGCCACCTTGCCGTCCTTGCTGGTCGAGGTCTGGAACGACTGGCCGGGCGTGTCGGAGAAACAGTTGAGGTTGAGGCAGTCGTTCCAGTCGGCACGGCCGATCAGCGGCAGGCCGTGCGGGCCGAGCCGGTCGAGCGCGTATTGGATCGAGCGGCGGAGATGCTCGTAGAGCGGTGCCTCGGTGCCCGGCTGGTTGTCGAACACGACGGGCTCCTCAAGGATCGAGAAGTCACCGGTCTCCTTGAGATAGGCGGCAACGCCGATGATCAGCCAATGCGGATCGTCGTTGAAATCGCCGCCGATGTCGTTGTTACCCTTCTTGGTCAGCGGCTGGTACTGATGGTAGGCGCCACCACTTGCAAGCTGCGTCGCCGCGAGATCCAGGATGCGTTCGCGGGCCCGCGACGGCACCATGTGCACGAAGCCGAGAAGGTCCTGATTGGAGTCGCGGAAGCCGAGGCCACGACCAATGCCGGTCTCGAACGACGAAGCCGACCGCGACATGTTGAAAGTGGCCATGCACTGGTAGGCGTTCCAGATGTTGACCATGCGGTTGGCATGCTCGTCCGGCGAGGCGACCTGATAGACGCCGAGCAACTCGTCCCAGTGCTTGCCGAGCGCCGCGAAGGCTGCCTCGACGTTCTTCACGTCGCGATACTTGGCGATGATCGGCTTGACCGTCGCTTTGTTGATGGTCTGCGAACCCGGCGGGTCGAACTTCTGCTCGTTGGGGTTCTCGTGATAGCCGAGCACGTAGATGATCTGGCGGCTCTCGCCCGGGGCGAGCGTCAGCTTGACGTGGTGCGAGCCCATCGGCGACCAGCCATAGGCGATCGAGTTGCGCGACTTGCCCTCCTCGACGGCGGCGGGCTTGTTCCAGCCGCGCCACGGCCCGAGGAAGCTCTCGCGCTGTGTGTCGAAGCCGGTCAGCGGCTCCGAGCAGGAGAACCAGGCGAAGTGGTTGCGGCGCTCGCGATACTCGGTCTTGTGATAGATGACCTCGTCCTCGACCTCGACCTGGCCGGTGGAGAGGTTGCGCTGGTAGTTGGTGGCGTCGTCGTTGGCTTCCCAGAGGCAGAATTCCACCGATGAGAAGATCGACACGTCGGCCGGAGTCAGGCGCTCGTTGGTGACCGTCGTCTGCCAGATCTCCAACGTCTCGTCGAGCGGCACGAAATAGCGCGTGGCGGTGCGGATTCCCGAGCGCTTGGCCGAGATGGTGGAGTAGCCCATGCCGTGCCGGCAGCTGTAATCCTCGAGGTCCGACTGGGTCGGCATCCACGACGGCGACCAGTAATCGCCGCTGGTGTTGTCACGGACGTAGACGTAACGGCCGCCGAAATCGGCCGGAACGTTGTTGTAGCGGCCTCGAGTCAGCCGGCGCAGGCGGGCATCGCGATAATAGGAGTAGCCACCACCGGTGGCGGACAGGATGCCGAAATAGCCCTGGCAGCCGATGTAGTTGATCCACGGCAGCGGCGTATCTGGCCGAGTGATCACATACTCGCGGGCTTTGTCGTCGAAATAACCATACTTCATGGCGGCATCCTGCTTATCGATGCTGTGTTCCCACCTGGGCGGGCAGAGGATTCGAGGCGAACGCGTCCTCTTCGGCTTGTCCGGCCGGCGTTCGGCGCACCTCTTAGCATAGTTGGGTGAAAGGCAGAAGCGTAACGTTTCGAATTTAGCAAAAGATAAGGGTTATCCCGATGGTGGGCAGCGCGGCATTGCCATCATTTCGGTTGAAATTGGCGGAAGAGGCGGACAAATCGTCATCCTCTCCACGTCGCGCCAATCCAGTTTCGTCCCTAGTCTTGCCAGCGCGCGGTAACGTTCAGGATGACCTGTCCCGAGGGGCTACTCGGAGAGGCGCCGCGCCGCGTAGATGCCGAGGTTGATGGCCGCGAGATGAAGATAAGGCGTCTTCACCCCCACTGCCGCCGCACGCGCTAGCAGATCGTCGAGGATCTCGTCGTTTTCCACCGGCAGCCCCTTCAGGAGATCACGATACATGGAAGCCGTCATTGGCGACCCCGGCGTGGTCAGCAGCTTGCGTGTCGCCTCGAGATAGGTGGGATCTGGTGCCTTGCCGTGCGCGGTGGCGACGGCTGTCACCTCGCCGAGCAGCGCCTCGATGAAGGACCGGCCACCCGGGCGGGCGACGATGTCGCCGATTGTGCCGCGCATCAGGCAGTTGGCAGCGCCGAGACTGGCGAGCAGGATCCACTTTTCCCACAGTTCGCGGCCGACATCGTCCGACAGGCGAGCGTCGAAGCCGGCGCCCTTGAAGAAGGCGTCGATCGCCTCAATGCGCGGGGTGCGGCTGCCGTCATATTCGCCATAGATCATGTCGTGCATCGGCGACATCTGAACGATGCGGCCATGGTCGTCGAGCCGGGCGTTGATCTTGCAGAAGCTGCCGATCACCCGTTCGGCTCCGAAGCGCTCGGACAGTACATCGAAATGCTTGAGGCCGTTCAGCACCGGCAGGATCAGCGTATTGGGGCCGATCGCCGGCGCGATGTCTTCGATGGCCGCCGGCAGCGAGTAGGCCTTCACGCTGATCAGCACGAGGTCATAGGTTCCCCTGAGCGTATCGGTGGTGACGATTTTTGGCTCAAGCCGCGTTTCGCCCTTCGGGTCGACGATGACAAAGCCGTTCTTGGCAATTTCCGCCGCTCGCTTGGGGCGAATGAGGAAGGTGACGTCGCGGCCGGCAGCTGCCAGCCGCCCACCGAAATAACCGCCTGTGGCACCGGCGCCGACGACGAGAAGCCGCATGAAATGTCCTTTCCGAGTCATTTGCCGAACACGAAGCGGCGCAGAAGTTGCGACAGGATAGAGGATTTCCGCCGCGCCCGTCACGCATTCGCAGTGGAGTGCGCTGAAGCGAACTGCAATCATCCGCCGATGTGTGTCGGCTGCTATACTTACCCGCGATCAAGGGAGAGGCCCATGAAGACCGTTCGCTTGCCAAGTGGCGAAAACGTACCGGCGCTCGGCCTTGGCACCTGGATGATTGGCGACGATGCGCAGAGGCGTGCCGACGAGATCGCCGCGTTGCGCCGGGGCATGGACCTCGGCTTGAGCCTGATCGACACTGCCGAGATGTATGGCGAGGGCGCTTCCGAACGGATTGTGGGCGAAGCGATTGCTGGCCGGCGCACCGAGATATTCCTTGTTTCCAAGGTCTACCCCCATAATGCCTCGCGTGAGGGAACGGTTGCCGCCTGCGAGCGTTCCTTGAAGCGCCTCGGCACCGATCATCTCGATCTCTATTTGCTGCACTGGCGGGGGCAACATCCGCTCGCCGAGACGGTCGCCGCCTTCGAGGGGCTGAAAGCGGCTGGCAAGATTCGTTATTGGGGGGTCTCAAACCTTGATGCCGGCGACATGAACGAACTGAAGGGCGTGCCGGGTGGTAGCGGAGTGGCCGCCAATCAGGTGCTCTACAATCTGTCGCGCCGCGGCATCGAGTGGGATTTGCTCCCCCTGATGCAGGCGCGCGGCATACCGGTGATGGCCTACTCGCCGGTGGAACAGGCCAGACTTCTGAAGGATCGGCGTCTCGCCGCACTTGCCGCCGACCACGGCGTCAGCGTCGCGCAACTGGCGCTCGCCTTCGTGCTTGATCGCGACGGCGTCATCGCCATTCCCAAGGCGGGGCGGGCCGCCCATGTCGAGGACAATGCCGGAGCGCTCGACATTGTCATCACTGACGAGTTGCGCGCGGCCCTCAATGCGCTGTACCCGCCACCCCGGCGGGCAACCCCGCTCGAGATGATCTGAGACGATCGGTTGCCGCGACGGAGCGATTGTTGCAACTCTCCCGACAGGAGGCCGCCCAGGGGTCGCCAGATCTTTTGCTCGCAGTCTGAAGCCGCGCAAGTCCCCTCGCGCGGCTCTTTTCATTTGAATCTGATCCGCGCTCAGAGCTTGATCATCACGTGGCGAACCACCGAATAGTCTTCCAGCGAATAGACGGACATATCCTTGCCATAGCCCGACTGCTTCATGCCGCCATGCGGCATCTCGCTGGTCAGCATGAAATGGCAATTGATCCAGCTGGCGCCGTATTGCAACCGCGCGGCGGCACTCATGGCCTTCGACACATCGCGGCTCCACACCGATGACGCCAGACCATACTCGCTGTCGTTGGCCCAGCCGATCACGTCGTCCTCGTCTGTGAAGCGCGTGACGGAGACCACCGGCCCGAACACTTCCCGGCGAACGATCTCGTCACTCTGCAGGGCACCGGCGACCACCGTCGGTTGGTAGAAGAAACCGGGTCCGTCGACGGCCTTGCCGCCGGTGGCGATCTCGATATGTGTCTGCTCCATGGCGCGTTCGACGAAGCTGGCAACGCGTGCCCGCTGGCGCGCCGAGATCAGCGGTCCGATCTCGTTGTCGCCATCATCGGCTTCGTTATACGTGATCGTCGAAACCGCAGAGGCGAGTTCGGCCACGAGCTTGTCGTAGATCTTCGCCCCGGCATAGACCCGGCAGGCGGCCGTGCAGTCCTGGCCGGCATTGTAGTAGCCAAAGGTGCGCAGTCCCTCGACCACCGATGCAAGGTCAGCGTCGTCGTAGACGATGACCGGCGCCTTGCCGCCGAGCTCGAGATGCGTGCGCTTCACGGTCTTGGAGGCCGCCTGCAGCACTTTCTTGCCCGTGGCGATATCGCCTGTCAGCGACACCATGGATACACGCGGATGGTTGATCAGCGGGCTGCCGACGCTCTCGCCACGGCCGACGATGACGTTGACGACGCCCGGCGGGAAAATGTCCGCGGCGACTTCGGCCAGCTTCAGCGTCGTGAGTGGGGTCTGTTCGGAGGGTTTCAACACCACCGTGTTGCCGGCGGCCAGAGCCGGCGCGATCTTCCACGCCGCCATCATCAGCGGATAGTTCCACGGCGCGATCTGGCCGCAGACGCCGATGGGGTCGCGGCGGACCATCGATGTAAAGCCTTCGATATACTCACCGGCCGCCATCGCCGGCACCACGCGCGCCGCGCCGGCGAAGAACCTGAAGCAATCGACAACGGCGGGAATCTCGTCGCGCAGCACGGCGTGATAGGGCTTGCCGCACTGAAGGGCTTCGAGGCGGGCGAAGGTTTCCGCCTCCGCCTCGATGCGGCTGGCAAGCTGCAGCAGCAGGGCCGAACGGGCAGCAGGCGTCTTGCGCCCATAGCTCATGAAGGCCTCCGAGGCGGCCGCGACCGCCGCCTCCATCTGATCGATGGAGGCTTCCGGCATGGCGATCAGCGTCTCGCCGGTGCGCGGATTGAGCACATTCTCGGCCGTTTCCGTTCCGGCAACGAATTCCGATCCGATCAGCATCTTGGTGGGCAGAACGACAGTCATTGTTGGCTCCGTCTGGGTCTTGTCTGTCTGAAGTCAGCGCGCGCCGCCGGCAACATGCTCACCCTCGCGGGTCAGCCAATAGGCGGCGAGAATGGGGAAGAAGGTGACGGCCATCACCAGCACGGCCACCACGTTGGTCACGGGGCGTTCGCGTGGCCGGACCAATTCGTTGAGCATCCAGATCGGCAGCGTTGTCTGCTGCCCGGCGGTGAAGGTGGTGACGATCACCTCGTCGAAGGACAAGGCGAAGGCGAGCATGCCGCCGGCGAGCAACGCCGTGCCGATGTTGGGCAACACGACGTAGCGAAAGGTCTGGAAAGCGTCGGCGCCGAGGTCGAACGACGCCTCGACCAGCGATGGCGACAGGCGGCGGAAACGGGCCACCGCGTTGTTGTAGACGACGACGATGCAGAAGGTGGCGTGCCCCAGCACGATGGTGAACACCGAATAGGGCAGATCCATCAGGTTGAAGGCCGATCGCAAGGCAATGCCGGTGATGATGCCGGGCAGGGCGATCGGCAGGATGAGAAGCAGCGAGACGTTGTCGCGGCCCCAGAACTGAGCACGCGACAAGGCGGCTGCGGCGAGTGTGCCCAGTATCAGCGCCAGTCCGGTCGCCACCAACGCCACATTGAACGACAACGTCAGGGCTGCCCAGATGTCGGGCCTTGCCCATGCCACCGAAAACCAGTGCAGAGTCAGGCCCGGCGGCGGGAACTGATAGCTCTTGTCCTCCGTCGTGAAGGCGTAGACCACGATGATGGCGAGGGGCCAATGCAGGAAAATGAGGCCGCCGATCGCGGACAGCTTGAGCAGGAGGGAGGGTTCGTCAGAGCGCATCGAATGCCCCCAGCTTGCGGGCAAACGTCAGGTAGACGCCCATGATCAGGATCGGCACCACCGAGAAGGCGGCCGCAAGCGGTATGTTGCCGGCCGTGCCCTGCTGGGCATAGACCGCCTGGCCAAGATAGTACTGCGAGCCGCCGACGATCTGCGGGATGATGTAGTCGCCAAGCGTCAGCGAGAAGGTGAAGATCGAGCCGGCCACCACGCCTGGAAAGGCGAGCGGCAGGATGACATGGCGGAAGGTGGCACCCTGGCTGGCCCCAAGATCGGCGCTGGCCTCGATCAGGTTGCCCGGCACGCGCTCCAACGCCGCCTGTACCGGCAGGATCATGTAGGGCAGCCAGACATAGCAGAAGACGATGAAGGTGCCGGTGTAGGAGGCGGAGAGCGACGGGCCGCCGATCACCGGTAACGACAGATACCAGTCGAGCAGCGGCTTGAGGCCGATCTTGTCCAGCACCCAGGTATCGATGCCTTCGCGCGCCAAAATCAGCTTCCAGGCATAGACCTTGACGAGATAACTCGACCACAGCGGCATCATCACCAACAGGTAGAAGGCCGCCTTCATCGGGCCCCGGGCATAGCGGGCCGCGTAATAGGCGATCGGGAAGGCCATGATGGCATCGGCCACCGTCACCAGCGCCGACATCGACACCGTGCGAACGATGACGTCGAGGTTGGCGGGTGCCATCAACTGCACCCAGGTGGACAAGGTGAACTCGCGAACGATCACCCCGGAGAAGTCATCCAGACTGAAAAAGCTCTGCGCCAGAAGGGCAAACAGCGAGCCAAGATAGATGACGCCAAGCCACAGGAGCGGCGCCGCAAGCAGAACCGCGAGGAAGAGACGCGGACGGCGATAGACGGCGTCAAGCAACGAAGACAACGGCCCGCGCCGTCGCAGGGCAAGATCAGACATCATTGCCCTCCCCATCCATGGCATGCAGGGCGCCCTGAGACCAGCCGACCGTGACCGCTTGGCCTACGCCGAGCGTCTGCGAAGCCGGCGCCATGGCGCAGACCTCGAGCCCGTTGATCTTGAGCCGTGTCTTGCGCATGGCGCCCTGGAACTGCTGATCGATCACCTCGGCAGTCTGCCGGACGTCCATGGTATCGGCCGTAGCGCCGATCAGGATCGATTCCGGTCGCAAGCTGGTCCAGCGACTGACACCGCCGAAGCGGGGCGCCTGATCAGGCGTCAATACGTTGGACGACCCGACGAAATCGGCCACAAAGCGCGTCGTCGGTCGCTGGTAGATGTCTTCGGGCGTGCCAACCTGGATGATGCGGCCCTTATTGAACACCGCCACGCGGTCCGCCATGGACAGCGCCTCGCCCTGGTCATGGGTCACGAAGACGAAGGTGAGGCCGAGTTGCTTGTGCAGGCGGCGCAACTCCTCCTGCATTTCCTCGCGCAGCTTGAGGTCGAGCGCCCCGAGCGGCTCGTCGAGCAGCAGCACCTTCGGTCGATTGACCAGGGCGCGGGCGAGCGCCACGCGCTGCCTTTGACCGCCGGAAAGCTGCGCCGGGCGCCGGGCATCCATACCCTCGAGCCGAACGAGCGACAGCGCTTCCCGGGCGCGCTTTTCACGCTCCGCGCGCGGAACACCACGCACCATCAGCGCATAGGCGACATTGTTCAGCACCGTCATGTGCGGGAATAGCGCATAGTCCTGAAACACGGTGTTGACGTCGCGCCGGTTGGGCGCCAGCCCCTCCGCCGTCTCGCCGAAAATCTCGATATGGCCAGCGGTTGGCTGCTCGAAGCCGGCGATCAGGCGGAGGCAAGTCGTCTTGCCCGAACCCGACGGTCCGAGCATGGCGAAGAACTCTCCCTGGCCTATTTCGAAATCCACCCCGTCCACGGCACGCACCGTACCGAAATGGCGGCTGACGTTTTGGAAGAGGACAGCGGTCGCGGATGTGGATGTCATCAGGAAGGCTCGTTGGAGAACACAAGATGTTGCGACCTGGGCCCAGCCAATGCGCGCTTGCACAAAGGAGCAAGGGCAGGGCCGGATCAGGGAAACCTGTCGGTCGCGACGCGGCGGCGCCGTTTGGAACAGGCGGCCGGGCAGACCGGCCCGGAGAGATAGTCCGGACCGGTACCTCCAAGCGCCGGTTCAGCGGCCGCCGAGGATCGCCATATAATCCGACACCCAGCGGTGATAGGGCACGCAGGCCTCAGCCGCCGTGCACTTGGCGACGGGCGTGCGCCAGAAGCTGATCTTGTCGAAGTTGTCGATGCCGTTGGTCTTGCAGCCTTCGTCGGTCAAATTCGCGTTGCCTTTACAGGCGGCCGGAACCGACGGAACCGAACCGAACCAGGCGGCGACATCGCCCTGCACCTTCGGCTGCAGCGAATGCTCCATCCAGAGATAGGCGCAGTTGGGATGCTTGGCATTGGCGTGCATCATGGTGGTGTCGGCCCAGCCGGTGGCGCCTTCCGACGGAATGACCGAGGCAATCGGCTTCTTCTGGGAGACCAGCAGGTTGACCTGGAACGGCCAGGACGACGAGGCGACGACGCCCTCGTTGTTGAAGTCGTCCACCTGCTTCATGGCATCATGCCAATAGCGCTGCACCAGATCCTTCTGCGTGCGCAACAGGTCGAGGGCGGCCTTGTACTGCGTCTCGGTCAGCGCGTAGGGGTCGGTGATGCCGAGTTCGGGATTGTGCGCCTTCAGATAAAGCGCGGCGTCGGCGATGTAGATCGGTCCGTCAAAGGCCTGGATGCGCCCCTTGTTGGACTTGCCGTCCGGCAGGGTCTGTTCCTGAAACACCACGTTCCAACTGGTAGGCGCACTGCCCTTGAAGGCTTCGGTGTTATACATCAGCACGTTGGCGCCCCATTGATAGGGCACGCCATAGTGAACGCCATCCACCGTGTGCCAGGCGGCGCTCTGCAGGCGCTCGTCCACCGTCTTCCAGGACGGGATCAGGTCCAGGTTGATCGGCTGCACCTTCTTGCCGGCGATCAGGCGTAACGACGCGTCACCGGATGCGGTGACGAGGTCGAAGCCGCCCTCATTCATCAGCGACACCATCTCGTCGGACGTGCCGGCTACCTTCACCTGCACCTTGCAACTGGTGGCCTTCTCGAAATCGGTGACCCAGTCGTAATTCTTGTCGGTCTCGCCGCGTTCGATATAGCCGGCCCAGGCAACGATATCGACTTCCCCCTCACCGGGGCCGATGGATGCGAGCTGAGCGTAGGACGGCGTGACACCAAGAAGCAGCGCCGGCACCATGCCCAACGCAACCATGCGCTTTGCAAAAGTGGTCATGTCGGTTCCCCTTGTCATGGGCACGATCAGTAGCCGCCGCGCCCTTAGGGAAAACCCTAACAAAACCCTGCTTTCTCGCAATTTCAAAAAATCAAGAAACAATATCGGAAATTCCGATATTACTGGTTACGGCATCAGGCGACCCGCATTATGGGAGAGCGTGACTTCGATGAAGCGACGGGCATTGAGATTGTCGTGGGTGCCTCGCCGGCGCACCAGAGCCGCCTTCACCATGGGCATGGTCGCGGAAATTTGCCGCGCCTCTAGGCGAAGGCCATCCAGAGACCAGGGGCGAAACACAAGATCGGGCAAAATGGCAACGCCGACCCCGCCAGCTACCAGCGCACGCACCGCTTCGACCGAGCGCGAGCGAAACGCGATGTGTGGGCGTAAGCCGGAACCGCGCCAGAGGTGATCGACCGCTTCTTCGATTTCATCGATATTGAGTGTAATCTGAGGAAATTCCGAAATCATCCCAAGGTCCAGTTGATCGCGCTCCGCCAGCACGTGGCCGGACGCCACCCATAGTCGGTAGCGATAGGCTTCGAGCTCGTCGGCCGCCAGGGACTCGGGATTATGCAGGCCGGACATGGTGACGAGCGCCAGATCGATCTCGCCATTGAGCAGCAGGTGCTCAAGATAATCGTGCCCGTCTTCCACGAGATCGACGCTGACGCCGGGAAAGGCGCGCGAAAACCGCGCCAGCAGATCGGAGAGCACATAGCCGGCAACCAGCGACGTCACGCCGAGCGCCAAACGCCCCGTCACCTCGGGCGCGACATTGGCGAGTGCGCCCCGTGCGTCGGCCACGTCCAGCCAGATGCGCTCGGCATGCCGGCGAAACAGCTGCCCCTTGTGCGTCAGGCTAAGACCTCGCGACTGGCGCTCAAGTAGCTTCACGCCGAGATCCGCCTCCAGATCCTTCATCGCCTCGGTAATTGTCGACTGCGACGTCGAAAGTTGCGCCGCTGCCTTCGAAACGGAGCCGGTCTCGGCGATCGCAAGGAAATACTGAAGCTGACGCAGCGAAAAGGACATGGTCGCGCCCGTGGGGTGATGGTGGTGGCGGTTGGTCAGCGAGGCACGACGGGATCATCGCCGATGGATGCGATGGTTTCCAGTATCATCTAGCAGGGGCGCTGCACGGCCCATTCATCATTCTGTTCCAAAAGGATGGCACCAACCAAACCGACTAACGTCTCTTCGTCGGGCAAGAGGAGATGATCCAGCTCCGGATGTCTTGAGCAGTGGTTGCGGCCATCTCGGCGGTAGCCCATAAATCGGCGCCCCGAGTGTTCTGACGAAAAGGCCGCCCCCGTGAACGATCCGCGAACTCCCGTGCCAAAAGACCAGCCGCGCTGGCTCGGCGCCGTTCCCTCAGGGCGCGTGCCGATCGTTCCGCTGATCGTCGCCGCGCGCTGGCTGCTGCTATTGATCGTCATCGCCGGGATTTATTTCTTCGGTGGCTTCGTCGTTCCGGTGCTGGCCGCCCTAGTGATCGGCTTTGCCACCTGGCCGCTATTCCGTGATCTGACGCGGCTCTGCGGCGGCAACACCAAACTCAGCGCGTCAATCGCCCTCATCTGCATCCTGCTGTTCCTGATCGTGCCGATGCTGGTGGCGGTGAGCTTTGCCTTCGACGAATTCAAGGTGTGGTTCAATTGGCTACAGGAGGCCAATCGCAGCGGCGCGGCCGTACCGCCGTGGATAGCCACGTTGCCGATGGCGGGCGAATGGCTCGCCCAGCAATGGAGCCTGCATGTCGGTCCGCCGGGCGCCATAGGCGAACTTGTTCAGATGACCTCCGGCGCCAATATCGGCAACATATACCGGGCCGTCATGACGGCGGGCGGCGAGGCCTTCCGTCTTGTCCTGATGCTGCTGTTCATGATGATCGCCCTGTTCTTCGTCTACAAGGACGGCAGCGCCCTGGTGGCTCAGATCGATCTGGTCGGCGAGCGCATCCTGCCGACGCGTTGGGCTCGCATATCGCGCATCGTGCCGGCCACCATCAGCTCCACCGTGACCGGCATGACGCTGATCGCCATCGGCGAAGGCATCGTGCTCGGCGTCGCCTACTGGATCGCCGGTGTCCCGTCGCCGGCCATTTTCGGCGTGATCACCGGCATCATGGCGCTGGTCCCGGGTGGCGCGCCGCTCAGCTTCACGCTGCTTTCGATCTACCTTGTCGCCAGCGGGCATATGGCCGCGGGTGTCTCGCTGTTTGCCTGGGGAACGATCGAACTGTTCGTCGTCGACAAGACGCTGCGGCCGCGCCTCGTCGGCGGTCCCATCAAGCTGCCTTTCCTGCCGACCTTCTTCGGCCTCATCGGCGGCGTGAAGACCATGGGGTTCCTCGGCCTGTTCATCGGCCCGGTGCTGATGGCGCTGCTCGTTGCCATCTGGCGCGAATGGCTCATCGAACTAAAGGGCGAGGATATGTCCCCCACCGTCCCGCCGACCGAGCCCCCGGCTTGATGTTACTCAGGCGCCGGGCAGGAGTTAGCGCGTCTGGTTGGCCCGCCTATTTCAAGGGTATGGCGGTCTGCTGTTTGCCTTGCTGGTAGACCGCAGACAGCGCCGCGTATTCCGCTCGGATGCCGTCGGCGCGCACCTGAAAATCCTGGCGGGCGGCAGCATCGCAAACCGCGATCAGATCGGCGATGTGCTCGCTGTGCCAGAAAGCATTGCTGCGTCGGTAGCCGCCGGGTTCCAGCGTGAACACTTCCTTGAGTATGCGAAGGTCGTGCGGAATGGAGAAGGCGTCTCGCGAATCCTCGTGGCTGAAGAAATAGGAGAAGTTGTCAAAGCCGGCCCAGGTGATGGCCGACAGACACATGGAGCAGGGTTCGTGTGTCGACAGGAACAGCAGGTCGCTCGTATTCGGCCGGTCCTTGATTTCATAGAATTTCTTGATGGTGTGCACTTCGCCGTGCCAAAGCGGATTCTCCGTCTCGTTGTTGGTCCCGGCGAGAACCACCGAATAGGTCTTCTTGTCGAGGAGGGCGGCGCCGAACACCTTGTTGCCGTTGGCAACGCCGAGCCGGGTCAGGGGCAGGATGTGGCGCTCGATCGTTCTCAGCAGTGCATCGACGAGGCGTTCCGGTTGTCTCTCGGCCATGCCTGAATTCCCTTCCACTTGCTCTCTCGGACGATCATCGCTGGTCTTTTGGCGCGCGCGCAAGACCCTCGGCGCAAGAGGCATCAACGCGTCCGAATCGCAATGCATGAATCGCTCGTCAGGTTCCGAGGGCGTCTGTTTCTGGAAGCGCCTAGGCCAATTGAGCTGTCAGGCCGGATCGCGCAAAACAGCGCCAAGGCTTCAACAGGTTGACTTCGCTGGAGAAAAACTGGCTGGGGTGGCAGGATTCGAACCTACGGATGGCGGAATCAAAATCCGCTGCCTTACCACTTGGCGACACCCCATCCGGCGGCCTCGGCCGCAGTCCGCACGATATAACCGCAACATGATCCGACTGCAACAAGGCTGGCGATGACTCGTCATGACAATGAAGCTTGTTATCCGTCGGCTATATCGACCTGCGGACGGTGGTTCCGCGATGCGATCAAGCGCGCGCAAAATCCCTGATCCACAAGTGTGATTTTGGGGCTTGCGGAGGCGGGGAGGGGACGCTATACACCGCCCACCGACGGTTACGGAGTGTAGCGCAGCCTGGTAGCGCACCTGCTTCGGGAGCAGGGGGTCGAGTGTTCAAATCACTCCACTCCGACCATTTTTTCCCGCGATTTCAATGAAATGCTGTGCAAGCACCCTTGGGGTGCTGCATTTTGTCTGCCTCTCAGCCTTGGCGGAATGCTTTGCCGCGTTTCCGATCGGGACGCCTCAGTCGCGGATGAATGGAACTCGTGGCGCTCGCGCCGTCACGTTGCCGATAGCGCTGGCTCGGAGTTGGTCATGCTGGCGAAGGCGCGCATGGCGTCGATGCTGCGGCGGGCGAAGCGGTCGAAGTCCGAGGGATTGTCATGCTCGGCGACCATCAAGGACGCGCCGGCAAGCACGGCCGCTTTCCATAGCTTGGGCCAAGGCATAACGCCGGTACCGACGTCCGCCCAGCCATCTTCATCGGCGCGGCTGCCGCGTGGCGCAATGTCCTTGACGTGGATGGCGGCAACACGACCCGCGTAGCCCTCGATCCACGGCTGTGGGTCGACCCCGGCAAGCGCCACCCAGGCGACGTCCAGCTCCAAATGGACGGCCGGATCGGCGGCGAGATGCTGGATCGGCAGTGATCCGTCCCGAAGCGGCCTGAACTCGTAGTCGTGATTGTGCCAGGCAAAATCGAACCCACGGGACCGCAGCCGATGGGCGATTGTCGCCAGGCGCTCGCCAAAGCGTCGCCATTCGTCGGTAACGACGGGGCGCGTTTCGACCGGCACAAAGGGACAGACGAGGAGGCGCATGCCCAGGGTTTCGGCGATGCGGCAGGCAGCGTCCGGATCAGCCTCAAGCAAATGCAGCGAAAAGTGGCCGCTCAGGGCGGTCAGGTCGCTTTCATCAAGGGATTCGCGGAGCGCTGCAGGATCGCCATACAGAATGTCGGTCGGTTCGACATTGGTGTAGCCGAGCGCGGCGAGATGCGGCAGATGGTCCGTCACGGGTGGAAACAACCGCGCTGAATGCAGCTGGATCGAAAACGGCAGGTCACGCGCCACATCGTCCTCCCATGGCCGGCCTTATGGGTGGCTGGCCAATGTCTCCATGCGCGGCAGAGCGGAAGCCTCCCCTTCGACCCTGCCTGCAATCGAACCGAAACGTTACAAATAAGCAAATAAAACCCAGGGATCGCCAAACATCGGGCTCACCTGCGGAGTCTCGGCTACCCGGTTCAGGTAGTCGCTCGGCTTCAGCAATCGATTTCATTGATGCTAACTTGGGCTGTCCCGCTGTGGCAAGCTATTCTTTATAGGGGTCGAAAAAACGGCAAACCCGTCAGACGACCGGACAGCGCCGAGCCCGCCAAACTAGCCGGTAGCCTGTCGCATCCCCTGCGGCTGGCCGCCCACGAACACTTCGCAGACATTTCGCTCGCCTCCGAGCGTCATGAGGACGAACAGTTCCTCCTCGATATCGCTGTTGCCGGCGGCCAGGCGATGCGCCATCGCCGGCGTGGCGGAGCTGTCGAGCACCACGAGATCGGCGTGTGCCCCGGATTGGATGCGCCCAAGGTCCGACTCGCCAATCGCCTCGGCATTGCCGCGTGTTATCAGGTGGAAAGCCTCAAGCGCCGATAGCTTCTGTCCCTTGAGTTGCATAACCTTGTAGGCCTCGGCCGCCGTCGCCAGCATCGAGTAGCTGGTGCCGCCGCCGACGTCGGTCGCCAGCGCGATGCGCACGGGATGCGGACCGTTTTCCAAGCCCTTGTAGTCGAACAGGCCCGAGCCGATGAACAGGTTGGACGTCGGGCAGAACACGGCGACGGCGCCACTTTCCGACATGCGCGAGATTTCGCGCGGCGTCAGATGGATCGCGTGTCCCATCAGGCTTCTGGGGCCGATGAGCCCATAGTGGTCGTAGACGTCGAGATAGTCGGCGCTCTCCGGGAACAGGCGCCGCACCGTCGCGATCTCCTCGAGATTCTCCGAGAGATGCGTCTGCATCAGGCAGTCCGGGTGGGCACGCGCGAGGCTACCCAACGCTTCCAGTTGCCCCGGCGTCGAGGTAATGGCGAACCGAGGTGTGATCACCACCTTTTGCCGGCCGCGGCCGTGCCAGTCCGCGATCAGCGCCGCCGTGTCGTCATAGGCCGATTGAGCGCTGTCGAGCACATCCGGCGGCGCGTTGCGGTCCATCGCCGTCTTGCCGACGAACATCGCGGTGCCACGACGTTCGCTCTCGGCGAGCAGTGCTTCGGCCGAGCCCTTGTGAACAGAGCCGTAGCAGACCGCCGTTGTGGTGCCGTTGCGCAGGAGTTCGTCGATAAAGAAGCGGGCTTGAGCCGCTGCGAAAACCGGATTGCCGTAGCGCGATTCGGCGGGAAAGGTGTACCTCGTCAGCCATTCGAGCAGTTGTTCGCCATAGGAAGCGATCACCTGTGTCTGAGGGAAATGGATATGGGTATCGATGAAGCCAGGCAGGATCAGCTTGCCGGAAAAATCGTGCAGGATGACGTCCTTGCCTCCCACGCGTCCGATTTCCCGAGCGTCGACCACATCAGTCACCCTGCCAGCGTCGATGACGACGAGGCCATCCTCGACATAGGTATAAGCGCCCTTATCGCCGGCTCCTTGCGGGCGCCGCTTGAAGCTCAACACGCGACCGCGTACCAGAGTGCGGTCGGAAGGAAGTCGGTCGGAGAAGGTCAACGAGGGCTCCGTGAGGAAGGGGGGACGGCCAGCAGCTGTCTCGCCGCCCAGAAGAGACGAGATGCTGAGCCGAGACAATAGAAAACTCCGAGGCGGTTGCATCTTTTCACTTACTGGCCTCAGTGCGGGAAAGCGACCGCCGGCTGCTGGAAACCATGAGTGCGCCTATGCTTGACGATATCGAGATTGCCCGCGCCGCCCGCCTCAAGCCGATCCAGGAGGTGGCGGATCGCCTGGGTATTCCCGGCGACGCGCTGATCCCCTACGGCCGCCACATCGCCAAGATCGAGCATGGCTTCGTGTCCGAGGCGCGCCGACGTCCGCGCGGCAAGCTGGTGCTGGTCACCGCCATCACGCCGACGGCGGCCGGCGAGGGCAAGACGACCACCACCGTCGGCCTCGGCGATGCGCTCTCTCGCCTCGGGCGTAAGGCGAGCATCTGCCTGCGCGAGCCCTCGCTCGGCCCCTGTTTCGGCGTCAAGGGCGGGGCGGCTGGCGGCGGCTACGCTCAGGTCGTGCCAATGGAGGCGATCAATCTCCATTTCACCGGCGACTTTCACGCCATCACCTCGGCGCACAATCTGCTGTCGGCCATGATCGACAACCACATCTACTGGGGTAACGAGCCACGGCTCGACGGTCGCCGCATGACCTGGCGGCGCGTTCTCGACATGAACGACCGCATGCTGCGCCATCAGGTCAACGGTCTGGGCGGCAGCGCCAACGGCTTCCCGCGAGAGGACGGCTTCGACATCACCGTCGCCTCGGAGGTGATGGCGATCTTCTGCCTGGCGACCGATCTTGCTGATCTTGAGCGCCGCCTGAAGCGCATCGTCATCGGCGAGCTCGACGCCCACTCCTACGCGACGGCAGACATGGTGAGCGCCGCCGGGGCCATGGCGGTGCTGTTGAAGGAAGCGCTGCAGCCAAACCTCGTGCAGACGCTGGAGGGTACGCCAGCCTTCGTCCATGGCGGTCCCTTCGCCAATATCGCCCACGGCTGCAACTCGGTGATTGCCACCGAAACGGCGCTTGGTCTTTCCGACGTGGTGGTCACCGAGGCGGGCTTCGGTGCCGATCTCGGCGCTGAGAAATTCCTCGATATCAAGTGCCGCAAGACAGGGCTTCAGCCCGATGCCGCGGTGCTGGTCGCCACCATTCGCGCGCTGAAAATGCACGGTGGTGTCGCCAAGGAAGATCTCGATATCGAGAATGTCGCGGCGATGGAGGCGGGCTTTGCCAATCTATCCCGCCATCTCGATAACCTTCACAAGTACGGCCTCGACGTGATCGTCGCCATCAATCGCTTCGGCAGCGATACCGACGCCGAGGTCGCCCGCCTCAGCGCGCTGTGCGCCGAAACGGGCGCGCCGGTGGCGCTCGCCACCCACTTCGCCAACGGGGGTCGAGGTGCCGAAGATCTGGCGCGGGCCGTGCTTGAGGTTCTCGATGCCCCGCGTCGGCACCCCTTCAATCTTCTCTACCCCGACGAACTGCCGCTTGTGGCCAAGATCGAGACGGTGGCCCGCGAGATTTATGGTGCCGCCTCGGTCGAGTACGACGGTCGCGCCGCTCGCAAGCTGATCGAATATGAGGAACGCGGCTTCGGCGGCTTGCCCGTCTGCATTGCCAAGACGCAGTCCTCCTTCAGTGCCGACCCACAGCTCAAAGGCGCTCCAACGGGTCACATCCTGCCGGTTCGCGACGTGCGGCTGGCCGCTGGCGCCGAATTCATCGTTGCCATTTGCGGGTCGATCATGACCATGCCGGGCCTGCCGAGGGTACCCGCGGCCAACCGGATTGGTCTCGACGCGGAGGGCAGGGTGGTCGGCCTCAGCTAAGCGCCCAAGCACGCTCTTGTGATGGCCGGGCCCGCGGTTTGCGCTTTCGCACCGGGGGCAATGACCCTATTTCAAGGGACAACGGTATGCTTTTCGAGCGTGATTTGGAGAGTGCGATGTCTGTCGACCTGGGACCTGAGCCAACTGCCGCATCGGGCCGGCTCAACTGTTCGGTCGAGCTTCAGGAGTATCTTTCTGTCGTTCAGCGCGGCCTCAAGGCCATCACCGGCAAGTGGAAGGGCGAGATTCTCTGCCTGCTGTCGGAGGGGCCCAAGCGCTTCAACGAGCTGAGACGCGGTATTCCTGGCGTCACCCAGCATATGCTGGCCGCGCAGTTGCGCGACCTTGAGAAGTCGGGGCTCATCGTTCGTCACGACTACGAGCAAGCGCCGCCGCGCGTCGAATACGAACTGTCGGAAGCCGGCAAAGCGCTGCGCACGGTGGGCGATGCCCTGCACGACTGGGCGAAGACTTACGCTCCGGAGCCGGAGAGCGGCCAGAGCTGATCCGCACCGCTCGCTTACATGAAGCGGAAGCGGGCGTGCCGTGGATCGTGGCTTTCATGGATAAAGATGGGCTCGCCTGTGAACTGCAGGCCAAGCTCCGTCTCTCGACGCCACATCACCTCGGCCTTGCGCAGGGATTGTTCCGTCGGGTCGTAGATGAAGAAGTCCTGGGGAATCTCACGGGCATGTTCGCACCGGATGCGCATGCCACCGGAGCTCGTGTCGCGCACCACGCAGTCGACGATATAGCGATAGTCGCCATAGACGATCTTCGCCGCCCTGAGCGTCCGCCGCCTGACTCCGCTTCTCTGCTCAACCGACATCGCACATGGTCCCGCCTATCGGGATAATGTTGGCAGTCACTGGTTAAGATTTGCCGAAGTCTGCGGGCTTGTACCTCATTACCCGACCGAAACCGGCTATTTCGAAAGTTCGGCTCGCCACGGCGGGTTGGCACCGGCCCGCGAGCAGGTGATGGCGGCGCACCGCGTGCCGAAGGCGAGGGCGGCGGTGAGTTCATCGCGGCTGATGGCTTCCAGCGCCGGCCGTGCGATCCGTCCTGCCTCCTTGAGCGCCACCAGGAACGAGCCCTGGAACGTGTCGCCGGCGCCGATGGTATCCACCACCTTGACCTTCGGCGCGGCAACCTCGATGCGACCGGCCGTCGGGTGCCAGGCAATGACGCCGTCACCGCCGCGCGTGATGATGAACAGCGCCGCACCGTCGGCCAGGATATCCTTGGCCTTGCCGTCGAAATCATTGCCGCCGAACAGGAAGTCGAAATCCATGTCGGACATGCGGACGATATCGGCGGTCTTGGCGAACTCGGCCATGCGCGCCGTATAGGCGGCCTTGTCGCGCGTCAGCGTCGGCCGGCAATTCGGATCGAACGACAGCGTCGTCTTGCCCTTGGCCGCCTTGAACAGGCTGAGATACTCGGAGGCCACCGGCTCGTTGATCAGCGTGGTGGAGCCGACGTGCAGCGCTTCGATGGCCGGAAACGGAATGCTGTCGGGGCGATAGGTCCACAGGCGCGCGGCGGTCGCTTCGTCGTAGAAGGCGTAGTGCGGTTCGTTGTTCACGAAGCGGACGAAGGCCAGCGTTGTCTCGTCGTCGGAATGGCGAACATAGCGCAGCGACACGCCCGACGCCGTCATATGATCGGCGATCATCGTGCCGAACATGTCGTTGGACAGGCCGCCGACGAAGCCGGTGAGAGCGCCGAGACGCGACATGGCGACGGCGATGTTGAGGCAAGAGCCGCCGACCGCCGGCACATAGGCGTCCCGGCCGTCGGCCGACTTCACAGGCACGAAATCGATCAGCGCATCGCCGCAGGCCAGTAACATGTGATTCCTCCAAGCTTGACGGCGCTCGCCCCACTCAAAGGGGCGCGTCTGCGTCTCAGCGGTCGTTTTTCATATCTCCCATAGCCAAAAGACTAACATTCAGGAAAGCGCTTGCGCAAGCGCTTGCTTATGCTATTTTGCGCCCACGGTCGACCTGGGAGAGGCGGCGGTCGGAAGGAATTTAGTCGCTGCCTTGGGTGTGAAGGGCTTTCAAAGCCTGTTCCAGACGAGCGGAGAAGGAGGAGATCCCCATGATCCATAGATACCTATCGACGAGCGGCTAGAGCGCTCTCCGAGCGGATTGAGACATCGGGTCGAATGGCGAGTGCTCTGCCGCTCTGTCTGAGCGCTGCATCTCGCATGTCCCGGCTTAAGCCGACGCGTCATTTCAATTTCACAGAGCCCAACCCAGACGGCGCCTGACAGGCTGCCGGGTGGCAGGGACTTGTCCGGGCAAGGACGGCATCGGCGCGGGAGCCATCCCGGCCATGCGCCTTTACGCCCTATCCGACCGGCCGGCGCCCCACGCCGTTAGCAGGAGCCGACACGCATGCCCGATTTACCAGTGTTAGCCCTTGACGGCATCTCGAAGTCCTTCCCGGGAGTGAAGGCGCTGAAGAACGTCAGCTTTTTGCTTGAGGCCGGCGAGATCAGAGCGCTGGTCGGCGAGAACGGCGCGGGCAAATCAACGCTGATGAAGGTGCTGTCCGGGGCCTACAGCGCCGACGCCGGCACGATCTCGGTGTTCGGCAAGGCCGTCGAGAATCCGAGCCCCGCCACCATGATCGGCAAGGGCGTCGCCGTCATCTATCAGGAGATGGCACAGGCACCGCACCTTTCGGTGGCTGAGAACGTGCTGCTCGGCCGCCTGCCGCGCCGCACCGGCGGGTTGGTCGACTGGGCGGAAGCACGCCGGCAGACCGCCGCCGTGCTGGAGCGGCTTGGCTTTGCCATCGATCCCGCTGCCCGCATCGATACGCTGTCGGTGGCCAAGCGTCAGATGGTGGAGATCGCTCGGGCGCTGACGCGCAATGCCCGTATCATCGTTCTCGACGAGCCGTCGGCGGTGCTCGCCGCCTCGGAAATCGCCCAGCTGTTCGCCATCATCCGCAAGCTGTCGGCCGAGGATGGCGTCGCCTTCGTCTACATTTCCCACCGTCTCGTCGAGGTGTTCGACATCGCCGAGACCGTGACGGTGATGCGCGACGGCGAGGTCGTCCACCAGTGCCGGACCGAAGAGATCGACAGCGAGACGCTGATCCGCCACATGGTCGGCCGCGAGGTCGGAGACATCTTCCCCAAGCGCGTGCCGAAGATCGGCGAAGAGGCGCTGCGCATCTCCGGCCTGTCGGCCGGCGGTCTGGTGGAAGATGCCAGCCTCTACGTCCGCCGCGGCGAGATCGTCGGCCTGTTCGGCCTTGCCGGCGCCGGGCGTACCGAGACGCTGAAGGGCCTGTTCGGCGCCGACCGGGCCGCGCGCGGCACACTGCAACTCGGCGGCAAGATCGTCCACCTTGCCTCTCCGCGCGACGGTCTCGCCCATGGCCTTGGCCTGGTGCCGGAAGACCGCAAGGTGGCCGGCCTGTTCCTCAAGCAATCGGTCGGTTTCAACATCACCATCTCCTCGCTGAAGCATCTGATGGCCGGGCTACTGCTGTCGCGCGTCAAGGAGACTGCCCTCGTCGACACCATCATCCGTCGCTTGCGGGTGAAGACGCCCAACGCTCGCGCCGCGGTGCAGAATTTATCCGGCGGCAACCAGCAGAAATGCGTCATCGGCCGCCTCGTCGGCGCCGAGTGCTCCATCATGCTGGCCGACGAACCGACGCGCGGCGTCGACGTCGGCGCCAAGCGCGAGATCTACGACCTGCTGTTCGAGCTGAGCGACAGCCGACAGCTGGCCATCGTCATCGCCAGTTCCGAACTGCCGGAAATCCTCAACCTTTGCGACCGCGTCTACGTGATGCGCGAAGGCCGGATCACCGCCGAACTCGACGCGCGACAGACTTCCGAAGAGGAAGTCATGCGCTACGCCACCCACAACTGATCCGAGCCGAGAGGCCTCCAAAATGTCAGCCACCACCGCTTCCCGACCGACGTTCCGCAACCTGCCACGCGGCTTCGGCCTTGTGATCGCCCTCGTCGTCCTGATCGTCGCGGCCAGCCTGATCTCGCCGCATTTCCTAAATCCGATCAACGTGTTGAACGTGCTCCGGCAGGTCGCCCTCTACGGCATCCTCGGCGTCGGCATGACCTTCATCCTGCTGACGGCCGGCATCGATCTGTCGATCAGCTCCATCGTCGGCTTCGTCGGCGTGGTGGCGGCGACGCTGATGGGCATGGGCTATCCCATTCTGCTCTCCTGCCTCCTCGCGGTGGGCGGCGGCCTGATCATCGGCGTCATCAACGGCCTCGGCATCGTCGTCGGACAGGTGCCGCCCTTCATCATGACGCTCGGCTCCATGGTGATGACGCGCGGCATCGCGCTGATGATCGCCGACGGCTCCACCGTCAACCTCGGGCCACGCGGCGACGAGTTCTTCTTCCTGGGCGGCGGCTTCATCCTGGGCGTCCCGACGCCGATCTGGGTGTTCGCGCTGGTCTGCGTCGTCGCCTTCGTCGTGCTGCGCCTCTCGCCCTTCGGACGTGCCATCTACGCCGTCGGCTCTTCGCCCGAGGCTGCCCGCCTTGCCGGCATCAACGTCGGCCTCGTCACCTTCTCGGTCTATCTGATCTCGGCCGGCCTCGCCTCGCTGTCGGCCCTCATCTTCCTGTCGCGCCTTTCGGTCGGCGACCCCAACTCCGGCGTTGGCCTGGAACTCGAGGCGATCACCATCGCCGTCATCGGCGGCACCAGCCTGTTCGGTGGTGAAGGCGGCATCGCCGGCACCATCGGCGGCGCCATGGTGCTCGCCATCCTGGCCAACATCCTCAATCTCGCAGGCGTCTCACCATTCTCCCAGCAGGTGGTGAAGGGCCTGATCATCGTATTCGCAGTCCTGTTGGAGGCAGGGCGGCGGAGGCGCGCCTGATCGGCGCGAAACCCCAAGGAGGAACACCTTCATGACTTCCATCAAGACCATTGGCGCCACGCTCGCCCTGCTGCTCGCCACCACTGCCTTCGCCGGCTCCGCGCTGGCCGCCGACAAGGTCGTCATCGGCTTCTCGCAGGCGGCGTCCAACTCGGCCCATCGCAACACCATGACCGAGCGCAACAAGGCCTACGCGGCCGAGAACTTCAAGGACACCACGCTGATCGTCACCAATGCCGAGGGCAAGTCGGCCAAGCAGATCACCGACATCGAGAGCCTTGAGGTACAGGGCATCCAGGCGCTGATGATCTCGCCGCAGGACTCGGCCGCCGTGACGCCGATCGTCAAGGACGCGCTGAAGCAGGGCATCAAGGTGGTGACGCTCGAACGCTCCATCGAGGGCGTCCCGGTGACGCTGCACATCGGCCCGCATAACAAGCCGATCGGCGCGCTGGCCGGTCAGTATGTCGTCAAGACGCTGGGCGGCAAGGGCAACGTCGTCGAGATCAAGGGCGACCCGGCCGTGGCGCCGGCCGTCGAGCGTTCCGAGGGCTTCCACGAGGCCATTGCCGGCTCGGAGATCAAGATCATCGCCGAGCAGCATGCCGACTGGGACGAGGAGAAGGCCCTCAAGTTCATGGAAGACACGCTGCAGCGCTTCGGACCCGGCGAAATCCAGGCCGTCTACGCCCACAACGACAACATGGCCTTTGGCGCGCTCAAGGCCATCAAGGCGGCCGGCCGCGACAAGGAAGGCATCCTGATCATCGGCATCGACGGCGAGAACCGCGCCATCCGCGCCGTGGCCAAGGGCGATTTCGCCGCCACCTTCACCTACTCGACGGTGGCCCCGGAAGGCGTGATCGCCGCCCATGCCCTGGTGACCGGCGACACTGCCGCCCTCGACAAGCTCGGCAAGATGACCAAGCACGCCGACGGCACCATGGAGATCGAGATCCCATCCAACATGGTCACCAAGGACAATGCCACGCAGTTCTTCTGCAAGGGCTTCGGCGACGATCCCGAGTGCAAGTGACCGCCACGCGATAACCGGGGAGAGGCGCGGCGACGCGACTGCTCCCCGGCAGGCCCGCCGGCACTGCCTCTCCCTCGGGCCGGCGGGCCCCTTTTCCTAGAGCAAATCCAGCAAAAGTGTACCGCGGTTTTGCGTCAGGATTTGCGTGAAAACAAAGAGCTAGAGAATTTCCGGTGAACCGGCTTTCACCGGAAATTCTCTGGAGATCAAGGACCTGAAACCGATGAACGACGTCCACACCGACGCCAAGGTCGACATCTCCGCCGAGGGCTCGGTCGGCTGTCGCTTTATCCGCTCGATCTTGCGCTCGCGCGAAACTGGCATCGCGCTTGCCATCGTCATCATGGTGGCGGTGCTGGCGATCCTGGCGCCCAGCTTCCTCAGCGCCGATAACGTCTCCAACAACGCCCGCAACATGTCCTTCGTCGGCATCGCCGTGCTGGGTGAGGCGCTGGTGCTGATCATCGGCGGCATCGACCTGTCGGTCGGCTCCATCTGGGGCGTTACCGCCGTCGCTTCGGCGGCGCTGATGAGCTACGGGCTGCCGACCCCGGTCGCCATTGCCGGCGGGCTGTCGGTCGCCGCCCTGTTCGGCCTGTTCAACGGCCTCTGCATCACGCTGCTGCGCATGCCGCCCTTCGTGCCGACGCTCGCCACCATGAGCATCGCCCGCGCCACCGCGCTGATGATCACCCGCGGCCGCTCCATCGACGAATTCCGCCCCATCGGCGACAGCTTCTTCGAGCTCGGTGGCGGCTCCATTCTTGGCGTGCCGACCCCCTTCGTGCTGTTTGCGGTGCTCTCAATCATCATGTGGGTACTGCTCGACCGCACCATCTTCGGGCGTCGTCTCTATGCCATCGGCGGCAACGAAACCGCCGCCCGCCTGTCCGGCATCGACGTCGACCGCATGAAGATCGCCGTCTACGTGCTGTCGGCGCTGTTCGCCGGCCTCGCCGGCCTTGTCGAGGTCAGCTACCTGTCGTCGGCGATCGCCAACCAGGGCACCGGCAAGGAACTCAATGTCATTGCCGCAGCCGTCATCGGCGGCACCAACCTCATGGGCGGCGAGGGCACCATCCTCGGCGTCTTCTTCGGGGCCATCATCCTGGAAATCCTGCGCAATGGCCTCGTGCTCATCGGCACCGATGCCTACTCGCAGGGCATTTTCGTCGGCCTCGTCATCATCATCGCCGTCTTCATCGACCAGCTCCGCAAGGGTGTGTGGAGACGCAAGTGAGGGAGAGAGCGGTCCGTCGTGGGACGGCCGCTCGGACAAACTGCCCGGCAGGTGCCGCGGCGGACAACAAGGAGGAAATGACATGAAGAAGCTTCTGCTTTCGACGGCCGCGGTGCTCGCCGTCAGCCTATCCTTCGCCGGCGCGGCCAACGCCGCTGGCAAGACCTTCGCCATGGTTCCCAAGCTGATCGGCCATCCCTTCTACGCCGAGGTCGAGAAGGGCTGTGAGGATGCAGCCAAGAAGCTCGGCGTCGAGTGCCTGTTCACCGGCTCGCCGCAGGCCGACGAGGCCGAGCAGGCCCGCGTCATCCGCGACCTGATCACCAAGGGCGTCGACGGCCTGGCCATCGCCCCCAACAACGCTGCCTCGATCGCCCCGGTGATCGCCGCCGCCAAGGCCAAGGGCATCCCGGTGATCACCTTCGACAGCGATGCGCCAAAGTCAGAGCGGGCGCTGTTCGTCGGTACCAACAACGTCCAGGGCGGCGCTGAAGGCGGCAAGGCCTTTGTTGGCGCGCTGCCGAACGGTGGCAAGTATGCCATCATCACCGGCGGTCTCGCCGCCGCCAACCTCAACGACCGTATCGCCGGCTTCAAGTCGGCCCTGACGCCGGCCTTCACCGAGGTATCGGGCTCGCCGTTCCCGTGCGACGACGACTCCAACCGGGCCATTCAGATCATCCAGGATCTTCTGGTGAAGAATCCCGACCTCAAGGGCATCTTCATCTCCGGTGGCTGGCCGATGTATGCCTACGAGGCCTTCTCGCGGGCGCTCGCCAGCCGGCACGACGATATCAAGTCGGGCAATCTGGTCATCGTCTCCTACGACACGGTCACCTCGCAGCTGAAGCTCCTGAAAGACGGCTACGCCACCGCCCTCATCGGCCAGCGACCCTACGCCATGGGCACGGAGTCGATGGACATCCTGAACAAGCTCTCCGAGAAGGCGGCCGTGCCCGAAGTGGTCGACACCGGCGTCGATCTCGTCACTCGGCAGAACGTCGATACGTTCCTGAAGTAATTCCCACGATGGGCGGCGGCCATGCTGTCGCCGTCCTCCTTCTCAAGATGGAAAACGCCATGCCCGCGCTTCTCACCATCGATGCCGTCAGCAGGATCTTCCCAGGCGTCAAGGCGCTGGAAAACGTCAGTTTCGGGATCGAGGCGGGCCGGATTCACGCCATCGTCGGCGAGAATGGCGCCGGCAAGTCGACGCTGATGCAGATCATCGCCGGCGTGCAGCAGCCCAATGGCGGCCGTCTGCTGCTCGACGGCGAGGAAATCCGCCTGAGCGGCACCCGGCACGCCCGCGAGATGGGCATCGGCATCGTCTTTCAGGAACTCAACCTCGCCCCCAACATGACGGTGGCCGAGAACATCTGCCTCGGCATCGAGCCGCCACGTGGCGTGGTCTTTCTCGATCGCCCTCACCAACGGCGTCTGGCCCGTGAGGCGCTCGCTCGCATGAGCGTCGACATCGACATCGACCGGCGGGTCGGCGATTTGTCCATCGCCCAGCAGCAACTGATCGAAATCTGCAAGGCGCTGATCCACAACCCGCGCCTCCTCATCCTCGACGAACCGACATCTAGCCTGTCGGACGCCGAAACCGCCTTCCTGTTCAAGGTGATGGCCGACCTCAAGGCCGCCGGCGTCACCATGCTCTACATCTCCCACCGCATGCCCGAGATCTTCTCGGTTTGCGATGCCATCACCATCCTGCGCGACGGCCATCACGTGCGCACCATGGCGCTCGCCGACACCAGCCCGGAAGAGGTGGTGCGGCTGATGGTGGGGCGCGATCTCTCCAATGTCGGCCGCAGTCCGGCCGCCGATCCCGAAAAGCCGGTGGTGCTGGAAGTACGCGGGCTGACGCGCCAGCCATCCTATCGCGACATCTCTTTCCATGTGCGGGCCGGCGAGATCGTCGGTTTTGCCGGCTTGGTTGGGGCAGGTCGCTCCGAGGTCATGCTGGGCCTGTTCGGTTCGCCGCCGCCCGAGGTGGGCGAAATCCGCATCGACGGCCAGCCGGTGATCATCGACCGCGCCGCCACCGCCATCGCCAAGGGCATCGCGCTGCTACCCGAAGATCGCAAACGCCAGGGCCTGGTTCTGGGCCTGTCCGTATCCGATAATCTGGCGCTGGCCGCCCTCGGCCAGAAAGCCCGCTTCGGCCTGGTGAACTTTGCCGCCGAGCGCCAACTGGTCGACCGCTATGTCAAGAGGTTGCGCATCAAGACGCCCAATGTCGACGCGAAGGTCGGCAACCTCTCGGGTGGCAACCAGCAGAAGGTGGTTCTGGCCAAATGGCTGGCCACCAATCCGCGTGTGCTGATCGTCGATGAGCCGACACGCGGCGTCGACGTCGGCAGCAAGGCGCAAATCTACGCCTTCCTGCGCGAGCTGGCCTCTGCAGGCCTTGCCATCATCGTCGTCTCCTCCGACCTGCCGGAGGTGATCACCATCTCCAACCGCATCCTGGTGATGCGCGATGGCCGCCTGGTGGGTGAACTGCAAGGCGCGGATGCTGACGAAGAAAAGATCATGGCGCTTGCCGCGCTCGATGGCGCCGCCGAAGCGCAGCTACAGGACGCAAGCTGAGAGGACAATCATGCTGAAAGGTATTTCCCCAGTGGTCAACGGACCGCTTCTGTCGGTTCTCGACCGCATGGGGCACGGCGACGAGATCGTGCTGGCCGACGCGCATTTCCCGTCCTTCTCGTCGAACGCCACGGTGCTGAGCGCCACCGGCATCGGGGTAACGGCACTGCTCGACGGCATCCTGCCGCTCCTTGAAATCGACACCTACGTCGACGATCCCCTGGTCATGGTCGATCCGGTGCCCGGCGACAGCATGGATCCCGGTCTTCTGGCCGACTGCCGCGCCGCCATTGCCCGTCACGCGCCGACGGCGGCCCCGATCGTCTTCATGGAACGCTTCGCCTTCTACGAACGCGCGCGTCAGGCCTTCGCCATCATCGCCACGGGGGAAACGCGCAAATACGGCAACATCCTCCTGAAAAAAGGTGTGACGCCGGTTTGAACGCCGGCCAAGTCCTCATCAAGGGCGGACAGCGTGGTGTTGCCCGGTATAAGCCCTTGAGGCGACAAAGCGCATGGGCGAAGATCGGCCCATGCGGCGGCAGAGGAGTCGTTGCCGCGTCGGTTCCTGTGCCGGGTGAAAGAGAGGTTTGACGGTGGCTACCATTTTCGACGTCGCGCGCCATGCTGCGGTTTCGACATCGACGGTATCGCATGTCGTCAATGGCACGCGGAAGGTCAGCGTCGAAACGGCGCGGCGGGTACAGGAGGCCATTGCCGCTGTCGGCTATACGCCCAACGGCATCGCCCGCGCCCTTGCCGTCTCGACGACCAACAGCGTCGGCATCGCCGTTTCCACCATATCCAACCCCTATTTCGGCGACATCATCGGCGCCATCGAGCGCGAATGCACACGTCTCGGACTGATGGTGTTCCTCTCCGACACCCACGACAATCCCGAGCATGAGCTGCGCGTCGTCAAGGCTCAGCATCTCCGGCGCGTCGACGGCATCATCCTGGCCCCATCTGAGACCGGCGACAGCGAGACGCTGAATTACATCGAGACCAACAAGATCCCTTGCGTATTGGTCGACCGGCTGACGTCGTCGAAGTTCGATCGTGTCGGCATTCAGAACAAGCATGCCATGGGCATGGTGGTCGGCCATCTCGCCGACCACGGCCATAAGCGCATCGGCTTCATCTCCGGCCAGCCGGGCTTCGCCACGGCCATCGAACGCACGGAAGGGTTCCGCGCGGCGATCTCCGAACGCGGCCTCTCCTTCGACGAGACCCTGATCCGCGCCGGTGACAGCATCGTTGGCGCGGCGGCGGCGGCCACTGAACTCCTGTCGCGACCGGACCGGCCGTCGGCGCTCGCCGTCGGCAACAACATGTCGATGATCGGTGTCATGCGGGCGATCCGCGCCATCGGTATGCGCGTACCTGAAGATATCGCGCTCGTCGGCTTCGACGATTTCGAATGGGCCGATTGCTTCGAGCCACGCCTCACCGTCATCGCCCAGCCGGTCGAGGAAATTGGCCGCAAGGCGGCCGAACTCCTGGTTCGCCGCATTGCCGCCGACCAGAATGGCGAGCTGCTGAAGCCGCAGACCGTCCGCCTGAAGCCGACGCTGGTAATCCGCCAATCCTGCGGATGCAATCACTCGGCCGCCTAGGCCTCGCCTAAATTTCCTTCCGCCACGGCGGGTTGGCACCGGCCCGCGAGCAGGTGATGGCGGCGCACCGCGTGCCGAAGGCGAGGGCGGCGGTGAGTTCATCGCGGCTGATGGCTTCCAGCGCCGGCCGTGCGATGCGTCCTGCCTCCTTGAGCGCCACCAGGAACGAGCCCTGGAACGTGTCGCCGGCGCCGATGGTATCCACCACCTTGACCTTCGGCGCGGCAACCTCGATGCGACCGGCCGTCGGGTGCCAGGCAATGACGCCGTCACCGCCGCGCGTGATGATGAACAGCGCCGCACCGTCGGCCAGGATATCCTTGGCCTTGCCGTCGAAATCATTGCCGCCGAACAGGAAGTCGAAATCCATGTCGGACATGCGGACGATATCGGCGGTCTTGGCGAACTCGGCCATGCGCGCCGTATAGGCGGCCTTGTCGCGCGTCAGCGTCGGCCGGCAATTCGGATCGAACGACAGCGTCGTCTTGCCCTTGGCCGCCTTGAACAGGCTGAGATACTCGGAGGCCACCGGCTCGTTGATCAGCGTGGTGGAGCCGACGTGCAGCGCTTCGATGGCCGGAAACGGAATGCTGTCGGGGCGATAGGTCCACAGGCGCGCGGCGGTCGCTTCGTCGTAGAAGGCGTAGTGCGGTTCGTTGTTCACGAAGCGGACGAAGGCCAGCGTTGTCTCGTCGTCGGAATGGCGAACATAGCGCAGCGACACGCCCGACGCCGTCATATGATCGGCGATCATCGTGCCGAACATGTCGTTGGACAGGCCGCCGACGAAGCCGGTGAGAGCGCCGAGACGCGACATGGCGACGGCGATGTTGAGGCAAGAGCCGCCGACCGCCGGCACATAGGCGTCCCGGCCGTCGGCGGACTTCACAGGCACGAAATCGATCAGCGCATCGCCGCAGGCCAGTAACATGTGATTCCCCCCTAGGTTGCCGGCACTCCGTCTCCAGTGCTAGCCAATCACTGAGGCGGCTTCAATCACTCCGATGGATATGGGGGTTAATTCTGACCATGTTGACGGGCTGGCCGGTCAATAGCGGTCGAGCGACAGATCTCCCGTTTCGATGTCCGGCTTGCGGCCGGAAATCAGATCCGAAAGCGCTCGGGCCGAGCCGCAGGCCATCGTCCAGCCGAGCGTGCCGTGACCGGTGTTGAGCGACAGGTTGCCGTAGCGCGTGGCCCCGATGATCGGCGTGCCGTCGGGTGTCATCGGCCGCAACCCCGACCAGTAGCTGGCGGCCTTGAGATCGCCGCATGGGAACAGGCTATCGGCGACATATTCCAGCGTATCGCGCCGGCGCGGCGGCAGATCGTTGTTGTAGCCGCTGATCTCGGCCATGCCGCCGACACGCAGACGGCCGCCGAGGCGGGTGAGCGCCACCTTGTAGGTTTCGTCGAGCACGGTGGATACCGGTGCGCGCGCCTCGTCGGTGATATCGGCGGTGAGCGAATAGCCCTTCACCGGATAGACCGGCAGGCGAAGACCGATGGCCCGACCGAGGATGGACGACCAGGAGCCGAGCGCCAGCACGTAGTGATCGGCGCTGATCTTGCCTTCGGAGGTGACGATGCCGCTCACGACGCCATCGCTCGTCTCGACCCGGGTGATTGACACGCCGTAGCGAAAGCGCACGCCCAGCTCCTCGGCGATCTTCGCCAGGGCGTTGGTGAACATGTAGCAGTCGCCCGTTTCGTCGAGCGGCAGCCGCAGGCCGCCGATGAAGCTATCCTTCACGCCGGCAAGCGCCGGTTCGGCGCGGGCGACGCCGGCACGATCGAGCAGCTCAAACGGTACGCCATCGGCCGAAAGGACTTCCGTGTCGCGACCCGCGTGGTCGAACTGCTTCTGGGTGCGGAAGAGCTGCACCGTGCCCTGCGAACGGTGATCATAGGCGATGCCTGTCTCCTCGCGCAGGGCCACCAGGCACTCGCGCGAATAGCCGGCGATGCGCAGCATGCGCCCCTTGTTGCGCGCGTAGGCGGCCGACGTGCAGTTCATCAGCAGCGACAGAATCCACGGCAAGGCATGCGGATCGAGCGTTGGCCTGAGAATGAGCGGCGCATGCTGCATGAACAGCCATTTCATGGCCTTGAGCGGGATGCCCGGCGCGGCCCACGGCGTCGAGTACCCGGGCGAGATCTCGCCGGCATTGGCATAGCTGGTTTCCAGCGCCGGACCGGATTGTCGGTCGTAGACGGTCACCTCATGGCCGGCTTTTGCAAGATAATAAGCGGTGGTAGTGCCGATGACGCCGGCGCCGAGAACGGCAATTCTCATGTGAACGATCCCTGCTTCACAACTCTCATGCGGCGAGTGGCCGGCGAAACCGCCGTCTTCTGCGGCGTCTCTGGCATCGCGGAGGTTGGCCACCGCACGTCCTCGAAGTCTAGGAAGGCGACGGAGCCGGGTCCACATGAAAAAGGCTGCGGCCGGCGCTTGGGAGGGTTGCAGGATTCCGAGGGCCGAACCACCAGATCGTCCACATCTTCCCATCGCTTCATTCGCTGAGGCGCCTGTGCTATCGAGGGGTATGACTCGCATTCGTACCCTCCTGCGCCTGTCCGGCGTGCTGATGTCGGCGGCCCTTGCGGGCTGCTCCCTCCTCAGCTCCGACTCGGACTTCACGCCGCCGCCATCGCGCTCCGCCACCTTACGCATCACAGCCGCCGGGGTGCCGGGATTGCCGCCTGATACCGCCTTTTCAAAGAAGGCGATCGAGGCGCTGGAGCCCGGCTATGTCGTATCGTCTGTGACCATGGCGACCGAGCAAAGCGAAAGCGTTGCCGCACTGGCTCTGTTCCGGGATGGACTGCAGGTGTTGCAGGTGCTGCCCGGCCAAGGCGGGCGGATTGGTGCTGTTCACGGGGTGTCGGAAAGTCTCGTCGGTCCCAATGGCGAGCGCATCGGCATGACCTTCCGCGAGGCGCACGTGGACAGAGCCTCCTGTCGGGAAGGGCAGGGCAACTGGCTCGCCATGCCGATCTGCACCGCGCGCGGCGCTCCCAACATCACCTTTGTCTTCGCCATTCCCGGCTACATTTCGGCTGGAAGCCTGCCCGACGATGCCACGCTGGCCGGCGCCACGTTGCAGCGCATCATCTGGGTGCCGCCGGTGGCATAAGGGTGCGTTCCTTTTTGGAAGGACACTCTCAATGCAAGAGGCCGGGAAACCCCGGCCTCTCGTTGTTTGTGCGCCCAGCATGGGCGCACTCTTGTGGGTGGAAGTCCCACCGTGAGCTGATCACGGCGAGCGAAGTGAAGCGCAACTGCGTACGGGCGACCAAGCGTGGGGAGGCAGCGTGGATCGAAACTGCGGGCCGATGAACAAGAACTGGATATGAGGCGCTGCCGAGCAGGGC
>Ga0316604_10000164_pt1 | contig 102458 bp, 80 predicted proteins | sample OWC_soil_day20_C_FD_207650 | JGI IMG/M metagenome (GOLD analysis project Ga0316604, IMG submission 207650) | Wetland soil microbial communities from Old Woman Creek delta, Ohio, United States - OWC_soil_day20_CT | ecosystem: Environmental > Terrestrial > Soil > Wetlands | place: USA: Ohio... | reverse complement strand
ATCGAAAGCATCCAGAAAATGGTATGCGAATACTTTGATGTACCTTATGATAAGCTCCTGCAGAAAACACGTAAACGTGAAATCGTACAGGCCAGACAAATCACGATGTACCTTGCAAAGTCTTTTACAAAGAATTCACTAAAAACTATCGGAGAGCACTTTGGCGGACGCGACCACACTACCGTGATTCACTCCTGCCAGACAGTGAAGGACCTGATGGATACTGATAATACTTTCCGTGATAATGTAATTGAATTGCAACAGAAAGTACAGTTGGCAGCTATGTAAATGATGCCCCTATATAAACCTTTTTATTTCCCAGGCAATAAAAGCCTGGGATTTTTTTTTATATTCATAGTCATCAACCACCTCGTCGGTTAACAATTTGATAATTACACCTCATAAGGAACAACCAATACCTTTGCACCATTGATGCACCTTATGCCAAAAGATTGTCAACATACACACTGGGATGCTATCCGCACAGGTAATGAAGACGCTTTCCGTCAGCTCTTCGAGTTGCACTGGCAGGACCTCTTCACCTACGCGTGCCGTATCACCCGCGATCCCGCCACTGCGCAGGACGCGGTCCAAAGTGTATTCATCCATCTCTGGGAAAAACATACCTCCCTGCCCCCAGTCACCGCTGTACTCCCTTACCTCCGCACCGCCCTCAAACATCGTCTCCTCAACGCTATGCGCGATGAAAACCTCTATCAAAAACATGTCGATACCTTTCATCAGGTAGCCGATAACTATCACGCTACCCCCGCTCACGAACAACTCCACCTCAAAGAAACTGAACAACAATTATTACAATCCATCAATCGCCTGCCCGAACGCATGAAGGAAGTCTTTTACATGAATAGAGTGGAAGACCTTTCTGTCGCCGAAATCGCCCTTCGACTGGGTTCCAGCCCTCAAACTATCCGTAATCAGCTCAATACGGCGCTTCAGCGGATTAAACATATTTTTATTGTAGAATAAAGCACGATCGCTGCAATGGTTGCATCTTATCTCCTACAGCATGTCAAACATATCTTATACGACTTTAACGACGACTCGTTTGATGGTCAGCCAATTGATAATTATAAAGTAGTCAGAAGTTATATTCAGGATCAGGTTATTGAAAAAGGTCTTTAAAACCGGCAAACTTTGCCAAAGTATTCAGTGTCGTTACCGCAGGTATATTCTCATATTTCAGCTTCCCCCATAACCGCTTCAAGGTGGTTACACTCAATGTCACACCCGTCTTATCCTGTATCGCTACACTCAACTTTTCGAAGTCATAATTCGTCCATTCACTACTCTTCCCCCAGTTCAAACGGGTTTCGATAAGTGACACACAGCTATTTATATAATTTATGTCAATATTCTTAGTCATTGCATTTCAGACTATTACAAAATTGAACCGACTTGCACAAACTTGCTCAAGCCCTGCTTCAAAGGGAAATTACTGATTATTCACATTTGCAGTACTTATCCGCTCACAAATTTAAAAAGCAGAACATGACAAAAACAGTCACCGGTCTATTATTAGCATTATTATTAGCAACCCATGTGAACGCACAACACAACGCCGCTAAAAAGGAAGTGAGGGTAGCACTGCAGGCAGCTAACTGGGAATACCAGCCTGATGCAGTGGAATTCCTGACTTATAAATCTGTACCCACCCTGAAGATCACTGGCAAAGGCCTCGTCATCCTGAAAGACCTTGACTTTAAAGATGGCACCATCGAATTCGATATGGAACCCATTGACAAAAGCTTTACCTCTTTTTACTTCAGAAGGAGCAGCAACAACGAATCGGAATGTTTTTATTTCCGGCTATTCAAAGCCCCCAACATTGATGCAGAAGATGCTATTCAATATGCGCCCATCATTAAAGGGGTCAACCTCTGGGATATGTTATACCAATACCAGCGGAATGCAATGATTGATACAAGCGGATGGAACCACGTAAAACTGGTGATCTCCGGTAAACAAATGCGGGTATTCGTCAATGGAAGAATGGATATGCCCCTCGAAATCCCTTACCTGGAAGGTACGAATGATCACGGCGGACTTGCTTTTGAGGGTCACGCGATCTTCGCCAATCTTATTCTAAAACCAGATCAGGTAGAAGGACTTTCTCCATGGCCCGGCACAGATATCACTGACAACGATGCCCGTTACCTGCGGAAATGGCAGATCAGTCAAGTGATAAATATGCCTGAAAAAATTGATTTCAACTATGCCCTGCTGCCGGATAAAACAACTGTCTGGGATACTATCCGGGCAGAAAGACGTGGGCTCATCAATCTCACCCGTAAATATGGAGGTGCTGCTATGGGCCCGCGCAGAGTCACCTTTTTAAAAACCACCATTTATGCCAATAGTCCGCAAAAAAAACAGCTACATCTGGGGTTTAGTGATGAAATATATGTATTCATCAACGGGCAACCTTTATACATGGACAAAAACCTCTATGGTACCCCTTTGATGAAAGGGCCTGATGGTCGTTGTACCATAGATAATACTTCATTCGGACTGCCGTTAGCCCAGGGTGCCAATGAACTGCTCATTGGGGTGGCTAATAATTTCTATGGCTGGGGGATAATTGCTCAACTGGATAACCTGAATGGCGTCTCGATTGAAAGATGAGCATACAGTCAGGGACTTTCTTCCAACCTTAGAGACAAATAGTATGTTCACTATTTGTCTACATCACATGTATAATAGTTCGACACTTGTCGCCTTCCCCTGTACGAAGAAACGAGAGCGTATCAAAAATAAATAAACCTCCTCAGAGGTGCTTAAAGGACTACTATCTACATTAGATACCCGAATAAAACGAGGCCATATCTTAAGTCAGATACGGCCTCGTTTCTTATAATAGCTCAATAATTGGAAAGTATTTCAAATAAAAAATCATCCTATACATTAGGCATATTATTAACATCAGGCAACTGCTCTATCTCTTCTAATTCAGCATTCAGAATTATAAACCAAAAAAAACTTTCCCTCCCAATAGTTATTCCCCCCTTCCTCCGTGTCTTTATATCAAATGGACAAAAAGGACCTTTCATCACTCTTAAAAAAATACCAGCAGGGCGGCTGCACCAAAGAAGAAGAACAACTCCTCTTCGACTGGCTCGACGCCCTGGAAGCCGACGCCTCCGACGTAGCACCCGCTACCGACATGGACGCCGTCAGGCTTGCTATGATGGAAGAAATCCCCCTCCTCTCCAACAAAAAGAAACGATACATCTGGCTCAAAGCCGCAGCAGCAGTACTTCCATTAATCATCGGTACGTACCTCCTCTGGCCCCGCCAACAAAAATCACAACTGGCTGCCAACTGGCAAACTATTACCAACACCAGCTATCGCATTCAAAAAGTCTATCTGCCAGATAGCTCTATCGTATATCTCGGTGCCTACAGCACCCTCCAATATAATCCCTCAAGAAAAGTAATATTAAAAGAAGGAAAAGCCTTCTTCGATGTCCGGACCAATCCGGCACAACCATTTATCGTATCAGATGCCAGCGGTGTACGCACCACCGTACTCGGCACCTCATTTATAGCAGAATATAATAACAAGGTATCCCGTATCGCAGTCGCCACCGGTAAAGTAAGCGTGCAAAGCGGCGCCAGCAAAACCATCCTGGTACCCGATCAACGCCTCACCTGTGCCAAAGGAACCGTTTTACAGGATCAAATCTCCTCCGCCGATTTATTAGCATGGACAAGAGGAGAGATCATCCTGCGCAACGCCTCCTTACACGACCTGATACTCGCTATCAGGGAACACTACGGCATCACTGCCACTACAAAAATGGATACCAGGAAAGGAAGTTATAACCTCCGCATTACTGACAAAATGCCTTTACAGGCACTACTGGAAGTGGTGGAGAAAATATCGTATAAACCGAAAATTCATTTCAAACTGCAGCATGATCAACTGAGCATTGAGTAGCATGAAGCTGTAGAAAAAGCCATCATTATTTAAAATCTATAATCGGTGTTACACACCGGAAGGGAAAAGTATTGCCTGAAAAAAAATCAGCATCATAAAAACTATTGCCATAAAAAAGCAATCTGCATAAAAACAAAACAATCTTTTGCAAAAAACACTGATAGCAATCAATCAGCATAACAAACAAAACACATCAATCACACACAATCTTTTGCCTTAACAAACACTATATATGCACACAGACAACGTACTTTTCTCAACCCGCGTCAAACACGCATTCGCAGCCACTATGGCCCTGCTACTGCTGGTTACCTCCGCCATGGCCAGACCATCATCCGGCAGGCAGGAACTGCACAAAATGCTACAACGCTTCCAGGTTCAACAAGGCAGCCTCTCCTCTGCCCTCAAACAACTGGAATCTGCCGCCCAGATCAGTCTTGCCTACGATGAAGATGCCCTCAGGAAAGTCCAGGTGCACGCCAACACCTACCGCAAAACCGCGGTGATCGCGATCCTCCAGGACCTCCTCAACCAATCTTCTTTAAAATTCGAAGAACGCTACAACACCATCTTAATCTATGACAGCGCTGCCACCCTGGCTCACACCAGCCTCCAGCAAGCTGCCAACGACATCACCATCACCGGTTCTGTATCTGACAAAAACGGTCCCCTCATCGGCGCTACCGTTTTCGTAAAAGGAACTACCAAAGGCACACACACTGATGCCAGCGGTCAATTCAAACTCACCGTACCTGAAAATGCAACCATCTCTATCACAATGATTGGTTACAAATCAGCAGACATCACCATCGGTGCAGAACGTACCTTCAACATCGTTTTACAAGAAAATAGCCTGAACCTGAACCAACTCGTTGTAGTAGGTTACGGTACCCAGCGTAAAGCTACCGTATCCGGTGCGATTGCTGATGTTCAGATGGATAAACTCACCTCCCGCTCACTGAACGACGTCACCGAAGCTCTGCAAGGTAAAGCTGCCGGTGTGATTGTATCTAACAACGGGGGTGATCCAACCTCAAAGCCAACTGTATACGTACGTGGTTTAGGTGGTATCAACGGTGAATCTGCACTCTATGTTGTTGATGGATCTATCTATACCGGTGGTCCTATCAACCCAAACGATATCGAATCTATCAACGTACTGAAAGACGCCTCTGCTGCCATCTATGGTGCACGCGCTTCCGGCGGTGTCATCCTCATCACGACCAAGAAAGGTAAATCAGGTACTGCGACCGTTTCTGTTGATGCTAAAACCGGCTGGCAATGGGCTGCTAAAAAACTCGACGTTCTCACTGCTAAAGAATTTGCAGACGTTGAAAACACCGCTTACGATGCTGCTGGTATCGCTCGTGCTGATGCCTTTAATGCTGCCATCTATCCTGACGGACAAATCACCCGTACCGACTGGCAGGACCAGATTTTCCGTACCGGTAAAATCCAGGATTACAACATAGGCGTAAACGGTGGTACTGAAAAAAACCATTACTACATGGGCTTTGGCTACCGTAACAACGAAGGTATCCTTCTCAATACTAACAGTGAGCGCTATACTTTCCGCCTCAATTCCGATGCGCAGATCAAACCATGGTTGAAGATCGGGGAAAACATGAGTTATACTTATAACAACGGTAACGGTGCGAACACGACCAGCCCTTACACCGGTGTTATCTTCACTGCACTGGGTTACCCACGCAACGTGACACCTTATACTGCTACCGGTGCTTTCAGCGGTCTGCCAGCTGCTTATGCAGGTTCTTATGGTGACCTCGCCAACCCGGTTGCTACCCTGATGCGCCTTGATTCCAAAACGCCTGTCAATGCAATCAACCTCAACCCATATGCTGAATTAACCCTGACCAAAGACCTGACCTTCCGCTCTAACTTCAGTGTGACCAAGTCTTTCAGCGATCAGAAAACATTCACTACCCGTGCGCTTGAAATCGGTAAGATCAACAGCAACAACTCACTGGTTGAAACAATTCAGGATTACTCAGATATCCTGTCTGAACAAACATTGAACTACGCTCACCGTTTCGGTCTGCACAACATCAATGCTTTAGCAGGTTACACCTATCAACATCATACTGAAAAATACCTCATCGCTACTGCTAACTCTTTCAGCGATGAGCGTGATGTATATCGTTATTTTGACAACGCTGCTGCATGGTCTAAACCAAGTAGCGGTATTGAGCAGGATGCAGTGGAATCTTTCCTCGCCCGTGTGAACTACGACTACAACAGCAGATACCTCTTCACCATCCTGGGTCGTCGTGATGGTAGCTCCCGCGTAGCAGCACAGAACCGCTACCAGAACTACTACTCTGTATCCGGTGGTTGGGTATTGTCCGACGAAAATTTTATGAAAGACATCAAATGGCTGAGCATCGCGAAACTCCGCGCCAGCTATGGTGTACTGGGTAACCTGGGTAGCGTTCCTGCTAATGCACTCAACGTAAACCTGGCCTCTGTATCTGTATATACTGGTGCTGAAGGTACCCTGTCTACAGGTTTAGCTGAAAATGCACTCTCTAATCCAAACCTGAAATGGGCGGAATCAAAACAACTCAACTTTGGTACTGACCTCGCATTCTTCAAAAACCAACTGTCATTAACAGCTGATTACTTTATTAAGACCACCACTAACATGGTGATGCAGGTGAACCCACCAAGTACTGCAGGTGTGAGCGAAGGTATGTACAAGAACATGGGCGAAGCACGTGATAAGGGTATTGAACTGGGTCTGAACTACAATGGCAAAGTCGGTAAAGACTTCACTTACGGTGTAGGTGCTACTATGACTAAAGTAACCAACAAACTGCTGTCACTGCAGACAGGTCTGACTGAAGTGGTAAGCGTAGCTTCTACCAACATCCGTAGCTCCCTGACGCCGCTGGTAACACGTGTAGGTAATCCACAGTATTCTTTCAACGTGATCAAGACTGCCGGTATCTTCCAGTCACAGGCAGAAGTTGACAGCTATGTAGGTCCTGATGGCGTGACTAAGATCCAGCCTAATGCAAAAGCAGGCGACCGTAAGTTCGTAGATAAAAACAGTGATGGTAAGATTGATAACAATGACCGTCAGATCGTAGGTAGCTTCTATCCTGGCTTTACATATGGTTTCAGTCTGAACGCTGCTTACAAAGGTTTTGACCTGAACATCTTTGCACAGGGTGTACATGGTAACAAGATCTTCAATGCACTGAAGTATACGAACATGAACCCAAGCATTGGTACGAACTACAACATGCTGAAAGGTATTCTCGATGCATGGACACCAACACATACGAATACGGATGTAACACGTGTGATCTCTACCGACCTGAATGGTAACTATGGTAATACATCTGACTGGTATATCGAAGATGGTTCTTATCTGCGTATCAAGAACGTTACTCTTGGTTATACACTGCCAGTACACCTGACGAATGCAGCGAAGATCGGTGCTGTACGTATTTACGCTACTGCAAATAATTTGCTCACATTCACAAAATATAAAGGATACGATCCAGAAGTAGGTATGGATAATTATGGTATCGATGTAGCCCGTTATCCACAATCAAGAAGCTTCTTACTGGGCTTAAATGTAAACTTCTAATAGAGGGAATGAATACTAAGCTGGAAGATTCATACTGAGCTTAAATGGTAACTTCTCGTCAGGTAATGGATACTTAACAGGAAGCTTAATTGTAAACTTCTGATCAAGGTAATGAATACTAAACAGGAAGATTCACACTGAGCCTAATTGTAACCTTCTAGCCGAAGTAATGAATACTAAACAGGAAGCTTTAAAGTAAACTTCTAATCAAGGTAATTAATACTACAATAATGAAACGTCTTATATCTTTATCATTATCCATCCTCCTCCTGGCTGCTTGTAACAAGAAGCTGGAGATCACGCCGGCAGGTACCCCTACCAGTGGTAACTTCTGGACAACATCAGACGATGCTGTCGCTGGTGCCAATGCCCTGTATTCCGAGTTTGACGATGAAAACTTTTATGGTCGTGGCTACTGGTGGTTTATCAACGCCAGTGACGACATGATAACCGGTCGTGTAAAAGCGGAAGGTGATAACATCAAGAACTTCAACAGCAGCTTTATCGGCGGTTCATACACCGAATCACAGTGGAAGATGCGTTATATCGTAATCAAACGTGCGAACGATATCATCAAGCACGTTCCTGCTATCGATATGGACGAAACCCTGAAAAACCGTATCCTCGGTGAAGCATATTTCTTCAGTGGTCTCATGTACTTTGAACTGGCTTACACATATGGTGATGCCCGCGCAGGTGTACCTATTATAAACCGTGACAGCACTGTAGGCGATGCGCCTATTCCACGTGCTGCAAATGTAGATGTAGTGTATGACTACGTAGCCAGCGAACTGCAAAAGGCGGCGAACCACCTCCCATACTTTGACACTTACACCACTGATCAGTATGGCCGTCCTCACAAAACCGCAGCCTGGGCATTCATGAGCAAAATGTACCTCTACAAAAAGGACTATGCAAATGCAGAAAAATATGCTGACTCCGTCATCAACAGTGGCAAGCATGCATTGCTGGCAAATTTCGCTGATGTATTTACTATTGCTAATAACTGGACCAGTGAATATATTTGGTCTGTATATTCTAACTCACAGTCACCAAGTGGCTGGGGTAGCATTCTGCCAGGTGTGATGCTGGAAAACAAAGGTTGGGGTGAATACAATGGCTGGGGCTATTATATGCCAACCAAAGAGTTGTATGACTCTTACGAAAGTGGTGACCTGCGCAGGGAAGCGACTATCCTGAAACCAGGAGATAACTTTACTTACTTTGGTACGGCTAAGACGTATGCTTCTACCAACAGTTTGTCTGGCTATCAGTTCCGCAAGTATATGGAGCCGTTCTCCTATGCCAATCAGGCACATGTGAGCCCGAATGGCGATCACCCGACGACTGACCTGAACCTGCCACTGATCCGTTATGCAGAAGTGTTGCTGATCAAGGCAGAAGCAGAACTGATGCAGGGTAAGAATGCAGATGTTGAAATCAATAAGATCCGTAACCGTGCTGGTCTGGCAAGTGTAACGAATGCGACAATGACTGAGTTGAAAAAACAACGTCGTTCAGAACTGGCTGGTGAATGGGCTAACCGTCACTTCGATCTGGTAAGATGGGGTGATGCACAAGCCACTTATGCACAGCCATTGCACGGATATTCTGGTGCAATAGTATGGCCTGCACGTACCTTCAATCCAGCTGTACATAATGTATGGCCGGTGCCAAGAACAGAGGTAACGAGCAGTAATGGTGTTGTGACCCAGAATGCCGGATGGGAATAAATCATTTATATAATAATCCCGTCCTCCCTTTCCCTGGCCCTTTTGGGCCTACCAGGATTGGGAGGGCGGGAATTAATCAAACTTCAATAAACCATGAAAAAATTACTTTTATCCTCTCTATTATTCGCCACCTTCCAAGCCCAATCCCAGGTCCAAACTCAAACTCAAGCCCAATCCCAGGCCCAAACCAAGGTCCAAACTCAGCCCCAATCTCTGGCTCAAACAAAAACACAAACTCCAGCACAAACCTACCCTCCAACCTACACCCCCATCAACGCCCACTCCCACAACGACTACGAACAACCCATCCCCTTCCTCTCCGCCTACACCCGCCACTTCGGTAGCATCGAAGCCGACGTCTACACCCAAAACAACTCTTTATGGGTCGCTCACGAAACCAAAGAACTCACCCCTGACCGTACCCTCGAATCCCTCTATCTCATCCCATTAAAAAACAACATCAAAAAAAACAACGGCACCGCCTACCCAAATTCCCACGACACCCTCCAACTCCTGATCGACTTCAAAACCGACAGCATTGCCACCATGGCAGCTCTCATAAAGATCCTCTCTAAATACCCCACCATCACCAACAACCCCACCATCCAGATCGTGATCAGCGGGAACCAACCCGATCCCAAACTCTGGCACACCTACCCCTCCTATATCTTATTCGACGGCAAGCGTGAAGGCAGCTATCCCGCCGACGCTGCCAAACGCATTCCCATGTACAGCACTGATCTGAAAAACTTTACCCAATGGAATGGCAAAGGCATCATCATCAAACCTGAACATGACCGCATCCAACAATGGATAGACAGCATACACACCCTTGGTAAAAAAGTACGCTTCTGGGATACTCCTGACAATCCAAACACCTGGAAGACTTTCATGAACCTGGGTGTCAACTATATCAACACTGACAAAGTAGAAGCGATCGCCGACTTCCTCTCTAACCGTGTAAACATTGAATACAATGCGACCATGGCACCTCACGAAGTATACAAAGCAAAATACATCAACAACGACAGTCTCATTACCATCAATAAAGTCATCCTTCTCATCGGCGATGGTATGGGTCTCACTCAGATATACTCCGGCTTCACTGGCAACCGTGGCCAACTGAACCTCCTTGAAATGCTGAACATCGGCTTTTCAAAAACCTACTCTTCCGACAGCTACATCACCGACTCTGCTGCCGGCGGCACCGCCATGGCATCAGGCAAAAAAACAAATAACCGCTACGTTGGTGTAGATGCCACCGGTGTTGCGATCCCTGCCATCCCTGACATCATCGCCCCTAAAGGTTATGTATCAGGCATCATCAGTGCCGGCGATATCACCGATGCGACTCCTGCTGCCTTCTACGGCCATGCACAGGACAGAAGTTATGAAGATGCTATTGCTAAAGACTTCCTCAACAGTCCTGTCACCGTCCTGATCGGTGGCGCTCCCCGTCACTTCAATGCACGTGGGGACAAATTGGATATGCCTGCATTATTAAAAGAGAAAGGCTACACCTTCACGACTAAATTAGAAGACCTCGACACTATACAATCTTCAAAATATATCAACCTGACTACCCAGGCAGAACTCTCCATGCAGAATGGTCGTGGAGAATTTCTTTCTAAAGCACTCACCAAAACCATCCACACCTTAAACGCCAATAAAAAAGGTTTCTTTATCATGGCCGAAGGAGCGCAGATAGATTATGGTGGTCATGCCAACAAGCTCCCTTATGTCATCACAGAGATGATGGACTTTGACAAGGCCATTGGCGAAGCCATGAAATTCGCAGATGAAGATGGTCATACCTTAGTGATCGTTACTGCCGATCATGAAACCGGGGGGTTATCCCTGTTAGATGGCAACATCTCCAAAGGTCTGGCAGACGGTCATTTCAGTACCAATGACCATACTGCGGTAATGGTACCAGTATTTGCTTATGGCCCTAATTCATTGTTATTCAGAGGGGTGTATGAGAATACAGAGATCTTTAAAAAGATCATTGATCTGTTGAAATAAAAGGACCAGATCGTTTAATAATAAAATTGTAAATAGAAACGGCGCTTAAAATAATAAGCGCCGTTTCTATTTATATTTATACCATGAAACCAAAAAAAATCCTGTATCTTTTTATCCTGAATACATTGTTATTCATCCAGTTTGCAAAAGCACAGACAGACAGTGCAAAAATCATGTTAACGAAGTTTTACAAGGCTTACATTCCGGCTGTTGAATCCAGCACCGGAGAACGCCAAATTGAAAAATTGCAGAAACAATACAGTACCGCCAAACTTATCTCCCGGGTAAAAAAACAAACTGAAACAATGGAGCTGGATTACGATCCATATCTGAATGCACAGGATGCTGACAAGGATTGGGTAAGAACATTGCAAATTGAAAAAGATCTAAAAACTCCTAACTTGTACAATATTTCCTTTTTAGATAACTACGAAAAGAAAAGACACTATATAAAAGTCTTCGTTACAAAAGAAAGAAATCAATATAAAATCAGCGGATTTAAAAACTAATATTATGGGATGGAAAGCTGCGTCAATAATTATCAGTAATGTCACAACAGTAGATCCTGAAAAGCTCCTGCAGGAGCTGGGTATTGAACAATTCGAAACGATTGAGGATGAACCGTATGACGTAGCTGTCTATCCTGAAAAACATCAGATATTCATAGGTGTTTATAAAGAAAATCTGATCATCTCTTCCTGGGAGATAACGGACCATTCTTTCGGAAAAGAGTTATCAACATTCGAACAAAAGCTGTCTATCCTATTTCCTGCTGCTGAAATCTGTACCATACAATTACATAGTGGTGTCAATCACTGGGGGTATTCAATAGTAAAAAATGGGGAAAAGATTCGTGTAAGATGTGGTAATGCTGAACAGGGTACCATTATAGAGCTAGGCGAACCTTTGTTTGAAGAGCAGGAACTCCTCTCCAAATCTGAAATCAAAGATGGTAGAAGGATCTATCATTTAAGAGACGACGAACCTTATGAAGAGGACCAGGTAGGAGAAAATTTCGTATCCTCAATGTGGGCAAGGTATACCGGTAAGGAATTTTTTGAAGATGAGGAGATGTTTGAATTCAGGTTGTCAGGTTTTAAAACAACCAAAGCAGCATCTGTACAAGCCGGTCGTAAGCAAAAGCCAAAACCTGTCGTGGTTATAAAGCCATGGTGGAAGTTTTGGTAGCATTCAGCAAAGAAACCCGGCCTTATTAAACTTTGCCACCTCATACAGAAAATCAATCCTCACTTTCTCCCGATAATTAATATCGTAATCCCTACTATACCAGCTATGTAGACAGTAAGTGATATTTTCATCAATGGCACCCGTCACTTTAGTAGACACATTATCCCACAATATAGAAGCCTTCAAAAAATATGGCTTCCCATATTTTGCCAACCAGTAAAATAGCCCGGCAAATGGTTCTATTTGATCATGTGTATATTGACCGGTTATCCAGGAAGGCTCATCAGGTATTTTCTGAAAGATCTTTCTATAAAGCACCATCAGGTGTCAGATTTTGTATAATATGTTGAATGGTAAACCAAAGACTCACCGCCCCTATTTCATGTGGTATAGGTGCAACAATGCTGGTTTTAAAAATGTTCTTATCTGAAAATTCATGGATGATATTCAATCGCTTATCCTGTCTATGTGGTAAATTAATAACAAAGACAGGTATCATAACAACTTCTTATTTAATAATGCCCGAATATTTGAAGTATCAATTCCTTCTGATTTATAAATAATAATTCCCTTGTCAATAAGCACTGTAGTAGGCAGCGTGTTGATCCCATAGCTATCCCTGATTTTTCTGTCCTGATCAAATACCTGTATCCAGGTAATATTTTTTTCAGATATCGTTCTTGCACAGTCTGACATATTTCGATCCATATTGATGCCCACTATATCCAGCTTGTTTGCTGGATATTCTTTTTGTAATGATTGGTAAAATGGAATTTCTGCAATACAAGGTCCACACCAGGAGGCCCAAAAGTTCAGCAACAGATATTTATTTGTAGTGTTCAAACTGATATTATTCCCGTATATATCTTTTATAGCAAGTACAGGTGCGGCATGCATCACAGTTGCTGGGTGAAGAATACCTTGTAACTGACTGGCAATCATCTGTCCCTTTTCTGTCTTCAAAAATCGCTTGTCAAGGTCTTTTTGTAGAAAATTATACAACGTTCTAACATAATCAGTGTCATGAATAAGGATACTCAGGGAGGGTAATGTCACCTGATTATAGAAGAACCAGAATGAATAATATTTATCGGAATATTTTTTCAATATCGGCAATGCTTTCAAGCTGATATTTTTAACAAGGCGCTTATTAATATTGAATAAGGAATCATTCCTGAAGGCGTCATTATCTTTCCCTTTCCAGAAATTAAGATATGCTTGTAATTCCGGCAATCTATATCTATAAATATCCCTGTAATACTTATTATAAATTGTATCAAAAACAGCCAGTGTATTTGAAGGTTTACCGTAATTCAGATCGTTATTTTTATAATAAAGAGATATCGAAGCCGGTTGTTCACCGATAAGAAATATAGTAGCTGCCTGTTTATATCTGATAGTCAATGTGGTTGCTTCGGCCGCTAATTCCCCGGTCAACTTAATTTCATTATTCTCTGAATCATGAATGGCCACCGGTCTTTGCCCATCGTTTACAAAAAATGACAAGCTGTTTTTATCAATAGTATTATTAACGCGAATTTTCACATAAAATTTATGCTGTGAAAACGTTTTAAATGATATTATCAAACCTATTGTCAGAAAAAAACACCTAACTGCCATAACAATTCTATTTTAAAATCAATAGACGTCCTAAAACCATAAGCCTTCAGGACGTCCTTTTCAATTAGGATCTGGAAGATTGTCATGTACCAGGACTGCTGCAATAGCCGGAAGAGCCACATTTACATTCCTCGTACAGTTGATCTTCTCCAGGGATGGTATTCCGGACTATAAAAGACTAAATCATACTCATTTATTTCTTTCACCACAGTAAACATCTTCAACATACCACGTTCATCCTTTAATGGCGCAATAAAAGGAACCAGTAATACTGAAAGCTTATCAGCAGTAATGTTTATAGCGATATTCTCCACACCATAACTCTTAGCACATCGCTGATACTAAGCATACCTGGATAATCCGGGTGTTCTTCAGTTCCCGTGTAAGGCTGGTTTCACTAATCATCAGCCCTAAAAGATCAACCAATACTTTAGTCATCTGAGGAGAATTGCTCTTTGGATTAAAAGCTTTTCTATGAAAGTAACCATGACAAACGTTATTTTTCAAAATAGGGATCCCTGCATTGATCACCAGAGAGGCAATCAATGTTTACGGGTTTACACTATGAAAATTAAAAAATGCCGGACACACACATCATTTAGCAATGCGCAGACAGCTTTACAAACGACTACATGACAGTAATTGAAGGTTATCTGGTAAAATTTATCGCCGAAAGTGAATTGGCGAAGTTTATAGCGACGGCTTAAAAATGATTTTTCTACGTATGTAATTCATTGTTCACACCAAGGGTTACACTAATCACTAACAATGATTCAACAGGTATAAATGTAGAATAAAAAAAATTAAAAAATATCTCCTGATAATTTTTAATTTCTACTTTTAAAAAGAGACTATAAAATATATTGTGTAAACACATAGTCAACTGATCAAATTCGACATCTGTTTTCAAAGATAGTAATATATTGATGGAGCTCCAGCCCCCAGTTATGGAGGGGCATGCTCCATTTCTTTTCAATGTTCATTATAGCCAGGTAAACGGCCTTTTGAGCCGATGCATCGTCGGTAAATTGAACTTTGGTCTTAGTGTACTTGCGGATGCCCCTGTTAAGATTTTCGATGGTATTTGTGGTATACATGATTTTGCGGATCTCCATAGGGAAGTCAAAGTAGCTGGTAAGATTGTCCCAGTTGTTCTCCCAGGATTGGATCGCATGTCTGTATTTGGTACCCCACTTATCAGAACACGCGGCCAACGCATGCTCCGCAGCTGCACGATTAGGTGCTCCATAAACTTCCTTCAGATCAGCACAAAACTCTTTCCTGTCCTTCCATACAACATATTTGCAGCTATTACGGATTTGATGGACAACACACAGCTGCGTTATTGTTTGTGGGAATACACCCTTTATGGCATCTGTAAAGCCTTTTAAGTTATCAGTGCAGGCAATCAATATATCCTCTACACCACGAGCCTTTAAATCCGTCAAAACACTCATCCAGAAAGAGGCAGATTCAGTTTCTGCCATCCACATACCTAATACCTCTTTCAGACCATCATTTTTAAGGCCTATCACAAGGTATATACACTTATTAATGTACTTGCCATTTTGCTTGACTTTCAGCACTATTCCATCCATCCAGACCATGAAGTAAACAGGTTCAAGCACCCTGTTCTGCCAGCTTTTTACGTGCTCTGTGATACGATTAGTGACATTTGAAATAGTTCCTTCGCTTACATCTACACCATATACCTCTTTAACCTGATCGCTAATGTCTGAGGTAGTCATTCCCCTGCTATACATACCAATAATATCACTCATCCGCTGACCCTTAGGGACCAGCACCGGTTCAAACTCACTATTGCGGTCACGGGGAATATTAAGCGCAAGGTCACCAAGGGTTTCTGTCTTTACTTTCTTTTTGTAGGATCCATTGCGGTTGTTGCCGGAGTTACGGCCCTCTGGGCTATGTTTTTCATAACCAGGATGTTCGTCAAGTTCAGCTTTCAGCATTTCTTCCACACCTTGCTTAAACAGACTGTTGAAGAAAGAGTGAAACTCTTCTTTGCTTTTAAACTGCTTGAAAAATTCTTTTGAGAATTGTGGTTCTTGTTTGTCCATGGTACTGTATTCAAAGTTAAAAAATATCGGGGCAAATCCAGCCGCCGTACCCAGCAGGTGTCGTTTCGTTCGGCTCCGCTACGCTACGCCTCACTTCACTCCACCTGCTGGTGGTATTAACTTGATACAGTTGAGAATATACTTACACAAAGAATTTTACACTTCCTTTAAAAAGCAAAACAAGTTGTATATCTTTTTTGCTAAATGATAAACAGTGAATATTAAGGTGTGTAAAACCTCAGTTTCTCTTTTTTGATGAATATACCACCTCTCAATTATTTCTGCGATCTCCTAACTACCCCTTCCCCTCAACCTTTATATTTACCTCCAATGAAATCCAGTATCCTCCAATTCATCATCCTCCTGCTTCTCTATAACTCACTCCTGCATGTCAAAGCCCGCCCCATCTCCGCCTGGCACATGCAGCCAATCACTATTCAATCTCCCTGGGCCTCACAGGTTTCATCCTCTCATCCCCTCCCTGAATACCCCCGCCCTCAAATGGTCCGCACCCAATGGCAAAACCTCAACGGCCTCTGGGACTACGCCATCACCGCCTGGGATGCTGCCGCCCCTACCTATTACCAGGGAAAAATCCTCGTCCCTTTTCCAATAGAATCCGCGCTTTCCGGTGTAAAAAAAGCGCTTCTGCCTAAACAACGCCTCTGGTACCACACTACTTTCAAAGCCACTCCCAAACAAAGAACCCTCCTGCATTTCGGCGCCGTCGACTGGAAAGCCACCGTCTACCTCAATGGCCATAACCTCGGCGCACACCTCGGTGGCTATAATCATTTCTCTTACGACATTACCACTTTCCTCAAACCTGATAACAACGAATTAATCGTCAGTGTCTACGACCCCACCTCTCAAGGCAATAACCCACATGGTAAACAAAGCCTCTACCCACGTAAAATATTATACACTGCCTGTAGCGGTATCTGGCAAACCGTCTGGTTAGAAACCGTACCTGACACCTACATCACGAGGTTCACCCTCACACCAGATCTTGATAATAATGTGCTACAAATCAAAGTAGCTGTTTCATCTCCTGGTGGACAAAATGCGATTTCCAGTTCTATACCTCATGATCAATCTACACCTCCTGATCAAAATACCATTCCTGTTTCATCATTTGACACTCACAACTTCGACTCTCATAATACCATCCCTGTTTCATATCCCAGCACTCAAAACACATTTCCCACTTCATCCTCCAATCCTCAAAGCACCTCTCCCCCATCCTCCCACTATACCATTCAAGCTATTTCAAACAACATCACCACCGCCCCCTCTGCTGGCGACAGCCTCACTCTACACATCCCATCTCCCCATACCTGGAGTCCACAAGATCCCTACCTCTACCCCCTCACCATCCGCCTCCTAAAAGACGGCATCATCACCGACTCCATCACCAGCTATTTCGCCATGCGTAAAATCACTTTGGAACCAGACGCCGCCGGTCGTCCCCGCATCTTCCTCAATCACAAATACCTATTCAACCTCGGCGTCCTCGACCAGGGCTACTGGCCAGACGGCATCTACACCGCCCCAACTGACAGCGCCTTAGCATACGATATCAACATCATCAAACAAATGGGGTTCAACACCATCCGCAAACACATCAAAATCGAACCTGACCGCTGGTACTATCACTGTGACAAACTAGGTATGCTCGTGTGGCAAGACCTCATTCCCCCTGCCGGCTACACCCAGGCAGACGCCTCCGTATTCGAAGACGAAAGCCCAAAAATCATCCAACAACTCTACAACTTCCCCTCCATCATCGTCTGGACCTTATTCAACGAAGGCTGGGGTGCCTACGATCAATTACGCCTCGCCACCCAACTCAAACGTTACGATCCCAGCCGGCTCCTCAACGCTCACTCCGGCGCCAATATGGATGAATACAGCGAAGGTTACCCTTCTCAAATGTGGGCTGGCAGCGACTTCGTCGATGTACATAAATACCCTGGCCCTTCCATCGGTCCCTCTTTACCTCAAAAAGCCGCTGTACTTGGTGAATGGGGAGGCATCGGTGTAAGTATAGCAGGTCATCGCTGGGACCCCGATCAGTCTTATAGTTATCTCGATGTCACCCGCGCAGAATTCCCTGATTACTACCAGGCACTCATGCAATTATTGTATTTATATGAAAGAGCGGGTTTATCAGGGGCTATCTATACCCAACCATTTGATGTAGAAAGAGAAGAAAACGGGTTAATCACCTACGATAGAAAAATTCCCAAAATGCCGGTTCCTGTGATCAGGGCCATCAACGATTCGTTATTGACTGCGATAGCTCACGATTAGCTACTGCTTCATGTTCCCATTTATACTGAATGCTGTACAACATGATCCAATCCCACCTGCCACTCCTACCCACAAATAGATCTTCATCATCAGCGGCATCAAACTTCTTCTTCGTACCTTCTTATTTTCTTCCACGAACAGCTTCATGTTCCCATTTATTTTGTATACGATACAACATCCACCAGTAAGGCGCACTCACTACCAACTGTATTAACAGATATTCCGGTTTATTCTCCACAATACCCACTACCAAAATAAAAATCCCCCAACACACACCTATCCCCCAATTCCACCGAATCGCAGACTTCACCTCAAACCATAACAAAAAGTATTTTACGATATAAGCGATCGACAACAGGAAGTATCCTGCAATCGCTATATTTCCCATTATTTCATGTGCCAGACTATACACCTCCGGCATAGCCGCATGCCCCACCATCGCTGCTCCTAAACAAAGAAAAATCACGCCCAGCAGCACACCGGCTAACAAATAAATCTTTAACAACAATGACAGCAGATTTCTTCTGCGTACGTTAATTTCCATAAATATTATTTTCTCATACACCAGGTACGCCAACAACCCATTCACACCCCGCATATGCAAATGCCAGGTCATCCACGTAGGCTCCTTCTTCAAAAACTACAAAAATCCCACTTGCCTCCCCGGTAATGGCTACATACTATTTATTTTCTGAAGACTTCAGCGCCACATAAGTACCCGCACTAATACCCAATAAGATAAGGTTATTCATGGGAATAACAGGCATAATCTTATCAATCATATCATCAGAAGAAGCAAACCCTGCCAACTGCAAATTGATCACCGTTCTCCATATAAACCAGATTCCAAAACACAAATTGAACACCACCGCCTGAAAACGTGGAATACTAATCCCCGTTTTATCAGACAGAATATCCAGCCAGAAACCTTCGCTTTTCATGTCTTTTGAATTCTTCTGCGGCACAGCTGCTTCCTCTTCAGTCGCTTCTGTCACCGCTTCTTTGTATTTGTTATCATCTGCCACGTCCACAATGCGTGCAGAGGCCGTGGTCAGTGCGCCGATACCCAGGAGTAATAACGTAGAAGTATCAAAAGTCGGCATCTTGCCGGTAGCAGCCAGGATACTGATAAAGGAAACCAGTATGATAAAAGTCCACCAGAGTAACTGTAACCTGGAATAACTAAAGGGTTTAGGATCTATGTTACTGGCATCGCAGAGTATACAAAAACGTCTCTGCATCCAAATGGCCATCACGACCCCTAAGATAAAAACTAGCAGGTAAATAACTTGTGCATTCATGGTATAAGGAAAAAATAAGTCGCTTAGTATGTCTTCGTTTAGTTTGTCTTCGTTTTGAGTTCCCGCTTAGATACAGCTTCCCGCTCCCAGCGGTATTGGATTTTGTAGATCATAATCCAGTAAGGAATGGTCAACACCAACCCATTGATCTGGCTATTTTTTGTATCACCAGTGAAAAAGCCGACTCCAAGCATCACCAACCAAATCGCTCCCATGATCCAGTTATACCGGATGGCCCATTTTACTTCAAACCAAAGAGAAGCGGTCATCGAAAAAATAATTGCGGAAAAAAGCGCGGCCATACCCACCAAACCTACCATCGCCAAATAATTCTGCCCGAACGCTCCAAGAATGAGTTGCGAAAACCCCAACGCAAATAAGATGGCTACAAAGGAGATCATAGCTACAACAAATCCTATCCAGATATAAACTTTCAGGAAAACGGGTAGCAAACTGCGACGGCGAATACGAAATTCCGTCCCGAAATTATCCTCGAAAATAGTTGGCTGCTCCATAGATATTATTATATAGCAAATATACGCAATACATCAGCTATTTCATAGAGGCAGCGGAAAGGGCTTCTTTTTTTGAAACTGCGACATGTTCCCAGCGATACTGGATCTTGTTTAACATGACATAATAGGGAATTGCTACTGCCCACGGAAGGGAGAGTTCACTTAAATCGGTTCCGGTCCAATCATTGAACGAAATACCTATGACAAAAAGGAAACTAGCAAACAGGATTCCCCCCAACACCCAGTTATACCGGATCGCCCATTTGGCTTCAAACCAGAGACCGGCAACAGCCATAAAAAATATAGTAATCAATCCCAATCCTACGGAGAGTTCAACGATTTCCAACCATCCTGAGTCGCGCCTTTTATAATGATGATGTTTAAGAAGGCCGGCGCCAATAGTAAATAATAAAGCAATCAAACAGCCTAACAATATCAGGAACCCAATCCAGATGTAAACTTTAAGAAAAACGGGTAACAAGCGGCGGCGACGTACCTGGAATGCCGTGGCGAATTGTTCTTCGAAAATAGAGGGTTGTTCCATAGGTTATTAACTATTTTATAGGTCGAAGATACTCGGTTGTTCCATATCAACAGGGGGTTAGTATCTCCTTTTCAGGTCTGGTAGTTACTAGCTCCTGTAGGATAGTGTCTATCTCCTGTCTGATTGTTGCGATCTCTTTGTCTTTAAAAGAGATACGCTGATTATTACCAATAGTCAGGGTCACATCTTTTCCTTTTCTACCTTCATAATATTCCAGTAGCACTTCGATCAGCGATTCGCTACCTCCACTTAATCTAATTCCCGCTATTTCAGCAGATAAGAACCAATGATTAAAGCGATACTTTATGTCTGGTTCTATTCCTTTGTTTTCCAGGAATTGGTATAATTCTTCAAGTCCTCTACCTTCTATTAAGATGTCTGTATTCATAACATGGGGGTTGTCATCCCATATTGCTATGAGGGGGGATAGGTAATATTCCCCCTGGTGGGTTTGTGGATAATAAATAAGTGCGCTTATTACCCCTGATGGGTCTCTAAATAATAATCATATTTATTCAAATCCAGCTTCTCGCCTAGCAATTGCTCCACTGCTGCCTTCTGCGCTGCTCCTACCTGATAAATATTCAAATAATCTGCATCCCCATCTTCCGCTTCCCAAATCTTACTAATCTCCGCCACTTCCAATTCAACCAGGTACTCACTCACAAAATCCTCACTTCCCTTCAAATAATAGGCAATCGTTCTTTCCATAATTTATCATTTTAATTAAACAGCCGGCCTCCAGGAAGCCGGCTGCAAGTTATTATCTTTTACTCTTAAACGTTGAAGACGTCCACGAAAAAGCCGGTACCATTATACTACCTCTTACTCCTAAACTCCGAAGTCGTCCACGAAAAAGCCAGTGACATTATCCTACCTCTTACCCTTAAACTCCGAAGTCGTCCACGAAAAAGCCGGTACACTTATACTACCTTTTACCCTTAAACTCTGAAGCCGTCCACGAAAAAGCCAATGACATTATACCACCTCTTACCCTTAAACTCCGAAGTCGGCCACGAAAAAGCCGGTACCATTATACTACCTCTTACTCCTAAACTCCGAAGTCGGCCGCCATTCCGGAAACCTTTCCTCATTCGCCAACGTCTCCCCTACATCAAACAAAAACCGGATATCCTCCACCATCCCTGACAACTCCCACGTATCATCAAACTGATCAAACGGTGAATGATATCTATCCCTTCCATAAGAAGCCCTATGATTCGGCACCCACGCTGAATCATGCAGCAATGAATGTTCCCCTGCCCCAGGATACAAAGAAGGAATCCCCACCTTTGCAAAATTAAAATGATCTGAACGGAAAAACCATCCCCCGGAAGGATTCGCCTCCGGAATAATCGTCCTCCCCTGTTTCTTCGCCGCTCTCTCCGCATAATCATCCAGCTCAGACTGCCCCTTACCAATGATCGTAATATCCGTCGTACGACCAAAAGTATTCATCACATCCATATTTATATCTGCCACTGTAGACTTCACAGGAAACAAAGGATGTGTCGCATAATACTCAGATCCCAACAATCCCTGCTCTTCCCCTGTCAGCGCAATAAAAAGGATAGACCGCCTTGGTGCATTTGGCAGACTCTTGAAAGCCTTCGCCAGACTTAACAACGCCGCTGTACCGCTGGCATTATCCGCTGCACCATTATAGATAGAGTCACCTCTGATCACTTCACCAACACCCAGGTGATCCCAGTGTGCAGAGTAAATAATATATTCATTCTTTCTGTCTGTACCTGGCAACTGTGCAATCACATTATGGGAGGTAGACTTCTTGATCTTATTCGTAATCTCCAGGCTGGTAGTCACCCCTAATGGCACTGCCTTAAACCCTGGACGCTTCGCTTTCTCAATTACATCAAACGGCACCCCTGCCAGCGCAAACACTTTCTTTGCTGACTCCAGGGTCATCCAACCTTCCATCGCCGTTCTTGACATATTATCATCCGCTGTCTGCAGGTCCAGTCTTGGTTTAGACCAACCGCTCCTCACCACATTCCAGCCATAGCTGGCAGGCAGGATGTCATGAATGATAATTACGCCAGTGGCTCCTTTACGGGCAGCCTCTTCGAATTTATACGTCCAACGACCATAATAGGTCATGGTCTTTCCTTTGAATAAGGTGCTGTCATAAAAACCCGGATCATTCACCATCACAACAACAGTCTTCCCCTTTACATCCAGCCCTTCATAGTCATTCCATTTATATTCCGGCGCATCAATCCCAAAACCGGCAAATACCAGTTCGGAGTTATCCACATTTACCTTCTCTTTTACACGACGGGTCGCAATCACATATTCATCCAGGTAAGGCAGGGTTACGCTCCCGCTCTTTCCTTTGAACACCAAAGGTCCGCTGGGCTTGGAAATAATTTCAACCATCGGTACTTCCTGAAAAAAACTATCCCCATTCCCTGGCTGCAGTCCGATCTCTCTGAAGCGGTCTTCCAGGTATTTGATGGTTTTATCTTCTCCAATGGTAAAGGGTTTACGTCCCTGAAATACATCAGAGGATAATACAGTGATGTCGCGGGCGATACTTGCCGAGTCTATGCTTTTAATGGCTACTGAATCCGCTGTAGCAGCCTGCTTCTGCTCAGGTCCATGACAGGCAAAAAGGCCGACCAGGGGGATTATACGATAGAAATATTTCATGCAGCGTACGTTTTGGGGCTAAGATAATGCACTTTTAATTGAAAAAGGGCCCTGTTGTGGCAGGACCCTTTATAATATCTTTATATGATAATCGCTTTTTAGAAAATTCTGTCTTGTAGCGATGAATAATGCATTTAAATTAAACGTTTTCATCTACTACTACCAATCATCTTTTTACCCGAAATCCAATAATATCGCTCTGGTCAATGCTTTCCCCCACATTCCTACACCCCTGCCGCCGATGCCACCTTTGAAACCGTTGCCTTCTTCTTATCCTTCTTCTTCCCTTTACCCCACATTCCTACACCGCTGCCGCCGGCACCACCTTTGAAACCGTCGCCCTCTTCTTATCCTTCTTCTTCCCTTTACCCCACATTCCTACACCGCTGCCGCCGGCACCACCTTTGAAACCGTCGCCCTCTTCTTATCCTTCTTCTTCCCTTTCCCCCACATTCCTACACCGCTGCCGCCGGCACCACCTTTGAAACCGTCACCTTCTTCTTATCCTTCTTCTTCCCTTTACCCCACCACACTATAAACCCAGTCACCGGCAAACTCGCACAAATCAAACTCACTATAAAAGCAATAATCTTCCCAATGATCCCACCTATCGCCCCCACATGTATATCATAATTCATCCCGATCAACTTCTCCCCGGCATTTCTATCTTTCCCTGTCACCTTCGCCAGCATCTTCCCTGTATACTTATCAAACTGAAAATCATCTCTATCATAATACACCTCATTCCCCCAATAAGCCGACATATACACCACCGCTGCCTTTCCGCTATCCGGAGTACTCAATCCAATCCTTTTCGCAGCAGGATTATCTTTCCTCACACTCTCAAATGCAATATCCAACCCTCTCTGTGGTGTATTCGCCAGCGTCGTATCCGACACCCCATTCTTATGCGCCGGCGGCGTTATACTCCTGGAAGCCACCACATACACCGTCGTCTGGAACCACTTAAACGACCACACCAACCCTGTCAATGCCAATACCAGCGCAATCGCCATGGCATAAAACCCCAATACATTGTGCAAATCATAGTTCACTCTCTTAAAACTCGCCTTCCATTTTATCTTAAAACTCTGATCTCTTGTAGCCTTCGTCCATTTCTTTGGCCACCAAAGGATCAACCCGGTTATTAACAGAATTACAAATATCAATACACTCCATCCTACAATCTGTTCGCCAACCTTCCCGCTCAACAACAAGCTCCAATGAATCATTTTCACAATCGCAAAAAAGTCATACTTGAAATCATGGTGTCCAATCACCTCACCAGTATAAGGATTCAGGAAAACCGCCTCATAATATTTCACACTTCCAAAATAGGTGATGGCTTTGGGATCTCCCGCTACATAAGTCATAAACTCCCATGCTCTATCCTTATCGGTATAAGTCGTTATGTAGTTTACTTTCTTATCCGGTCCCAGCGCTTTCCGGGCATTATTTATTAAAGTACTGATAGGGAGGGTAGCGGTCTGCTGAGGCTGTACGAACATGATATCATGATGCACCTTTTCAGAAATTTCCTTCTGAAAAGCGAACAAACATCCCGTAATGCTTACGATAAATACAACAATTCCTGAGGCTAATCCAAGCCATAAATGTAACCAGGCATTGAGTTTTGCCCGCCAGGATTTCCCCTTTTTCCCTGTTGGCTGAGTGTTTTTATTCATGTCGCTTCGCCCTTATCAGTTGATATAGAAATGGTTATAGTAAACCACGCTAGCAAATTTGGAGAATATAGTGGGGATGACCGAGACGGATCGGGAAATTTATTTGCGGAAAACGGAAAAAGGAGGGTTAATACCCTCCTCTTATCACATTCAGGAAATCGATAAAGGCCTCACTAAAATTCTCAGCAGCCTCATAATTACTAAACTCGTATTCCTCATGCACACCTGCTGCCGTTCGCAAGGTGATAGCACCATACCTGACAATCGGGATCTGGAAATTATCCCTGAACCGTTTGTCCGGAGCGCCATTCTTATTGACCTTGTCCCAGGTATGGTCTATGACCTTTGCATCAGGTGGCACGGACCCTCTTTCTATGAACCTCACAGGCAGGAACTTAAACTGTAATTCTTTCAGGTCGATAATACCAAACCGATCTTTGGTATCGTACATGATGATAAACCCAGGATAGCAATACAAATCCGCCCCATTGGCATTCTTGAACCACAACGGTTCAAAATTGGAATGAATATCTTCAATAGATTTGATCCCTATTTTCACTTCTTTCTTATCCACCACTGTAGAAGCTGCTGACCTTGTCACCCTCCTGTTTTCAGCCACAGCGCTGGTCACGTCCCATATTTTATGAGATTGAGAGAGCCGTTTGAATGCAGTTGTGACAGCCTCATATTTCTGCAGGATGTCAGTATCAAAAGAAATATCCAGTTCCATCCGGCTCTTCACCAGCTCCTGACTGATTTCGTCAATAGCTGTTTGTTGAGCAGCGATTCTTTCTTTGATATCTTGTGAAATAGATTTTACAAAAAGTCCATAGAGAAAAACATAACTCAACGTGAGCTTAGTTTTCGACCCCTTCAATGCCAGTCCTATTTGCTGCAAGTCATGTTGCAATTCTTTTCTTTGCTGATGTGCGGATAAGATAGTATCCTTCACACCCTGCATATCCTGGTTCGTAATTTCAGTAGGGGCGACGCTGAAGATGTTGCCTTGTGGTGTAGTTACAGGAACATGATGAGGTACGGGTGAAGACGGTTTTGCGCCAGGCAATGCTGGTTTATTCGCCCCTGCAGGCAAGGCCGGCTTCGACGACATTTTATGTCTTCCCAATACAGAATTCACATAAGTACCATCATGTCCCAAAGTAACACTCGCGCCTTTTACACCTATATTAGTGCTAATACCCTTTCTACTAATATTTAAATGAACACCGGGAATGATTTTGATTCGTTTTCGATAGGTCCAAGCCATAAAATAGAATTTAAAAATTACTTACAATCACAATAAGACCTATCAACATATGTCTTATTACCATTCTTATTCAGATAATAACAACCTCCTCTAGGTCCTTGAAACAGCTTATGCCCTTTATAAGTACAATCTATCAGATTGCATGCTAACATTGATACCAATAATGCAGTACAGAATAATAATCGTTTCATTTGGGGTAATAATTAAAAACAAAAATAGGGATAAATAGGACCGGTCTATTATTGAATCTTACGTCAAATCATTAGTATCTGCTATAGGTCCACATCTTTTCACAGCTGCAATACCATTATCACGCCCGGCAGCAGTAGTATAGCTTTCACTTTTCCCTATTGTTAGCCCATTAGCAGCTGTCAAAACAAACGTATAGGTAGGCGTATCCTTTTTCACATACCTCTTATCCAAAGGCGCATTTTCCTTCACTGACTTTATGCCATTTTCAGCGCCTTGTTTACTAATATACCCTTCGCTGGATAAAATAATCTGGCTATTTTCTGCCTTTAAGTGGAAATAAAACTCACCACTTGATTTAAAAAGATCAAATTTGGGATTTGCCATATTATATTGTTTTTAGTTTAATTATCTTTTACAACTCTAAATCCAACATCACTCAATCGCTCATCCGGCCGCTCCGCACGCTTACTACTCACCGCCAACTCTCCCACCTCACTATCATACCCACCACCTTTCACCACCTTCTTCGTCTGCGCCGAATCCGCCCAATCTTCACACCACTCTGCCACATTCCCACTCATATCATAAATCCCCCACGCATTCGCCTTCCTATGCCCCACAAACGCCGGCTTCACCCTATTATACACCGCCACCGTCCCTGCCGAAGTGCCACCACTATAAATCGTACTTCCCCCCGCCAGCGCCGCCGCCTGCCACTCCATCTCACGCGGCAATCTTCCCTTCACAAATGCACAATACGCCTTCGCTTCCTCCCACGTCACATTCCTCACCGGCATAGAATCAACAGAATGAACGGGCTGCTCAGGGAATATCTTACCCGTAAGCATGCAATACTCCCTGTATGCAGCCACTGTCACTTCTATATTACTGATACAAATAGGCAACCCTTGTACATGCACATACTCCTGCTTCAAAATCCATCGATGGCACCACCACGCATAAATCAAATACCACAAAAAAACTGTCCCCCCCATCACACACAAGAATGTACATATCCTTAACAACCGCCCTCTCGCCACCCGCTTCCTTCTCAAAATCTTCTCTTTCAATGACCTCGCTATCTCCTCCGGATTCTTCTTCCAATCCACATACACCATATGCTTCGACAATCCCCCCACCTCCGTATCATCCAATCTCAACTGCAAAACATTCCCCTGTGGAAACTGCGCCAATGCCATCTGCTGCTCAATACCAGACCAATACTTATTCACACAAAACTTACTCGTTATCAACAACACATACTTCGTCCGCTTCCCATATGCATCCATGGTCAGATTAATCAAATGCTTCCCCCAATTATCCTTCTCCTCTTTATAATAGTAATACCGAACATTCAATTGCTTCAACTCTGCCGCAATCATATCCGCCACATACGTATCCTCTTCAGCCACCGAAATGGCTACATCAATTGTCTTCATATCCTCCCCTCCTTCACCAATTGCCAATAATACATCCCCAATGGCGTCAACCTACACTTCCCACTATTCATCGCCGCCCAATACATATACTCCTCATCTACCGGCTCCACTAACCCCACACCCTGCATCCTCCGCAACACTTTAAACACCCTGATATGCTCCGAATCCGCGCCCTCCACCGTATACTCATAACTAGGATCCAACGGCATCTCATAAGCTACCTCCGGAAAATAGCTCCTCAACAACCGTAAATCACCTAAATCCAACGGTGGCTTCACTTTACGCAAATTCAAAGACCGCGCAATATTCGCCTTAAACACCGGCCTTTGTTGCCACCCACCCAATCCTCTATCTATATAACTATAAATATTCCCCGCCGTCACATCCCCCACTATATCCGCCGCACCACCATGCAATGCCTTCAACAACAAACTCGTAAACACCCCCATCCCACCTACCTCCTTCGATTTCTCCGAATCTCTGCTCGATGCCAATATCACCACACCCTTCCCCAGCACCGCCATCCCATTCCCCAGCAAAACCGGCGTGCCCATAGCTCCTGCATGACAACAATCCAATACAATCACCTTTTGCATGGCCTTCGAAGTCGCCGCCATCATCAGGATGTCATCCATAGAAATCCCCTCATCATACCGCTGAAAATCCGGCGTCACGATGTACCCACCCATCTCATTCACCATACCATGTCCTGAAAAATAAAATAAATGAATCTCATCATCCCCGCTGAATAGCTCCATCAACCTGGATCTGATAGCAGCTTTGCTATGATCTTTCGTCATCAACATGACATCAAAATTTGGGGCACCATCTTCATTGGAACTTAATACCTCTCCAATGCTGGTCGCATCATTCACACAACCATATAACCTCGCACTGCCCGGATAATCATTAATACCGACAACCAATGCTCTTCTCATGTGTTAGGGGATTTAAAGGGATTCAACATTTCCACCCAAAGGTTGTTGTTATATCCATAGGAAAAAACCTGTACCACAGGGGAAAAATCCCCTTTTTTAAAAAACCGGGTAGATTTTTTATCCCTAAGGCAGATTTTTAAACCTGGGTAGATTTTAAACCTGAGAAGAATTTTTGTACCAGGGTAGATTTTAAACCCAATAATGAATTTTTAACACCCAGGGGGAATTCCCTCCACCACCATAGGATTTTTCCCCTATTTGCTTTTCGTTGATTTTTGAAGGGTAAGGAAACAATAGCTTCGCAACCGTAAACGGTTTACAAAAGCATTTTTATTTCCTTAACACCAAAAAACTTTGTTCATTATGCAACAACACGTCACAGTAAAACCTCTACCTTTCTTCTATGTCGGACAAACCATCACCAACGACCGCATTAGCAGTTTCAAGACACAAAAACATCCGCTCCTCACACAGGCAATCGGTAAATCCGATACTTGTTCTGTATGGTATTCAAAAGAACATTTCGTAAAATTGCTGGAAGAAATCGAGTTTGCAGGTGGCGACGGCATCCGTATCAGCTTTGGTACGTATGAAGCAGGTCACCAATACGAGGGACAGACTTGTCTGTTATTCAATACGACGAGAGCAACTGAAGTTGGCGGCGCCATCACCCACACGAACGTAATTCTGGAAAACGAGCCAGACTTTGCAGAACGCTCTGCACAGGAAAGAGACATTATTCACTTCCCGGGAGAAGATCCTATCGTCAAAGACTTTAACCTGGGTTCACCCTGCCCTCCATTCTGCAATGATGGCGGACCAAAATAAGATACACTAAATGTACAGATTGTTGAATCATCGATTTTTATATCTTATTCCACTATTGCTTAGCGCCATTTTTAGTCTGAAGGCATTCAGACTAAAATGGCCTAAGCCTTATAGACTGTATGCATGCATGGTTATTCTGTCTCTGCTCACAGAGATCCTGGCCCTTGCCTGGAAATGGGAACTATACAAATGGGGATCCTACCATTTTTCCCAGAACAATTTCTGGATCTACAATTGTTTTCTCATCATCCGGTTTGGCCTGCTATCAGCTATATTCAACATGACATTATACCGTAATAAGCTATTACCCCTTATTACGGGCATCATCTTTTTGTTTGGAATACTGGACTACGCCTTCATCCATGGGCCGCTTCAGTTTAACACCTATAGTATGATTCTCACCCATGCTTGTATCATTACATTATGTCTATTGTATTTCCGGCAACTATTGCAGGAGCCTGGCGTTATCTCTATACAAAAAGAGCCGTTATTCTGGATGGCACTCAGCATCTTCTTTTATCATGCTGTGTCATTGCCATTCTTAATTATGTTGGGATTCTTCAACATACAAGACTATCGGCTAACCGTTTTATTTTTTCCTATTAATGAAGCCCTTAACTTCTTATTGTGCTCCTGTTATCTAATAAGCTTTTTATGGAAACCTCAATATTCGCAACCTCTCTGACAATCATTATATCCACTTTACTTGTTCTGGGACTCTGTACCGCCGTCGTATATTTTCTATTTCTCTATCAGAAAAAGAAATTCCGACATCAACAGGAACTCATTGAAATGCGCGAGCAATTCAATCATGTATTGCTGCAATCAAGACTCGCTATCCAGGAACAGACGTTGGATCATATCAGTAAGGAGTTGCACGCCAACTTCAGTCACCTCGTGTCGTTGATCAATATCAACCTCCAGGAAATTCTGCCACAAGCTCCCGCAAATCAACGGGAAAACATCCTCGAAACAAAATCGCTGGCGAAACAACTGATGAGTGAGCTAAAAGCCCTATCGGCCAACTTAAACACAGATCATATTATCCACATCGGCTTTGTCAAAGCACTGGAAAATGAACTGAACCGGCTCGCTAAAACCAAGAAATACGAAGTGGTCATCACCAAAGCGGGTGAGGAATATCGTATCTTACCTGAACACGAAATCATCCTCTTCCGCCTCTGCCAGGAAGTACTCAATAATACCGTGAAGTATGCAAAAGCAACTGAAATCACCGCTTCTATCAATTTTTCAAAAGAGCAGTTTGTACTCGTCATTACGGATAATGGCACTGGGTTCAATGTACAGGATGCCCTCGAAAACAGCGGAGATAAACAGAGTACCGGTTTGTTGAATATGCACAAAAGAGCCTCGCTGATCAATGCAGAACTCCTCATCACCAGCCGCAATGGTGGCGGTACCGTCGTGTTCATTACTATTCCTCAACCCCAGATCCTTAAATCTATTCAAGAATGAATAAAATTCAGATAGCCCTCGTAGACGACCATAACCTGTTTCGTAAAGGCCTGATCAAACTGATCAACATGGGAGATACACAACAACGGTATCAAATCCTCTTTGAAGCAGACAACGGCAACCAACTCAAAGAGAAAATGAGAACACCGCCATTTCCTGATATCATTCTCATGGATATCGATATGCCGGAAGTGGATGGCTTTGAAGCGGTAGAATGGCTACAACGTACACATAGTGATGTAAAGGTATTGGTCATGACCATGCTGGAATCAGAAACAGCGATCTTGCGGATGCTACGCATGGGGGTGAAAGGGTATATTCATAAAGACATTGAAGTAGAAGAACTGACGGCCGCATTGGAGTCTATTGCAGCTAATGGATTTTATTATTCTGATGCTGCGTCTGAGGTATTGCATCAAAACCTGAATGGATTAGATCGATCCAACAATACCGCTATACATTTATCTGAAAATGAAAGGGAGTTTATTAAATGGGTAGCCACTGATATGACTTATCAACAGATAGCGGATAAGATGAATCTGAGTGTGAAGACGATTGATGGGTATAGGGAGGCGCTTTTCCGGAAATTAGGTGTAAGGACCAGGGTAACGCTGGCGCTGTATGCAGTGAAGCATGGGTTAGTAGAATTATAACCCACAATATTTGGCAAATTATTAGTAATGGGGTAAACGCCCCATTACTAATCTTTATCCACATCCTGATTATAAAAGAAAGTACTTATGCTTATTGACACCCCACTCACTTCACATCCCCTATTTTAGGAAAAATCTGTATCAAAAAACGCTGATTATCGGGCTCAAACGGCAACCGCCCAATCCCTCCCCATCCATTCCCCGCCACCTGCAAATCCACCAATTCCTCATACTCCTTCGCCTCAAAATCAATCCCCTTAGTCTTCCAATAATTCTTCAAAGCCAACGCCCGCTGATAACTCAACTCATAATTATGCGCCTCCTGCCCTGTCCTGGAAGCATACCCCGCTATCACCACCACATACGAGACCCGCCTTAACCGCTCATCCGACGCCCGCTCCTGCTTTAAATGATCAATGATTGATTTCAACTTCAACCCCGCCTGATCTATATGATTGATCGTCTCCTGGTAATTCTCCAACTGATCAGGCGTTAACTGATACTGGTTATTCCCAAACTTCACATCAAACGCTAACTTAAATCGCTTATACTGCTCCTCATAAATAAATAATGAAGACTCGGCCTTCAAGGGTCGCAAATTCTCTTCCACTGTCTCTATGATCTTCAATTTATTTGCCTGCAACTGAATCGTAGAATTCAACCGTACATAAGTAAGAATATACAATACCAGCATAATAAAAAACAAACTGGTCATCAAATCCGTATAACTCGGCCAGAAAGCATCAGATTTTGCTGTATTCATCTTGACACTGTTTTTTTACCTAACAATTTTGTAACCGAACGACTCAACCTCACCGACAATGAATCTTCTGATAACCGTTTGATCAGATTTAACTCTTCCAGCATCTTCGCAAATTGCTCATTAAACTCTTCAAACCGATCTATATGATCATTCCCCTGACTCTTGAGATCTACCAAATGACGATTCACCAACTCCAATTGCCCTAACTTCTCCAGGTGCTTCCACTTCTCATAATAACTATCCTTCATCTGATCAATCTCTTTCAACGTGATCTGCTGAATTTCTATCATCCGCTCCTGGGTAAAGTCTTTTAGCAACTGTAAGCTATTATCCAGGGTGTTATTCACACCATTCACCGCTTTGGTGATCAACTGATGACTATCCTCCAACGAACTATAATGATGTTGCAAAAATTGCATCAACTCGCGGTTCTGGCTAAACACCGCCATAATATTATCTCCCACTACATGCAGCTCGTCCGTACGCGTCATGACCTGGCTGATTTTTTCAGCGAACGTTCGCGTACTCCCTACCAATTCACTGATATCCGACACATACTTATTAAACGCTTTGAACTGTTTCATAGAGGTTTGCAATTCCTGCAAAATAACCACATTCGCATTCGCGAAATTGACCACATCCATATTATTCAGTGTATCTAATATCCGCTCCTGTGACTGAATGGTCGTCACATGTTTACCCATCGCTCCACTTAACTGATGAATACTTGTCTTGAACTCTTCATTAAATTTATGCAGGTTATTCTGTAGTGAATACAACGTAGAATTAATATTCTGGTTCAACAAAGGCATGAGATCCGTCTGGATAAAAGTGTAAAACTCATTCCTACTATCTTCTACCATTCGTTTAGCCCGTTTAAAGAAATAGCTATTCCCCGCCAGGGTACACAGCAATCCTGCAAAACTCGCGATCATCGCTATTTTCACACCCCCAAGCAATAATTGGATAGCTTGACCTGCCACACCGGGATCGGCAGCCAGGCTATCCCCTGAGATCTGTATTAATCCCAGTACAATCCCCATAAAAGTACCCAACAACCCAAGATACAAAGGCAATGATACTGACTGCTGAATATCATTTTCTATTACAGCAACATTTCGCTCCACCATATCTTTAATCAGGTGAAAATCTGAAGCAACACCCCTGTTCCTAACCAGGTAAGTATTGATATTCCGCACGATCTTGTCTGTCACCAGATTTCCCTGGCCTTTTTTAAATACCAGGTCAATATAGACGATCTCTTCACCCAACTCATCACTCTCCATGATATACTTATTAATATTGTCCAGCAACTCATTGGGATGTAATTGAAAAAGTGACTTAGCCAGTCCCACATTAATTACTTCAAACTCTTCACGGGATGGGAAGATCTGCTCAAATAACCGAACCTGGCTCAGCGTCCTGAAAAATACGATCGCCTGCAATCCTATAATAAAGATGACTCCCATAATTTCAAAAACCTGCACACTATTCATATCTTATAACAGCTTTAGCTTTAATGATCCATTTATCATTTTCCAGGAAAGCGACTCCCTGCTTGCGGGTAACAATATTCCGGGTACCGGGCATTGGAAGATTCTCCTCATCACAAGCTGGCTTAATATAGCTTTCAATGACCTTTATAATATCATTGATGCTGGCACCAGTCGTATGCAATTCAAACCTGGCCTCCGTCCCGCCAGGTTGCGGGTAAAACTTATATACCGTGTTTTCCCTGTGATTGGAACGTGCACTGGAAGGGAAGCTATTACCCGTAGGACCAGTCATATAAAATGTACCTCCAGCAGATTCTTCAGGAATAACAGGGGTGTTCATTGCAACCATACGAGGTGCAGGTTGCTGTAATTTTTCAACATGTTCTTTAAGGGTAGCGTATTCATCCTGAATACTTTTCAGAACAGGACTACAAGCTATCAATCGTTCTACTTCTGTTGGAGTAATGCCAGCAGGGCTTTTAGCTTTCTCCCAATCCAGCGGCATCCCCATTTTATTCAACTTTTTTTCAATGCACCACAACCGACGGTGTATATTACTATTAGTGATAAAAACATAAATACCCATACCAATTATTAATAACATAGACAGGCATGATGCCCATGTCTGCCAGTCAGTACCTGCCTCAATGACTTCAGGAGGTGGAATCGTTATTGGCTGTGTAGAAGACGCTGTCTCAACCGCTGGCTTGATCAGATTTGTATCTACCACCGCTTCCCTTGTTGGTGAACTATCTACGTCAACAGCTGTTGGTTCTTCCTTTTTCACTGGCACAGCTACAATCGTTTCTACCGGCGCAGGTACAATCTTTTTCTCTGCCGCAGGTACAACCTTCTTCTCTACCGGCGTGGGTACTATCTTTTTATCTACCGGGTGTACTACCTTCTTTTCCGGCGTGTGTACCACCTTTTTATCTACTGCATATACCACCTTCTTCTCCGACGCAGGTACCACCTTTTTATCTACCGCAGGTACCACCTTCTTCTCCGACGCAGGTACCGCCTTTTTATCTACCGCATGTACCACCTTTTTCTCCAACACAGGTACCACCTTTCGCTTTTTCACCTCCTCCTGCTTTTTAGGCATCACTGCCTTCGGAGAATTTTGCTGCCCAATCCCATCCTGAAAAAAACATATAAATATCAATAACGTGATTATTCCTTTCATGAGTTTACAAGGTTATTTAGATGATAAATTTTATAGGCCAGCCTATTCATAGCTCCTATCAATGGATAAAAAAACAATGTCTCTTCAAGGTCAATATTGACATTCCCCGCCAGCTCCTTCAATTTCTCTGTGATCCCACTCTGTAAATCATTCCTTACCTTATCTTTCAATAACTTTTTATATTGCTCAAAACGGCTGGGATTCACTCCAAAATGCTGGTAGTAATTAAATTGTCTATCCCATTCAAAGAACTTATCCACAAACTGACTCACTGCACTACATACATCCTGAATCAACTGCTCATCATTCAACTGACTATAACGAAGCGAAGTACCAGGAATCAATGACTGCTGTGCGCCACCGACTAACACAGTTCCGATCTGCTTTTCCAACTTATGAAAAAGAGTAAAGTCAGTACATTCCAATCCACCTTTACAGGTGATTTCTTTAGACTTTTCATTAAACCTAAATTCAATCACAGGTGCATTTGTCTCAAATACATCTGAGAATATAATCCTTGTATACTCATTCAAAGTTTCCAGGTTACCACCATCAGTTAATTTTACCAACCTTGCACCATTGCCACTGAAGGTAATGTACTCCGGCACTTCCATCCCCTTCGCTTTCATCAGTTGAGCAATGTGGTAGATGATCGCACCATAAAAGAAAACCAACACCAGCTTCAATTCACTTTCCGCTGCCAGCATCTTCGAGAAGGAAAGCGTGATACCTTTATCCTTCAATGTTTTATTATCTTCTAACGAAAAGAAAAACTCTATCAACTCAATTGAGTTAGAATTTTGATTCTTTAAAGTTTCCAGCACCGTACTTAGGTTATTCGCAGTAATATTCTTCAGTGAATCACTGATACTTGCCTCAAACCGTTGTACAAATCCATTCGAATTGGCATTGCTTCCATATCCATCCCCGAAAATGGCATTTGCTGCAAACTTGAATGAGGTCAACAGAATCGGATTTTCTCCTTTATAAGCTACAATATCAGTCGTACCACCACCAATGTCGATATTGACAGCACTTCTGTCATGCGCTCTCACGTTCTCCTTATGGTAATAGTAATAGAATGGTGCAAAAGATTCAGACATACTATGGAGCTTATTGGCCTCTCCGAAGTAACGTTTATAATAATCCTTCCAGGAAGTATCCAGCAGCATTCGCCTGTTCACCGTCATACTAGTCGGGTAGAACCATACGATCTCTGTAGCGGCGAGATCCCCTCCATTCAGCAAAACTTTATTCCTGATCATCAACAACAGTTGCTTCATGAATGCCCTCGTTCTCCGCTCAAACCGTTTTTGGTTATTGAATACACCCCATTTCAAATTGGAAGTGATTTCTCCACCATATACAATACTCTCTTTTAAATACCCAAATGGAATATTCAGGTCTGCCAGTGCAAAATTGGCTTCATCCGGGTTAAAGGAGCCATTGTCGTAAATCACAGTACGTTGTGGAAAACGATACTGTTTCCCTGGCCCGATTGTAAATGGCAAGAACTCTTCTCTTACAATATCAGTCAGCGCAATAGCCCCCAGTCCTAATCTGGCCACTTTCAATGCTGCCAATGTTCTGTCATCTGGCGCATACAAGGTGCCAATCTGTATATCCTTTTCTGTTATATCAAAAGGTCTGGGCGATTCATTCCCTATTTTATATTCGATATGCGTATTCGTTGTTCCAAAATCAATCGCGAACTTAAATACCTTACCCGCAGCCTGCTGTGGTACGAATAATGGTATCAGCAATGCCCTGGCGGTAGTATTCACTACCTCTATATAGTCAAAGTTCTGTTCCAGGATATTGTATAGCGTAGTGACACCCTCTTTCTTATGCTTATGACTACGCTGGCGGGGAGCGAGTTTGTTGATTGCCTCCGAAGGCTGATCTGCATTGTAAAAGTTGAGTGTATAATTATTATGCTTCGTCAGCACCTGCAGATCCCTGTCCACCAACATCACCCTGTAATGTGGATTCACCCTGGGATCAGATATCTTTAAAAATGGATAGACGGCTATTGTAAACTGATGTTCTACAATAATCCCCTGGTTATTGGCTTCATCCGGCTGTTGTATTTTATCGCTGAACTGGTTCACCACGTAAATCCGTGACATCTCTATATATCGGTTATTCCGGATAGGAATTCTCAATATCACCTTCACCCCACCAGGCATTTGCATCATCTCAAAGCGATTTTTCCCATCCGATACATTCCCCTTCAGGTCTTCCACTTTGAAATACCTGAAAAACTCCTTCTTAACAGGCAATGCATATCCATGATCACTTTCTCCCGAACGGATCGTATAATTACCCCCAAAGAATTTATCCGTATCCAATGGATATGGCAACCTGACCAGGTATGGCTCCAGAAAGTCACTCACCGTCAAATAAGGGTATTTCACATGCCCCTGGTTCGGCAACATCCTTTCTGATAGCGGGTTAGGATCATATGCCGGTACCTTTCGATGATAATCTTTTTGCCATATCCCTCCTGCAAATCGCAATGGTTCATTAAACGACTCCATAGGAAACACACACGGCATTGGCCCCTCTATTAACCTGGATGCATCCATCACAAAATCATTCTCATCAGAGGTATTCACCACGCCATATTTCTTTGCCCGCAGGTAATGTCCCAATATTTCAGCATTATTTCCAGCTGCCTTTACTGATATTTTTTGGTATTCCTTCTCATAAGACCCACCATCCAGATCGCGGATCATATCCCGCAAATCATCACTCAGTAAAGAGAAACAACTCGCCATATAAGCATCCACATCCTGGAAAAGCCTTGAAAACTGTGGAAAACCAGCCTTGAATGAATACAGGTACTTTATAAAATCCCTGTCCCGTTTATGAAGCGGGCAATATTGATTATCGAACACCCTATCATTGGCAAACATGATATCCACAAATGACAGATCATTCGCAGAAGAAAAGAACAGGGTTGAAGGAGAGGTTCCTCCAATGATGTTAATCATTTCAGGACCATTCTTATAATTAAGCAGGTAGAACTGCCTGACATGAGCGAAGTTAAAAGCGACCCTATCCTGTGAGATAAAGGTCTTTAAGGTTTCTCCTAACAAACGGTGCCTGGGGTCTTTGGATTTTAGCAGTTTGCCAAGGTCGCTATCTTCATTTATATCAATGTCATTGCCGACAGCACTGATCCCCGCATTCCATTCAATGATTTCAATTTGGTCCGTGAATGCTTCAATATTGAAAAAGATATTGGCAATGTCCAGGCAATCAGATACAATCTTATGATAGATGGTATTACCATCCAGGTTACCACTCAGGTTTACATTTCGGAAGGCCGTCCTTACCAGGTCCATCCTGGCAAATGGAGTAGGAATGGATGTAATCTGGGTATCGGCATTTGCACCGGCAGGGTCGCTGATAGAATTGATAAATGTGTCATGCAAATGACCTCCTGTTTCCTGCCAGCCCTCAATATTTTCAGAAGCGCCTTTATGCAGGCGAAAGATTTTGCTCATTGCAGTTACAGATTTATTTCTTTATTGATGATGACAGCGGTGGCGTCAGAAAACAGTGCCAGTAGTTTTCGGGGACTATTCAAATGATCTAATGGAGGTTCTGACTTTGACAGTACTTTCAGGAAGTTGTCCACACCTGCAGCATTGAATATATCTTTCAGGACACTTTTTTTATTCACTACACCATTTACCAGGTTGTAAAAATCCTTTCCGCTCTTTTCTGTATCGAGGGCAGCAAAACTTACATTGGAATGTGCCATTTCATTTAACCATTCTGCATAATGCCTGTTAAATAAGGTAATGGCTGAGCGATATCTACCATCCAATTCATCTATCGTCAGTTTATTATTCCCATGATTGGCCCATGCCTCTCCCTTCCTGCCCGCAAATTCTTCATAATGATGGTCCATAAAATTGCGAAAAAGACTTAACCTGGTCAGCGGTTTGGCAATCTGGTCATAAGTCTGCCTGGATAGATCAGGGAAAGTAATATTCATACTCTCCTTACCTAAACCAAACTCAAAATATTTGGGGCTGACAGCCTTCCTCTCATCGCTGACCTGTAGTTTATTGTCATCCATCGACATAAAGTCAATAATACTTAATGCTGCGGCTAACTCTACAAAGTGTGCTTTATTCTTCTGCTCATTGGCGCCATCAGCACCTTTCTGATCATTGGTTACTTTATCACCTATATAATAAAGGGCGTTTACTGCACGAATGCTCTCTCCTGTCAGGTTATGTGCATAGTAGGACAAAGCTGCCTTCGTTTTGGTGGTGAAAGAATTACTATCTATCGTTACACCATTGGCCTTATCCACACCGAAGTAAGGAAGTACGGTCACAGCACCCACCCTGGCGCGTTGTAAATAGTAATGCCTGGGAATAGGGGGCGCGGCATCGCGGATATTCTTTAACAATAAGGGAAAACCAGCTGCACCAGTACCGCCAAAAATGGAACTCACAATGAATACTCTATCCTGCTCTTCAAAGCTGGAAGCAAACTTTCTAAAAAAAGGCGCATCCTTAAATTTATTCAGCACCACACTTCCAATATTAGGGTTCCCCTTAAAGCCCACTTCCATGTCGGCGTCCAGGTTCGCCTTCGAAAACAATAACGAGGCAAAGGCCTTATTACTTTTATCCAGTTCACTATAGCCTATAAACTCCCTGAATCGTTGTTCCTTTACGCCATCTATGTCAAATTTAAAATTGTCAGAGAGATAACCGGCATCACCTAACTCATCCAGTGAGGAAATCATCGTTTTAAAAAAGTCACTACTATCAGAAGCTCCTTTTTCCCTGATTTCTTTATATGTTTTCAGTAGTTCAATAGTTCTGGTCAGGTCACCATTCGATGTATCAGGATCAATGATGATAGGAACAATGGCATCGGTATTTTTAATCTGTACACCAGCGGCCATGAGCATGGTCAATGCCTTTACAACACGAGAGCCGGTACCTCCTATTGCAAACAGGAATAGTTTAGCCATGGTTAAAAGGGGATTTTTTTGTTATAAATACTTTTCCATTTAATAAGGAGAGATAAAAGAACAGACCATACCACGGAGTAAATAGCGGCTGTAATACCAAATCCTATGCAGTCACCATCATGGAAACTGAGTTGTTCGCAGTACCGATGGTTGACCAGGTCTCTATGTGAACCTACATACGCAATCAGAAAAATGATAAATGCACCCACCAGGATATTACCCAACCACCATCCCACCTGGTTAAATGGAGAACGGTTGAGCAATCCATAATAATAGTTGAACAGGATCACTACATTTACGAAAATAAGTGCGAGAAATACAAAGTTATAAGCAGATTGCCGGGACATAGTTTGACAATCGATGTCCAGTCCGCGCAAATGTTCTCCCAGTCCACCAGAAGAAGAATATAATCCGACTGCTTCAAAGATGGCAGGTAAAATGTTCATGATAATTGAATTTTATTTAGTTCCTGATAGAAATTGGAGGAATAGGTATTGTGAACTGATGAGTCATGCTACTGGCTTTATATGCCTGTGAAACACCACTCATCAGTTGTCTGAATCCGAATGTCTGGTGTTGTTGCAGGCTGTCTGACGGGTTGTTATCATCCTCATTTCCTGTTTGAATGATCCAGGTTGGGAGCTCATACCTGAGGCCGATTTTTAAAATATGATGGGATTGCAAATGATCCGTTTTAAGGGTGAGGGTATGGAGAATACCTGTATCTTTTTTAACACTCACCACAGAAAATTTATCATTGACAGTATAGTTATTCACATCCATCAAATAATCTTCCTGGTACCCTAGCCGGCTAAGATCTGCATTAAAGGAAAACTGGAATACGCCTTTATTAGCTTCGGCCCCTGTTAATGCCATCCGGCATGCGGGTTTTGCAAATTCAAAATTGCCTTTCTTATTATAGTAAGTCATCGTAGCATACGCCGAATCAGTGGGATCATTCGCAGACAAACAATAACTAGCTTCATAGCCTGGATAACTTTTGAAATCTATTGCCTGGAGTAATGCAGCCAGGTTTTCTTTTTTCCCAAATAAGAGCAGGTAGTAGGGTCTGTTGATATTATTCACTTTCATGGGCTTGCCGCCATTGGATTCAGCATAATAGATTCCGGAAAAAAAGGAATTGTATTTAATAACAATGGTCGATATCTTCCCTTCAGCTTTAAACTTATTGGACATGAAAATTTTCATCTCTGCTTCAGCAAGCGAGCTATTACCTCCTTTATCAGAGAAGATACAATCTGATACCAGGATACTTACTTTTTTCCCCATTTGAATGGTGCAGGAATCTATCACCTGTGGCAATAGCGACGAGCCATTGGAGGAACATAATGATTTCAGGGTACCTGGGTTAAGACTCATTACTGACTTTACCAGGGGAATATTAGTTGGTGGCTGGAAAGGACAGATATGCCCACTAATAAAGAATAATTGAGGTTCCCTTTTTAGTTGAGCCGGGATATCGCTGATAAAGTTAATAAGGACTTTTTTGAAGTCGGCATTGTTTCCCAGGTAACCGGCCATGCTACCAGAGTTTTCGATATAGATGTTATAATCCACATTGGGGACAGCTTGCTTTTGAGGGCCGCATTTATAGTGGATAGCTTCATCCCCTCCACATCCCCATAAAAATATCAGTAAAAAAAACAGGAGTTTTCCATGGGGCAGGGTATACGCATTCTTCATGTTGGGAATTTTATCATACCAGCAGTTTATGTCTCTTGTCTGAACAAAGGTGACATTAACCGGGGTAGGAAAAAACCTGGGGAGGGAGGGGATTTTTCCGGTATTTGTATCCACCAATATGTAGCAATCCAGTAATAGTTTAGCTTTACTTCATTCACCAACAAAATCGCTATGCTATGAATTACGGACAACCAATGATAGTAATGGGCTGTATAATCCTCCTGATCGCACTATATGTTTTCATCGTTCGATGGGTGCTGCGTATTAACGACATCATTTTTTACCTTGACAAAATAAATGAGAAGCTGGCAAGAATGGAGCAATCCAAAGAACCTCCTCAAGAGTAATAAATCATGAGACTATTCACCTTTTTCACAGCAGCCTTACTTTTCATTGCTACAATTCAATTACCAATAGGCTTCTACACCGCTCTACGCATATTGGTTTTTATCTGTTCAATATTGTTAGTCAGGTCATCCTACCAGGATAGCCTGACTAACTGGGTGATCATTTTTTTGGTAATAGCGGTTTTATTTAATCCAATTATCCCTGTTTATCTATATAAAAAGAGTATCTGGATACCTATTGATATAATAGCAGGGATATTGTTTATAGTGAGAGGCATCTCTTGGCAGCGAAACATTAAATAAATATATTTCAACACATTACTCCCTCAACATATTGCAATGAGAATCTCCGAACGTTTTAATCTGAATAAAGTACAACCACAGTTAGACTTTGTTGATGTAGACACTAATACAGATACTCCATTATTTCTCGATCCGTTCTTTCTTAGCCTACGAACTGACAATTGGTCTGTTGAAGCCTCTAAAACAATTAGAAGCTTTTTCCAACAAGTATCTACCAAGTCAGTTTATATAGAGTGTAAAAACTATTCATCCGACCCTGCCAATCCGGAATTGGATCAATTAGCTGGTCGATTTTCACCCAATAGAGGCAAGGTAGGACTTTTGATTTGTCGGTCCATTGGGGAAATGGATCGCTTTATTGCAAGATGCCAAGATACTTATAGGGATGAAAGGGGCCTTATTGTTCCTATTATAGATGAAGATATAATAAGATTACTTTCTAGTTTTGTTAACCCTGATTCTGATTACATGGAAAAATTTCTTAGCGACAGGATAAGAACAATAGCCACCAATTAAGGTGGCTATTGTCATATTACTTTTACCATAAGTAATTATCAAACTTTTCACCACACCACCACCGTTCTATTCCCCACCTCCGGATACCTCAAACTCTCTCCCCCCACAATTTCCACCTTTATATAATATTCAAAATCTGTTTTCTTCTCCCCCACATGCACCTTATACACATTCGCGCCTTCACGCTCCACTACATCCGAAGAATACACCTTCCCACCCAATTCCTTCCAATACAACTTCACCTCCTTCACGGCTTTCCCCGACAATACCCTCACCCTAAAATCCAAACTCTCCCCTGCATTCAACATTGTCCGCTTCGTCGTCACCACCACCCTTGCAGGTCCTTTATACTCCTTCGATAACACCAACGGAGGTACACCACCTCTCGCCGCCGCTATCAAACTATCATACCTCGTCAAATATTGCATCCTTTGCATATTATGCTGCTCAATATTCGCTATCATCCCCATCTCGCCCGTCGTACTCACCGTCTGCAACAATTCTGTCATCATCTCCTCCCAAACACCTGCCGTACTATCCCTTAATACCAGCAAACTATCCCCTAATACTTTCTTCCCAGGCAAAAGTTTCGCAATCGTATCCATCTCCCCTAACAAACATCCCACTTTTGAAATAGCCCTTGCATAATAAAACGTATGTAACCAATACTGGTAGTTAGCCACCTGACTGGGTGCATGCACCAATTTCCCACACTTTTCAAACTCACTAATAAAATCATATCCTTTCACCACCGAATCCCACGGCATCTTATTGGCAACAATCAAACCCGGCCCTTTTATCCCCCAGATAGTCGCTCTTGGAAAGTTAGCCGTATAATCCGTCACTTCCGGACTCACAGGCGCAGCACCATCAAATCGCTGAAAAATAGCAGAAGCAATCTTAGCCGCATCCCTTCCAAATTGCAAAGTCGTCCATTCATCATACAAATCACCCACCGGGTAATCCCGCTTATCTGCCGGCACCTCTTTATCATAAGTATTCGCTTCCCATCCAGCCTTCGCCAATGCCATAAAGTTTGGCGAAATATTCCGCGTCCGCCAATGAATACCCATCAATCCTGTACAACCATATTTAAATGCATCCTGCGCATCCTTTCTCGTCCTGCCCGCCCAAAACTGCGGACAAATTAACGCCGGATCATCCTCCATCCACGTAATCTCCCACCTGGGTCTTTGTGTAACAGTCGCAAATGCAGGTTCCACAGGCATATATCCCTGTTGCCTGTTAATTACACTAAAAGGCATTTCCTTCGGCAATAACTGATCAAACTCCGCCCTGTTCCTGGAAGGGCCTAACACCCATCCACAGGTAGCCAGTGTAAACGGTGCCTTTACCGCCTTTGCTGCCGCTACTGCACTCAATAGGTCTTTCTTTACAAAATCCGTCTCTCCCGGCCGCTCACCTGACCAGGTCCAGTCTTCCGGTGTCCAAAACCAATAATAATCCAATGGATAAGTCGCCTTAATCCTGGAGAACATTCCTTCGTACAAAGCTTGTCTGATAGAATCCTGACTGGCTTTGGGCAAAGTACGCTTCACCTCATAAGGAATTGTCAACGCCGTTTCAGTACCCACACAGGTCTTCACACCTAATTCCTTTGCCAGGGAAAAGGCCCCATTCAATACAGCTCCCACCTTATTAAAAATATTGATATTCTCCTCTGGCGTATGCGGCCAGTTAGATACCCCTTTCATATAATCCGCGCCATAGTTATCCGTCTCGAATAACTGCGCGGCACCAAAATTAAAAGCAGACGTTTTCTTAGGATAGTAATCCCATGTACTGTCATTAGTATTTGCATGCAGTATAGGATAGGCGTTATTCACACGACCTGTAGCAGGATCAAACTGCTCCTTCGTTCCTATCCAAACCACAGGTTCAGGTTTGTACCATCCTCTGAAAATGCCGACACTAGGGTAAGTATGGAATCCGATAAAGTTCATTCCCATCTTTGGCAACTGTCCAATGATGGCTTTATAATCATCTTCATTCCACCAATCCGGACCTTCCGGAAAATCATGAAATGGTTGTATCCCCCTTAATGCAAATGCGGGTGCATAGGTTTTATTAAACCCACTTAACTGAACCTGATTAATACGGGTATCCGGGATAATATCATCATCCAGTGCAAATCCAATTCCGGTAGATTCCAGGAATTTATACGCACCATATAGTGTTGCAATCTCTGATCCTCCCACAATTATCAACTTGCGATCTGATACAGACAATAACTGATATGCATCCCCTTTCAGCTGCTGATTAATTCGCTGATCTTTTATCGTCACTGCATCAATCGTTCCTACCCAGATGCTATTATCGGCATCGGCATTACTAACACGGGGTAACTCCCCTGTTCTGACATAGATATATCGCTGCAGCTCTTTAACGGCTAACAATGTGGCACCACTCGCCTGCTTGCTATGAACGATTACAGGTACTTTAGAAAAACAGGGATCCAGCTGCAATAGTAAAACGATCAGTACTATATATCTCATTGAATAAAATGGTTCTTAATAACAGTGAAATCAAACCCTCAATTTACCAGCTCTGCCTGATATCCTTCTACAGTTTATTATACAAAAAGTAAATTATATTAACCTTTTCATTGCTCAAATTCCGTTATCTTGCATAAGATCGTCCACAATGAAACCACTGATTCAAAAGTTACCTCTCAATGAGAACAATTCATTTGTTGCTCAAACTTTCCGCACACCAGAATTTGAGGTAGGCTGGCACCAGCATATTGAGTTCGAACTGATTCTTTTTACTGAAGGGGCCGGCATGAGCTTTATCGGAAATCATGTGGGAGAATTTGAGACAAATGATATTTATCTTTTAGGAGCTAATTTGCCACATACTTTTCAGAAACGAGAACCCGATATGATAGCCAGTGCTGTCGTAGTACAATTTAAGGAAAATTGCTGGGGCAATTCGTTTCTTGACATGCCTGAATGTCGCCATATCCGACATCTGCTCAGTACATCCTCCTATGGCCTAAAAATACAGGGAGAAACCAGAAGCGAGTTATTCTCTCTGATCACATCGCTCGAAACAGCCAAAGATTTTCAACGTATTCTACTATTAGGACAATGCCTGGACCTGGTGGCCCGTACGAAGGAATATATCACCGTCTCGACACAGGAAGTTAAATCTCAACCCAAAGAAAAAGAAGTAATCGATAGAATTTTCCAATATACGATTGACAATTTCCGCGATCCCATTTCCCTTCCACAAGTTGCTGACATCGCCTGTATGAGTATCCCCGCCTTCTGCAACTATTTCAAGAAAAGTACAAAGAAAACCTACATCGATTTTCTCAACGAAATCAGGATTGGATATGCGTGCACACTGCTGATGGAAACACAAAAAACTGTCCTGGATATCTGTTTTGATAGTGGATATAATACAATGGCTAATTTTCACAAACAATTCCTGAAGATAAAAAAATTCACGCCATTACAATACAGAAAACACTTTGCTAATAACATGGGGTTATTACAGAATAATATTCACATTATACCTGAATAAACATTCTCTTCCTCCTAACCCTTCCCCTTAAAAATATCCTTAACTTCTCTTCAGTATTCTTAATTTCTCTTCATGAAAAAGGCCCGCCTGTTGTTAGCCCTCATCTTTACCTGCGTATCCATCGCTGGTATCTTTGCTTTCAAAGCAAGGACTTATAATGCCCCTACCTTCTATTGCACGACCGTCTATGGAGCGCCAGGTACTATCAGTATCTACCCAACCATCGCCCTCCCTACTACCGCTTACTGCACTAACCAATACAGCTATAACTGTTATAAATCAACCATCATCAGCTTCGATTTCCAATAAAACATCTACCAATAGGAATGAAACCATGTTCAGAACAATAACGCATTCATGAAAGAGGGAATTTACCAACAGGTATGATCACCATTTTCAGAAAAAAGGCAGGCCTGGAAAAGCCCGCCCCTAAGTTGCTTAATATTAATTGTTCCAAGTATAAAGGCCAAATCTACACCCTCCCTCCAAAACACATTTGTTATCAGCTAGTTAATAGGATCAAATCGATCCTGTCAGGATCATTAAAACCCGAATTAACCACTCATTAACAAAACTTTCAACAATATTCACTATCTAGCAAACCGAACATTGAGATACTAACTCCCTACCCATTATGCACCACATCTCCCTAAACAACGTTTTCAGACAACTGAAAGCGGATCTTATTGGCAAAGACTCATATCGTGGCGTCACGCTCACCTATACATGGTTAGCTAACCAGTTCGGACACTTTTCTCTAGGCTTCATACCTACCTTATTAATTCCCCACCACGCTGCACCCTGGATCGTCGCCATCGCCTGGACGCTCTTTGAAGCTTACAACTTCCTCGGGCCCCTGTTATTAAATAAACACACCGAATCCAAAACATTATACGTCCCTTCTCATAAGCGATATACCTTCCCACCTACCTGGGGCAACATCGCCTTTGATACCTTCACGGACCTTTGCTTCTTCTGGTTGGGCGCCTTCGCCGCCAGTCTGCTCTTAGGTCACCACACTATATTGAATATCACCATCATCGCTATTATACTCATCTACCCCATCTGCTACTGGTACCCTACCAAAATGTACCTCCAGCAAGCCTGTCTACCTACTCAATTCCGCCTCAGTCAATGGAATCTTTCCATCAAAGACGCTGACAAGGAAAAGGTGTACGGCTTTCTCAACGCTACCCTTCATCCCGACACCATCATCGGCAAGCACCTCTTCATCTTCGGTGGCAAAGGCAGTGGCAAAACCGCCCTTGGCATCGGCCTCGCTACAGAATCTGCCATCAAGCACAAAGCCTGTCTGTATACCACCGCTATGAAACTCTATAGCCTCTTCTCTCTTACCGATGAAGACATCCAGCAAGAAGATCCCAATCTCTGGACATGGCGCACAACCTCCCTCCTCGTCATTGACGATATCAATCCTGGTCAACCGATCCCCAAAGACATCGTGACCGCTAACCAATTCATGGAATACATGGAAAACGACGGCAACCGCCACGCCTTAAAAAACAAAAATGTAATCTGGATTTTGGGAGATGATACCACTTATAGTGAATGGCAACAGATGCTCCATACTATTGGGGTACCCAAAGAAAGTATTTCCGCTATTTATCTGCCGCAGGGTAAATTGTGATAACGGGTAACAAACACCTCAGCGTAAAATGTGATAATTCGAACCCTGACACTTCAGGCTAAAAGATAGTTCCTGTTCCGTCAATGCATGAAATCTGACGTTTCTCCACCATGATGGGTTTTAACTCCCCTCATGGTAAAATGTGATTCTCCATAGCAAACGTCACCAAATGCGTTAAACTCTTCACTTCAAACCTTTTATACAATGGAATAATCCTTTTCTCTATCGCCGACTGCGTAACATTCAACTCATGCGCGATCTCCTTAAACGACTTGCCCTGCGCCAACATGGCCAGCGCCTCCTTCTCCTTTTGTGAGATCGCATAATAATGAAACAACTTCTTATTCAACTCCTCCTCAAACTCCGCCTTCTCTGGCCCATATGCCGCATACTGCATCACCTTCCCCAGTTTCAACCGCTGGCTGACCTGGTTCCTCCCAATTATCTCCGTCACCCGTCCATTCTCAGACCTAAACACCCCCACCCGCACGATGAGCGGCACGGGCGTCCCATTCTTATGTAACTTCTTCAATTCTATAGTAAAACTATACTTCTCCAGTTCCTCCGACCGGCTCATAATAAACATCAAGGCCTTGTCATTCAATTCGAATGAAAATGGTTTATACTCCGGCGTTGTGATATCCACAATACTCAGCATATTGATCTCACTATCCTCATATCCAAGCACTTCTTCCCACCCATCTGCATATACCATCCTATTCTCCTTAAAGGAATACACATATATTGCTTCCTCAGGAAACCGCTGTATTGTTCGTCTTAAACTAACTGCCTGTTCACTGTTCAAATCGGCAGGCAAGGCTGTGATCATAGATCTGGAAAACTCACCGGGATTGGACATGACAAATTTTTAATTCCTCTAATTTAAGAATTCCTGTCCAAACTGCGGATTTTCGCAGTTGACCTCCGATAAAAACCTGTTTATTTTTGCGAAACCTTTCAACCATTACTTTAGAACCCCAATTTTATTAACCCCATTAGTTACTACAACTTTTCTAGTGCCAGGGTACAGGGCAAGCACTAACCTTCGCTTGCCCTTACCGTTGGTTCCTCCTTACCCACAGGTCACTCCACACGCCTTATTCCTCTGAACTTACTCCCCACAACTCACTCCCCACAGAACTAACTTTCCACATCTCTCTACACACCTAACTCCCACAACGCTCTCCCCGTACCCCTCTTCCCACAACTCTCCTCAAAGCACTCATGCATATCATTAGCACCCTCCCCTGAATTACTCATTAAACAATAATTTTCTCTTTCTCTTTCTCTTTCTCTTTCTCTTTTATTATATTTAAAAAAATAATTATATTGTATAATAACCCTATATAGATAACCCATTCCCTCAACCTAAAAGCAACCCTATGACTCTCCACAACGAAAGTCACATTTCACTATCCATTATTTCCATCCTTGACGCCGACAACCAGGTTACAGGCTATGGTTTCTTTATCGACCCTCATGGACTGGCCATCACCTGTTATCATCTTATTTCAAACCTGCAAAATATCCGCATCCGGGATTACTATGGTCATGAATACGATGCAGTCATAAACAAGTACTATTCATCTCTTCGAAATGACATAGCCGTTATCCACATCCAAAAAGACACCCCTTATTTTTTATACTTCTCACACAAGGCTGAAATTATCATAGAAGTCACCGAACCTGTACTATCTCCAGGCAAAACCACCTGGGAGTTCGAGGACCTTAGAATTGATAAATGTGATTATCTTTTACAAACAACTGGCATGCATGGCTTGCCTGTTTTAGAAAAAGACAAATTAAACGTGTGGGGTATAAAAATATCAGATCGATATTCCAGAGTGCTCCCGCTAAAGAACCCAGATAAAACGGGACAATTTGGATTGCTCAGAGAATATCTTTCAAATACATATTCGCTGAGACAATACCTTCGAAGAAATGGCGAAGTCAGAACCATTTTCAATCTACAGGTGCTCACTGCTGTCAATAACCTGATCGACAAAGGCATCTATTTGCCCGAGTATTATTGCTCGCGCGATGAAGAGACCAAAATACACTCATACATTCATAGCTCAGGCCATCTCAAATTTATAATTGGCGATAATGGTGTAGGTAAAACTTCTTTATTAGCTCACGCAGCTACTCTATCCATCTCATCAGGATATGTTTTATTCTTTTCCGCATGGCAATTCGAACTAAGACCGCATGGCCTGCGAGGAGAAATAAAGAGATTACTACAACAAACGCTCACAGACCATCCCCAGGAAACCATCACAATTGATGACTTAATGCACACCGCCTGCAATAGTATATACAATAATCAATGCATCATATTTATAGATGGATTAAATGAAATCAGCAATCAATTCGCCGGTAAGTTTAACTCGTGGATCAAACACTCCATTGGCTGGACAAAGAACACGAACATAAAACTGATCATCACTTCCACTACCCCCTTCTATAAGCATCCGGGTATAAGAATGGGAAGTTTCAATGTTAAAGAAACCAAAGAGGCATTCTTATTATATAACCTACCAGAAAAGTTCAAAACGATCTCCAGGTTGAGTCATCCACTTGTAATCCGACTTTTACATGATATTTCTTCACAAGCTATATCGGCAGTTCCAGATGATTACCCATTAGTAGCTACCTATATTCAAAGAAAATGTGCCAGCATTGCCAGACTGACCAATATACCCTCTAACACTATTCAAGATCTTCTTATTCACTTAGCCAGTCATTCCGAAAATCACTGGTTATCATACGATACATACCAGGATATTCTGAAAGACCATCCTGATCTTGTCCCCATACTTATCCAGGAAAACCTCTTTTTCCTGTCAAACAATGGCATCAGAATAATCTTCCCCTGGATTGGAGAATTCCTGACTGGCGAATCATTGGACCTACATCTACCATGGGATCAACTAACCCCTACACAAAGGAAAGGCCTCCCATGGCTGATCGCAAAACACTCCTTCCTAAAGCAGGACGTCTCGCCCGTCATGCAACAATTACTATCCTCCATCGTCAATAACCAACCTGAAAAAGAAAAAGCTGTCGATATATTAATCAACACCATACAACACCTATCCCATCCTGATAAACACTATACAACTATTGAGACATTCACCCTCCATGAACAAAACGGGTTCTTCCTTCCTCAGGAAGTAGGTCCGTTAGTCTTCCATTCGCATCTATCCTACCCCAATCAACTCAAGCTCATCAAGATAGCCTTATCTACTGAAACCCTGAGTCCTCACTTCATCCATTTTTATTTTAGTTGCCATATATATCATCCTAAGAATTTATTTTTAGAACCTATTGCTCCATTCTCTACTAAACAAGCCTTACACAGATACCTGGATATCCAACGTGACAAAACTATTGACACCATCATGCAATGGCTATATGATTACGATGGTGTGAGTGACTTACCTATGATTAACGTCATTGCATGTATCATTCTACATCAATTCCACTGCCACGGTAAGACACGCAAGACCTCCTTCAATGTCAGAGATAAACTATTCGTAAACATTAATAAGCAAGACAATGCCCACCTGTCTCCTATTATAAAAGAAATCTGCTCCCTTATCGTCGCATCAAACCCAGAGTTTGAATATGATTTCTATAAATATTGTGCAGAACTGGAATCGCATATTAATATTCTTAGAAGAAAAAGTAATTACCATTTTTATATTAAATGGCTTCCACCTGTTATGCTGGATATTATCAGGAATACAACGACTTTCGATAAGCTGCTATCTGGAATTACATGGTTGATCCGGGTGCCTGAATACACGGAAGAAATGCTCCATCAAACCTTAATCTTATTAAAAGAAAACAAATTAAATTGGAGAAATTGCGAGACCTTACTCTCCTGCATCAACATGGAGGAATATTTTGATATCATCGTACCGGAACTGATCAGTTTTATTAAAAACGGTGAAGATCGTCATTCAAGGGAAATGTGTATCGGTATGCTTTTCACTTTAAAAAACAATGAGGAACATAATCTGGTACTTGTCCAACACCTTGCATCACTTATGGAGGAAGTCCCTGAGCTTGACAGAAAACTGACCCAACAGTTTGTCGCCGCGCTTGTCAAGGTGCCGTATCATTCTAAAGCGTATCCAGTTCTAAATGCTCTCATCCCTAAGCTATTACTAAAGGACTTGCATATATGGTATCCAATAATGAAACACCTATGTAGGGAAGAAACATGCTCATACACACTATTTGATAAACTCCACTGGATCCGTTGGGCATTTAATAACCTGGAGTTAAGACCATTGTGTACATTAACTATACTTCTCTTAAACACAAAGGTGATGAAAGATGAAGATCAGATCATTGCGTTGATAAAGCCGGTAATATTAAGGACGTTGGAGAAGTCGGATCAGTTTTATGATGCAGTGTTGAAGAAGTGTAAGAAGAAAAAACTTGCCGTGTTTTATGATATACTAAATGATGAAGACTTCAAAAGAGGAATTACATGACTAATTTGAACATTGCAGGTTCTATTTAATTCTTATTATGAGACAAGCATATTATTTAAGGGAGTGTAAAATATTTTGTGTAAACTCCTTCCCATTGTTTGAAACCCTGCCGGGATGGGGAAGAGGGAATGGCGCGGCAGCAGCACCTTCCCCGGTTTTTGGGTCTATTGAGATAATTCACTACCATAGGCCATTAACACAGGAAATTTTACAGTCTCATATTTAACTCAAACATATCCGGATAAGGATCCAGATGTGAATCTATCAGCATTGCTAAGAACATACCAGTCACCCCTGTTTTACCCGTAACCTCCGATGAGAGGATTACATTCATGGTAACATACTCAGCCACCAATTCACCGGTGGCTGACGTTACTATTTTATATTACACGTTACCATACATCGCCATATATTATCGATCAGAACGTAAATGATCAAAATGACCACGGTCTTTCAGCTATTTAGATTGGGATATCAGTAGATATCCAAAATCCCAGCTTAACGAAATAAGGGACAGTAACATTGCTTCATACAGGGTGTTACTGTTTCCTTTATTTAACTAATCACCCTCACATTCCGATTTCCCTTCGCCACATATTCCTGTATTAATTCTCCGATTTTAGAATACTTACTTTCTACCTGTATATATAATGTATCGATTGCCCTTGTAATAGCCATTAACACCCATGTTGCGGCAAACATATCCTTCCGCTCCTCATTCTCCAGAAACCTGTCACCCACCAGGTACCGTTCCGCATCCGGATCATTTACCTTAATCTCAAAGAATCTATCCAATCCTAAACAAGCAACACTCCATGCTTCCAATCCTCTACAGGATTCATAATAAATCAACCTGGCCTGGTTAGACCCTGGTGGGGTAAGTTTACTTTTATCAGCGACGGAGCCATCCCACACATCGATATCTTTCTTTGACAATGCATCAATGAACTGCCATTTAGGTCGTTCCCGATATTTATTATCCTCTATATTACCATATTCATTAATAATAGCGCTTTCAACCGAAGGCGTATTGCCGTTAAACTTAGGATGCTGTAAAATGAGCGTATTTTCGTAAGCAGTACATCCATTCACTTCTCCTTTTGTTTTAAGCACAGAGAAAATATTTGTCATATGCTCATCGGTATGTTTGGTTCGAAAATCAAAAATGAGCTCTCCCTCATCTTCCGATTTTAATAGCTCTAAGTTGAGATCAATCTTATACTGGTTCGCTACAAAATTGCAAAAATCTAAGACCGTATTCTTAATACGATACGATTTGCTACGTGTCCTATGTAAATAAAAAGGTATCCTTGCTCCAAAAGCTGCTTCCCAATTACATAACTCTACATGTCTGATCAATTGCTCTTTTCCGCCATCAGCTACCACAAGATTTTCCTTTTTAAATATGGCTATCAGGATCTCTTTTTCTAATCGATGGCAATCCTGCGCCTCATCTATTAAAACAGTCCTTTTCCTTTTATGCCCTCCTACTTTCCTATTCATAAATTGTTTAAACTGAGGTAAATTGATCACTTTCTGGTTATTAACAACATCCACATGCTTTTCCTTTAGTTTCATCACATTTTGCAGCAAATCAAATTTATCCTGTATCCCATATTTTCTGAAATACCCCTCAGAATCATTAATAGCCAACATAGTATTTTGCAACACACCATAATAATCAGCCAGAAAAGCCGCATTAACTTCTATATTTTCTAACAGCTGCTTTTTGTGCTCAAAATACATTTTGCCTAAAATTCCAAAATCATACTCACCATATTGCTTATAACAATAATTTAAAAAATCTATCCCTACTTCTTTTACTGCTATTTCAAGCGTAGGATTATTCTGAACAATTGTTTTCAACTTACGATAGTCAGGCGGAAAAACTTTATCCCCATTTCTCAAAATAAGCTGAATAATTCCTAACCGCTCCTTCAGTGTTTTTAATAACATAGCAATCCTAACTTCACTCATTAAATGAAGTACTCCGAGTGACCTAGAGATTTTAAAAAAGAACTGATGCAGAGTGACTACCCCTGCCTCTCCGGGAATGTCATCTTCCTCTCTGATTGCATTTAGCTTGTTATCAACATAAAATTTAATAGTACGTGCTATATCAAATACCAACAACTTATTATAAGTTAAATACAAGACATTATTCCCCTTAGTTATACATTTCATCGCCAGCTGCAATAACACATTTGACTTTCCAGTACCCGCCTTTCCTTTTACAATAATCAGATTTTGATTCAGGTATTCATATAATTGTTTTCCCTTAGATAATTCACTGGAAATACGATCAATTTTCTTTTTGGTCAAAAATCCAAGCTGGCTATCCCAGGAAGCCTGATTGGTGATTCTCTCAACATCCTTTGTCAAAGCATGATACCCTGTAACATTTCTCCATTCCTGTACGGATATGAAGATATCAGCACTGTTTTCTTTAAAAAACCGATGTAAATGACTAAAATTAAATACAGGCGCTACCAAACAATTATCCAATACAAGCTCCTGCTCGTTTTGAACAAATATTAATGGATTGATAAATAGCTTTTCTCCGGAGAACTGACACCGGTTCACCAGGTAATTTTGTAATCCATTTTTGATAGACTGTACCTCTGTAGAAAAATCAATTAATTCCTCTTCATCTAACAGTAATTGGTCAGCCTCTGTCGCAATTTTCTTTTTCGCCAGGTGAGTGATAAACCTGACAGGAATGATTTGGTTATTAAAATAAACAGGCTTGCCATTTGGCAATACTTTAGGTATATAAAAATTCTTATCAACCGGACCGATGCTAATGATCAATACCAGGTCTATATTCGATTCTGTCGATATTGGAATAGGAAAGTTATTAATTAATATCACTTTTGCTTCTGTACATCTCTTCCCAATTTGGGCTACCAGGGTTTGTTCAAAAAGTGCATAATTAAAATATGGACACTTTCCATTTATAGGGACAATATCAATGCTCATAATATCGGGGAATTTACTTTCAATGCTATTTAAATATAGCAAAAAATAATATTCTGCGGGAAATTATCTTATTTACTACTGATTCATATTATAAATTATTTTTCTACGAAAATTGATATTAAAAAGTTCAATGAAATTCAGTCAGCAGAAATAAGCCAATTGAGGCATTCCTTGAAAACTTACGCCTCACCAATGAAATAACCTATAGCATATCTCAGAAGAAAATTTATATCAGATAGTATAATCGATTAAAATCGATTGCATAAATATATCCATTCACATTATCATTTTCTAAACAGGAATATTGTAGTTTTGAATACTTATCCCCCAAATGGCTTATGTCTTATAAGTACGATATTTTCATTAGTTATAAACGAAATCCAGACACAAAAAAATGGATAGATATCCATTTCATTCCTTCTCTTGAACGTCATCTCGAAGAACAATTGGGAAGACGTCCCACATGTTTTGTTGACAGTAATATTCAAGCCGGTGCTGACTGGCGTGGACATTTAAGCCACGCATTGGGCAACTCCAAAATCATTATTATTCTATGGAGCCAGTCTTATCTTAACAGTGAATGGTGTACTTATGAGGTAGCTCATATGATGGAAAGAGAGGTCCGATGTGGATTCAGAACAATTGAAAAACCGGAAGGAATAATATTCCCAGTCATCATTCATGGAGGAGATACTTTACCTACAGGATTTTCGCCCATTCAAAAATTAGAAATCCAGGATTGCTTTAATCTGAGAATGTCAATAGAAAGCCCCAAAGCCCGAATATTGGATGATAAACTAAATATGCTCAGCAAGCAAATTGCCAGGGCTATTGGTAATGTACCTGACTGGCAACCACAGTGGCAGGAAGAAACAGACAGTCAGTTATTTACACAATTCAAACATAACTTTAAAATCATCCTTCCGCTTCCGAAATCTTCACATTAATGAGCAGTATTGTCACATTCTATTCGTATAAAGGGGGAGTAGGAAGAAGCATGGCGATTGCTAATATTGCTTATGAACTAACCCGAAAAGGAAAAAAAGTATTAATAGTTGATTGGGATCTTGAAGCACCTGGTATTGAAAAATACTTTTCCTGCTTCCGGATAGATGAATCACCGTCCGGTCTGTTAACTATGCTGATGGATTGTAAAAATATTTTATATCCTGATTACAGTAAATATATATCCACAATTCACATTGATGACTCCAGCCAGATCAGCCTGATTACAAGTGGCAGGGATGCTGATCCCACCCAATATTCATGTGATCTTGAAAAATTTGATTGGGAAGACCTTTTCGAAAATCGGAATGGCGGAGAATTTTTGGAAAGACTACGACAAGAATGGCTATCTAATTTTGATATTGTGCTTATTGATAGCAGAACAGGCCTGAGTGATGCAAGCAATATCTGTACTATTCTAATGCCTGATATCATTATTCCAATGTTCACGGCAAACCTGCAAAGCCTGTTTGGCATCAGAGATATACTTAAAAATGTACAGGCCGCCAGACAACGTTTGCCTGTAGACAGAATGGCGCCTACTATCCTGCCAATCCCCTGTAGATTTGGAACAAGGGTTGAATTTAAGGAATCTCAGGAGTGGCTGGACCGGATTGCCGATTTACTGGAAGATTGCTTCAGTGACTGGTTACCTGAATTCATTGAGCCACGATATATCTTAGAACAATTAAAAATCCCCCAGATCGACTATTTCAGCTTTGGAGAAAAGCTGGCTGTTGTTGAGCATGGTATAATTGATCCCGAAAGTCTGGGTCATATTTATACTAAAATAGCTGACCTTCTGGCATCAGATTTTGTAGACATACCATCATTTGTCGGTAATGCCTATTATGACGCATGCAGAGAAAGCTATAATAAAAACCCAATCCATCCCAGGAAAAAAAATATCAGCACAATAAAGGACCAGAAACTTGACCTTTTAATCTGTTCCACCAAAGATGCATATGAATGGAGCCGGGAACTTTTCATTCCTGCAATCACTGAGTATCTGGAAGCTGGCTTAGGTTATAAACCCCAGATAGTAGCTGATATCTTTGATACTGAATTCGCTGGTGTTGATATTCTGCTGGAAAAAATTTCCCGATCAAAAATCTTCTCTTTAATTTATTCATATCCCAACCCGGATCTGAATCACTTTTTATCTGAAATGAACTTTTTACTCGGGAAACAGGCCGCCACAGTTAATCGGTTTTATCCAATATGTTTCAGCAAAAGCCGGGAAGGCGAACAATCTCCGGTTATTCATCTTGATCACGCGATAGATCTAAGTGAGTTTCCACTGATACCCACCTTAAAAAGTACCATGCTTCGTAGTCATTTTGGCTTGCAAATTCAACAGCTCGCTAATAATATAGCTACAACTGTGCGAGATTACTACCTTAATGAGTCATTATATGAAGATGATGCTATTTCCTACCTGGGAGCTAAAGATTTGTCGGCAAAGTATCAAAAAACGGAAGAAAGCCAAATGAATGATGACTGGAAAAACAGGTCAAAGCAAACAATATTTAAGGAAATGAAAAATTTTGCTGCCAGACTATCTCCGGAAAACAAAGCAAAAATTTTGCCAATGCTGCTACCCAATTACCTTCCCGGGAATAGGCTACTTGCTATCGTCCTGCTCCAGGCCAAACCAGATATCTCTTATCTTGATTGGTTGATTAACCATATCGGGGATGCTGAAACACCCTTTATTGGTCTGCAGGCCTGTAAAGCCATATTTGAAATATCACGTCATTACAGACAAAAGTCAGGAGAATTAATCCTGGAAAAGATAAAGGAAGCACAGGAGAAACTACCATTATCCAGATTTGGGGAGCAAAACATGACATTGGAAGCTGCTAATACTTTTATAAAACTGGATTCCTCTCACCATACCCAACCTGTTATTTCTAATAATTAAAAAAGGGACGCTTATAACTATGCGGTATAAACTATTTGTAGCCTATTATCAGGATATACATACTGACAATGTAATTGCTTTTTTAAAAGAGGAATTTAAAATTAAAGCACCGGAGATCGAACTGGTAGCAATTTCAAATCCATATAAAGAAAAGAATTATCACCAGCTATGGGATATAATTGATGATTGCTTTGGCTCACTCATTTTATTTACTCCTATTTACAGGTCATGCATAGAACAAAAAACCGGGTTTATATTTACGGAGTATGAAACTATTTTTGAAATAGCCAAACGCAGATATAATAGCTTTTCTATCTTCCCTGTGCAGATAAGTAATATCTATCATGATGGGCTGACACAGGTTAACCAGAACAATCAATATTATGACCTGACACAATTACATTTTAAAGATAATGAAGTAACAAAAAATGAAAAATTCTCTGAAATTGAAAAAACAACTTCCCGTTTAATAAAAGATGTAACAGGATTTGCGCCGGTATCAGAAAAAAAATATACTGCGGAGCAAAAATATTTATTAAAAACCTTGTTCCAGGAACCAAAGGCACACTTTAACAGCCCGGAAAATGAGAAACTCATATCCTCAATAATTATACGAAACAAAACCCTATATGGTGTTAGTCAGAATGAAGTATCCATCATTAAAGGGAGAAAGGGTAGTGGAAAATCCACACTTACCCAGGTAATCCCATTCATATACAATGACATTTTTTTGTCCTATATCCCTATTAGTGCAAATGAGCTGGATCTTGACAATGTATATACAAGGATATTGAACGAATCAGACCTGAGTATAGCTACAAAATATAAAGTAAAAAGACGGATCATTTTTACTTTAGGTTGGAAATATTTCATACACCTGATGATGCTGGATTTGTTTGTCAACCTTCCTCTGGAACGTGACATCCAACTTCTTGAAGAAAACGAAATCAAAGAAATAAAAGACTATTTCAATAACTTACCCAGTAGCTATACAAACTACCTCTATTCAGAAATACAGGATAAAAAACAACGATATACAGCCCTCTGTAAAGTATATTTTCCACATGCGATGTCCCAGGTTGTTAATTTTATTGAAAAAATCAATACACAGGTGAAGACCTCGGAAGCCTCAAAAACATTCGACTGGACTAACCAGTTTAATGAAAATAATTTTTTAAATTTTTGCCTGCCGGATAAAATACTAGCCATTATTAATAGGGTTATTCCTACTATAAAAGATCAAAATACCAGGATATTATTTACATTGGATGATTTTGATACTCCTTTTTATGAAGGGAGGAAATGGCTGCTTCATGGGCACCACGACGAAAGTAATGATTTTGTTAACAAAACTATCAAACAACGATCTGCGTTAGATGTAGATTTATTGTACTCCTTACTACAAATTATTCTGGATCCCAATGTGAGAAACAGTAAGAAATCTGTATTCAGCATATTACATTTCTGCATTACCATTCCTGAAGATCTTTATCTGGATATTGAAAAGCAATCCCGGGATTCCTATGTATTAATCAACCATGTAAAAAACTTAAGTTGGACCGGGATTGAACTCATGTCCTTAATGAGAAGAAGATTAGAGTATTATTTAAATAAAAATATTCTAACCAAAAAAGAAAATGGAGAACCTAAAGCTGCTTATGAGATGCTGGAAGAACTTACGGGGAAATATATAAAGGAATTGCCGAAATCTATAAATGTAAACTTTAAAGGGAAAAGCTACGAGGTTCCATTTTTCATATACATAATCAGACATACATTCTGGCGACCGCGTGAGATTATCTTCCATTATTACCGTATCCTTTCTGCTATCAATGCCGCTCAAAATGAAAACTTCACAGTTGACGAAAAATACATTAAAGCAATTGTAAAGAATAATTCCAGAAGTATGATTGAGCATGAATTCTTAACAGAGTTTGATACACACTGTTTCAATTTCAAAAGTATTCTGGGCCTTTTTAAAGGCAAACACCAGGTATTAACTTATAGTGAACTAAAATCAATTGTCAGTACGATAGAATTCAAAATTATATCCAGTAATGTAGATCATGTTGGCGCTGATATCTTTTTAGAAAAGCTAACGTTTCTATACCAGATTGGATTCCTGGGACTGGTGCTCGATCCGGAAAAAGCCGAATCTGAAAATGCTCACAAATATTCTTTCATATTTAATTCGGGAGCAAATATTTTGAAGAACAGATTAAAGGAAGAAAGTGATTATATTAATTATACATTCATCATTCATCCAATTTTCTGCGAGTATCTTGGACTTATTACAGACAGAAATGAAGAGTTTGTTTTAAACTTTTCATATGAATATCTTTTTGAGCAATTTAAAAATGACAATCTCCTGGAGGGATAATACCTCCAGTATTATCTGAATGAAAACCGTTTTATAAAGGAATAATGCAGTGCAAAAACAGCCATGCCTGTATTGGCAAGATCTACTAATGACTCATCCTGTAAATGATCATAGATTTCCGAATAATGTGTTTTTACCTTGAAAGGGCTGGATTTTGCTAAAAAGAAATTTATCAATGAATTTTCGCTGTTTTCAACGTTTTCAATATACTCTTCCACAAATGGGGCTATTGAGCTGTATTTACCTAATGGAATGGCGATAAGAAAAAGGATGGCCAGCATATCATTCCTTGATGAAGCATTAATTAACCTGAAATCATCATGGGCCTTAATTATTCTAAACAAGTTCACATAGCGCTTTATAGCCCGGGGATTATTACCAATAAAAACAGCCACTGCTTCCAACAACAATATTTCCTCTGAAGACAGTATAACATCTTCAGGCTTTTCCTTTCCAATATCTTCGTTTTTCTTTTTTATACGTGTAATTACTTTCGGTTTATTTACCGCAAGTTCATTATTTCCCTCTCCCGGTAGCAAATTTTCTATACTCTCAGGATCATTTTCATTTGCAGATTTTACAATACTTTTCAGGGTCGTATTCTTCGTGAGCTGTCTAACCATACTTTTGACCATCGGAACATTAGCATTCCTGAGGTGAAATGGAATTTGAAAAATCTTTTCCAGGTAATTAAGAGGGGTTGTTGTTCCCCCATTCAATTCATTATCTACAGCTTCCTGAAACTGTAAGCCATGCTTATGACGCAATGATTTAACAATCCAGGCTGGATCTACACCTACTACCACCACAAACAGGGGAAAAGCCATCAGCAGATTAACTGCATCCAGCACCTGTACAACATTTTCTGCCGGACAACGGTCCAAATCATCTATATATAGAATTATTCTCTCCAGCGGCTTACTAAAATAACTTTTAAATTGTTCTGAATCTTTATTCTTTTCAATATCATGGTGATGCTTTACAAAAAGATCACTTAGAATTTCCAGATCTTTTCTGATAATCGAAATAATACCCAGGTGCTTCTTATATTCATCACTGCCCGACCGTTTGTTGATAAATGAATATAGCACCTCCGTATTCAATGCATTTGTCATTTTGAATTTTAAATCCGCTATTATATTCTCCTCTTTAAAAATTTGCTCATCTATCTGCAAGAGCTCAGCCTTATTATTTTCTATTTCCAATCTGAGCCCTTTTTCTTCCTGCTCAAATTTTGCTAATGCTTCATTTAGTTTTTTCTCATAATCATCCTTTACCTTCCAGAGAGAGGCTACTATTGGTTGTAAATAATTATAGGTGCCCCGGGCACGTTTCACTATAGCAGAAACAATTACAAGCGAGGTCATCACACCCTGAAATCCGATAAAACTGACTCCCTTTAGCCAGCTAACTGTTAACTGCAAAATAAAAGGAACAAATATTATCAGGTTGAGGATGATAAGCAGCCATATAATATTTTTCCAAACAGCTTTTTTACAAAAAAATGTTTTTAAAAAGGTATATTTTGATTTAACCTCCCCGTAGGCGATCAGTGGGTTAGTCCAATACTTTTCAGGTAAAATCTCTTTCAGTTCGATTTCAACCGCTGTAATTCCAGGGATTTCACTGGCAGCTTTTAGTATTTCCTTTCTGACGCCAAAATCTTCATCGACCTTTTGAAGACATTCAAACAACGTATTATTTTTAAGTTGTAATATGTCATTTTTCAACTGATCATTTAGTTCATCTTTCCTTTTGTTCAAATCATCCACCTTCTTTTTCACCTCCTCTTTTTTCCTGCTCAATCCTTCTACTTCCCCTTTTGAAATAACAAGCTGACTTGCCAGGTGTTGCTCAATCTCCCTTCTGGCCTGATCTGAATGACTATTCTCTGAAATGTAATCATTTAGTCCCTCAAAAATTCTTGAAATAATGCTGGCCCAAAGATTAGCATCTAAATAAGACCATGCATTAAAATGAATATGCACAATTCCTTCACAGTATGTTCCTGCACCATCCCCTTCTGATAACCGTATTATCTTTTCTCTCAGCTTACGCATAAAGAAACTCTTTCCGGATCCCCATTTTCCAAATAATGCGATAGCCAATGGAGGTTCAAAATTTCTTGCGGTGATAACGCGTGCAAACGCAGCTACATCATGTGTTATATTCAGGTAATCCAATCCGGCATCTGAATCACTATTTAGGTTCGCAATTGCATAAGACCTGGTATCTTCTTCCTGTGGAAATAATTCATTAAACAAAGTAATATCCAGCTTCGAGAAAACAGATACAACGTCTTCAAATTCTGCTTTTGACAGCGTTAAATTATTATACCCGGATATTTCAACACTGGCATTCATTCTCTTCACTTTCCAGTCCACCAATACAGTGCTTTTATTTATAACCTTATCTTTTACTATTCCAATAGCTTTTATAATGGTATTGCTATTGTGAATATCAAATGAGAAATATGCCAGTATTACGATATCACCTTTTTTCAGATGAATGATGCTATCATCTTTCCTTTCATAAAACCTTGGTTCATACTTTTCCTCTCGATAATAAGATTCCTCCTCCCACCTGTCATTAGAGTTGGGAGAACCCCCAAAATAAAAACCGATTTTTTGTCTTAACAACCTTCTTTTCACTTCATTATACCTGCCATCAGCACTATTGCTCACTTCACTAAACAATGCCTTTCCATCCTCATTATTTGGCAGGGAGAATAAAAAAGTAATATCAATCTCAGATAAACTGATAAACAAATTGGTAGCCTTGACTATAGCAGAAAAGCTTTTATGGTAGGTGAGTCCCCCCTCTCTGATTCCCATCAGAGGTACCCACACCTTCTTGTTTCTTATCTCATTTGTTACAGCAGTCAGAGATCGTATTAAATAGGTCTGAAGATTATGGCCTTCGTCATCTCCATCTATTGTAACAATAAATAATATCGGCTTCCTGTTTTCTGAGCATAACCAGCAAAATCCTTCCTCAAATAGTTTGAGGTCAGGCAAATCGCCATTTGAATAGTTATATGCATGCAATACATACTCACTTAATGGTTCTATAATTCCGGATCCATCAATAGGTACAATCGCAAGATCTGCATCGTTAGGAGAAATATTATGCTCAAGTATTGAGCGGGCATTCAATTTTTCAAATGGGGGCATAACTGATTAATAAAGAATCAATGATAACATTTATAATTCTTTTGGAGGTTAATGCAATGTTAATAGAAACATCAATTATCAATTGATCATTCCCCAAATACACAATTATTTCAGATTACAACTATTTAATGAAAAACCACATAGTAGTAACTCTGCATAAAATTCCTAAAAAAAGCGGGTTCACTTGTGTGAACCCGCCATATCTAAGTAAAACAACTAACAATCTCCTTAATTCTTCTTCGCCTGATCCAGCGCATTCTGAAACATACTCTTCTCCTCTGCCCTGATATTATCCCCATACTTGTTCAGATAATCCGTCGCCGCCGGTACATAATTCGCCCAGTCCTTCGAATTCAAAGACGCCACCGTCTTCGCTCTCAGATACATCTCATCACCGGGTTTACCATACTGTTTCATCGCACTTTCAATCTCACCCCAATCCTTATGCGCTTTCATCATTGGCTCCATCGTCCCTTTATAAATCATGTTCATCATATTCACATGATACTGCCTGTCGCCTAATACCTTTTTAAACGCTTCAGGATTCTTTGTCATAAAAGCAAACCCTGCATCTTTTGAACTTTTTGCAAACTGACCTACCACTCTTATATCTTCATCACTCAATGGTTCCTTCAGCGTAGCAATATAAGCAGCACCCGCCATTTCAGCACCAGGAGCGTCTCCTGCCTGATTAGCGGCCATTGCCATTTTCAACAGAAAATCCTTATCTCTTTTACCATTGATATATGTTTCCAACATTCCACTATACACCATTCCTGGGTCTGTCAGGTCGGCATTCTTAGCCACCACCTGAGGAATGATGCCCATTGCAGGGTTCAATGGTGCATGAATTTTCCGCAAAGTTTCAAAAGGTATTTTTACTACTTCTCTGTCATATGTGATCAATCCATTCTGTTCGCCTTCCACATCAAACGGCTGTGTATAAACAGATGCACTGAGCCCTTCCTCCTGTAACAAGCGCAGGTGCTGTGCCATGATAGTAAATTTACTTTGCAGCGCGGCTGGCTTCTCCTGTATATATCCCCATGCATTCATCGGATTCCACTGGTGATCAGGAATAAATACACCAATACCACCAAATTCTCCAACTACTCTTGCTTTACCTGTCTGTGCCGGTGAATTCATTGGATTAGGATAAGAGTGTACATCAGTGATATCACTGGCCACCCAATCATCCTTTCCTGTTTTACTTTCATTGCCGTTAATAAAGATATACTCTCCGGTATGTCCATTCACAATACGGCTGGGGTCTGCCTGTTTCACCCACTTCGTCATTCTTTCCTGATCGTAGCTGCCCCATTGTTCATTGAACAGGACCCAGGTCACGATACTTGGATAGTTATGCAGCTGGTCCAACGTTTCTTTGGATTCTCTCTCAAACTCAGCTTTGGCCCCCTCCGGCAATCCCTGGTTAGGGTTTACAAAATCCTGCCATACCAGCATACCTAGTTTATCTGTGTAGTAATACCATCTGGCGGGTTCGACCTTGATGTGCTTACGAATAGTATTAAAGCCCATTGCTTTGATCGCTTCAATATCAAATTTGAGTGCATCATCAGTAGGAGCAGTATACAAACCATCAGGCCAGAATCCCTGGTCCAGCGTGGCCAAGTTAAAATAGGGTTTATTATTTAAGAATATTCTGTCTATGCCTTTCTCATCTTTTGCAATAGAGATTTTCCGCATACCAAAATAGCTTTTTACTTCATCTATCGTCTTACCGCCCTTTACAAGTCTTACAGACAGGTCATACAAAAATGGAGATTCCGGCGACCAGAGTTTTGCCTCTTTCACAGGCAGTGATAATACATTACCAGCCTGTCCTTTTACTTTACTCACAGTTCTATCCCCATCCATTGCCACTACTTCCACAGCGCTCCCTGCCGGTGCATTTACTTTTACCTGCAATACTCCTTTATCGATATCAGGTGTCAATACCAGGCTCTCAATATTCGCTTTAGGAACAGCCTCTAACCATACCGTCTGCCAGATACCGGAAGTGGCAGTATAATATATATTGGCCGGGTGCAGGACCTGCTTGCCATGAGGTCCTATCCCCTGCTCTGTCGGATCATATACTTTAACGACCAGTTCATTGTTACCAGCTTTCAGTGCACTGGTAATGTCCAAAGTAAATTCTTCATAACCGCCGCTATGCAAACCAACTTCCTTACCATTTACATACACGGTGGCCTGAAAATCCACCGCACCAAAGTGCAGTAATACTTTCTCTCCTGCAGGCTTTGCAATCGATCTTTTATACCACAGTAACTGGTCTGGCTGTAATGCCTTTTTCACACCTGACAAAGCAGATTCTAAAGGATAAGGAACCAATATCTGACCATCCCATGTGGCGGGTGCAGTGGCATTTTTATCTGTAATGGCGTAATTCCAGAGGCCATTCAGGTTTTCCCATTGGTCTCTTACCATTTGAGGGCGGGGGTATTCCTTTAATGCATTTGTGGGTGATACTTCTTTTGCCCACCGGGTCTGGATGCTAACCGGCTGCATCTTCCATGTATCCTGCGCATTTGCCTCATATGCAAACAGAGAACTAAATACAATAATTGAAAATAAGCTTCTCATAAACTGGGTGTCAGTTTGGGATCTTGAATTAATTAATTTTGAATTCCATTTTTCGGCTGGCTAAGTTAGGATAGTACAGGAGGAAAACTGTTAACTCCAGGTTAATGAAATAAATTTAAGCAATTGTATCCATCCGTCATCCATATTGCCAACGAATAATATCCTAATTGCTCAAGCACCCAAAACCTAACATTAAAAAAATAATTCAAAAAATAGTAACCCTTTTGTATTACTATCCGATAACTATTGCAATAATATGTTGCGAGCGTCTTAAAAAGATATTCAAACGTGCCTTTCAACCATTATAATGCATACCAGCATCCCCACCACTCAACGTAATAAGGAACAGTAACATCCCTCACTGCAGGGTGTTACTGTTTTCCTGATTCTATTCAAATCTGATTTCCCACATTTATATGTAGCTGAATAATACGCTGTAAAAAAGCTCAAATATCACCATGAGACCTGTAATGTAATATCTGCTGAACTTTTCTGGATAGTAAAAGAAATTGCCTGGAAGCCGGGTTATAGCGACCAGGAAAACTTCACAGGAACATTCATTAAAAAGAGACTGCTTATATATTCTCTTTTTATGTATAAATATTTATCAACCCAATGCACAATTCCTTATTTGTCTTGGACTAACCTTCCCTTCAAAAGCCGCTATCATCTTCCCATCCTTCCCATAAATAGCTATAAAAGGCACCCCGGACGCTTCATAATAGTCAGAAAAAAAATGAGTGTAATCCTGTCCTATTTTCACATTAGGGAATTTATCCAGTTTATACTCCTCGTAAAACTTCTTCATATCCTTAAACTCTGCTGTCGTAACAAAATAAAAATCAATCCCTTTCATCTTATCCATATAATCCGCAATCTCCTGTGCCTGCGCCCGGGAGAATACACAATAAGTTCCAAAGTATACAAACACTGCGGGTCGGCCATTTTTAATATGTTCTGTATTATAATAACTAACGCTGTCAGGGAGAAGAACGGTGTAGTGAGGAATTCGCTTACCTTCTAACCCTGTTTTTTCAGGCACACGGGCATAACATCCTGCTAATAAGGCTGTCAACAACAACAGGATAAAGTATTTCATAAAAATAATATTTTGAAGTGGTGGGTTACAAAATGGAAACAACTATGCAATCAAATGTAAAATTGTAACAGGGATTATTTCTTAGGAGCCCCTGCTAAAAAATAGGATTTACACACCACGGATAATTTAACTTCCTCTGAAATAACAATCATCGGCAATATGAATCATACCCCGATTATTAATACTAATGATCTAATAGTTGACAATCTGCTGCATCCCCAGATTTAGATCAGGATTTAGGAAGACAACAAAATTTTACATTCAATAAGTAAAAAGTAGTTTCATTATAAATTTATCATGCCCTGAAAATATCATCATTTTACATTACAAATACCCCATCATAGCAATATATCAGTAACAACAAACAGGTCTCGATGAAAATCCTAATTTGGACTTTTCAGTTATTGCTATTGTACATAATATTCATCCCAGGTTCAACTATAGCCCAAACCCGGCTCATTAAAGGCACAATAACGGACTCAGCCACCCATAAACCGGTGGCTGATGTTACTATTTCCATTATAAAAGACAACAAAGCTATTGCGACTGCCTTTTCTGATAATAAAGGCTCCTTCTTCTTTGACACGGTTCCGCCCGGTAACTATTTGCTATACACGAATCTGATGGGGTATCAGTCTTATCACCAAAAGATTGTGATTAATACATCAACCCTTGATCTGGGGAATATCCAAATAACCAATAAGTCTATTGCGCTGAAAGCGGTGAAAATAAAACAAACCATACCACCAGTTTCCATTAAGACGGATACCCTTGAATTCAATGCAGGTTCATTCAAAACCCAGCCGAATGCTATAGTGGAAGAATTATTAAGAAAATTACCAGGTATTTCTATTGATCCAGACGGAAAAATCAAAGCACAGGGGCAGGCTGTAAAGAGAATTCTTGTAGATGGCAAACCTTTCTTTGGTGATAATGTAGTGCTCACCACAAAAAACTTACCTGCTGAGATCATCGACAAGATCCAACTGATCGATGGAAAATCAGATCAGGCGCAATTTTCCGGTTTTGACGATGGCAACACAGAAAAGGTAATCAATATTACCCTCAAAAAAAACCGACGAAGAGGTACCACTGCCAATACATCACTGGGCCTGGGTACTACAGGTCGTTATGCTGCCAGTTCAAACATCAATAGTTTTAACGAAAATGACCGTCTTTCAGGCATTGCAAACGGTAATAACCTGAATGACCCAAACTTCAACCCAGGTAATAATTTCGCAGGTATGTTGCCAGGTAATGGTACAGCTACTAATTTGTCCGGTGCTGTCAACTACAATCTGGACAATAAAAGTAAAGTAAAGCTGGATGCCAGCTATGCTGCTGCCAACAACAATACCCAAAATAACAGTACCAGCGCCAGACAAACCTTTTTACCAGATACTTCATGGTATTACAACCAGCAATCAGCAAATAAAATGCAAACTGTCAGTCATGATCTGCAGATGCGTTTAAATTATAAGATTGACAATACACAATCCTTACTGATATCCCCACATATTACATATAATACCACAAATAGTATCCAGGAAAACCACTATCAATCACTCAACAGTCAAAAGGACAGCACTGTTTCCGGTTCAGGGCTAAATACACAGGATCATTCCACTCCAGACATCAACATACACGGTCTATACAGAAAAAAATTAAAAAAGAAAGGACAGACATTCAGTGCTGACCTTTCATTCAGTAACCAAAGGGATAATGGGGATAACACTTACCATACCAATGAATACCATTTTCCAGCAGATACACTTTCCGGTTACTTGTATGGTTACGACAGACGGGCGGCCACCAAAACAGAAAATAAAAACCTGGGCATGCGCCTCAGCTATACGACTCCTGTTTTTAAAGATCGCTTTCTGGAAGTATCGTATTCACTAAATAATAATAGCAGCAAAATAGTTACCCATACTTACGATCTGGATTCCATTTCCGGTAAATATGAACATCCAAACGATAGTCTGAGTAATACATCTGAAAATTCTTTTTTCATTCAGTCTGCCGGAATCCGGTTGCGTACCAATAAATGTGGTTATGATTATACGTTTGGGATGAATGTGCAGTATAACACGATGAATAATGAAAATAGTAATACACCTTCATTTCATCAGCGTTACATTAACCTGTTCCCAACAGCCAGATTACATGTTGCTTTTTCCAAAGAGAAAGCCATGATTGTAAGTTATGAAGGGAATACAGTCCAGCCTACCATCCAGCAATTGCAACCTCTGCCAAATCTTTCTATTTCATTACTCATACAGGAAGGGAATCCGGATCTGAAACCAGCTTTCCAGCACAATATGAGTTTAGTATACAATTCTTTTAACAGAACTTCTTTCCGTGGCATGTTTCTTCACCTGACCGCCAGTATCATTCAAAATAAAATAGTCAATACAAACCGGTATGATACCGCTGGCCGGCAGCATACCAAACCTATAAATGCCAATGGGGCATTCACACTAAACACCAATATCACTAATCATCTGCCGTTAAAATCAATTGGTAGTAATCTCTCCTTCTCAACAGGAGTAGGATATAACAAAGATATCACCTTTACTTACCTCAATGAGCAAAATATCAGGTCCTTTACACACAATATCAGCCTGAATGAAGCAGCCAATTTCAATTACAGGTATAAATCAATACTTGAGTTAAACACAGCATTGAACCTTAGTTATAATGGCAACAGATATGGCACATCTACAGTAAATAGCACCAATTACCTAACATACAATCTCTTCTTCAACTATAATATCCATTTGCCAGCTGGCTTTATGGTCGGCAATGATGTACGCTATATTATGAACAGAGGCAGATCTGCTGGTTTTAATACCAATATCGCGCTACTCAACGGATTTATTGCCAAAAGTCTGTTTAAACAGAAACAGGCATTGATTAAATTATATGGTTACGACCTATTGCATCAGAATGTCAGCATCACACGAAATGCCAGTGACAATTTCATTGAGGATGTACAGCAGACAGTGTTAAAACCTTATCTGATGCTCAGTTTTACCTGGTTCTTAAAAAATTATCCTGCCGGGAAAGTAAATGGTGAAACCGAAGATCCAACTTAATTATTTGGGTTTATTTTTATAAATAAAATAGGCCTTAAATGCTTTCCATATTTTAATAATCCGGTGCAGTAACAGCTCAAAAAAAGTACTCTTAATAACTTTAACTTCTGTATGTTGTACCGGAGGAAGAATTATTGTCAATGCAAATCTACCACCCACTGCCATTTCCCATCCAGGTTTTATAATAACATTATTTATTTCCCAATACCTTTCGACAGACCCTTCTGTTTTACTATCACTTTTATAATCAAAATCCATCTTTTGTTCACAATCTGGACCAAAGATATTAATCGCCCTATGAATTATCTGAGCTTGTTCACTATAACATGGATATGATAGGGTGTCTCATAGTAACCTTCTTCTTTTTCACTTGCTCATTCATTACAAATTCCCTATATTCATAATCCATAAGTTAACATACCTGTAACCCCCATGGGACACAAAAATCAAAAATAATTCCACCGCTGTGGCAAAACCTGCCTTTTCACCAGCTATTAGTATTAAACAGATCCGATGAATGAGTGAATCAATTCAACATATATTAAACCGGCAGGACTGGGAGCCGATCATTACAAAGCTGACAGCCTATGTCATTAACCTCTGTAAGTACCCGCCATACAGTCTCCCAGGTGGAAAAGAACCTGAAGACATCGTCATGGACGCCATTGAAAAGGTATATACAGGTGACAGACAATGGGATCCCGAAATGAACCCTGACTTTTACCTGTACCTGAAAAGCGTCATCAAAAGTCTTGTAAGCAATGAAAAAACATCTAACGCCAGTAAACTGATGCAGGCCATTCCTGAACATTTTACTGTTTCCCATGAGGATGGTACAGAAGAGGAGCTTTACTGTTATCAGATAGACGTTTTCATACAAAAAAAACTGCCAGATGACGATCCGCTCAGATTGATCTACAAAGCACTAAAGGATGGATATAAACCGGCACAGATAGCCACTGATACAGGACTGGAAATCGCCACTATCAGAAATTTACAAAAGCGGCTTTCCAGAGAACTGAATAAAATCCTATCCCCGCTTATTAAAGTATACTCCAATGGAAAAAAATAACAATTATAAAAATAAACTGACCGCTTTACTGGAGGCCATTTCTGAAATGACCGATCAGGACCTGGAAGCTGCCAGAGCTGTAATCAGTGCTATTGGCAAAGATCCTGACGCCATCATTGAAAAAAGTCTGAAAAGACTGGATCTGATCAGAAAATACCATGGCAGCAGGCCGGAAGGCGCAGCCACCATTTACGTACTCGCACTCGAAGGGAATACTATTATTATTACCAGTACCCTCACCCGTAATGGTATTCTGAATATAGATGAGGTGTACGCACTGGAATCAGGCAGTTATACATGGAATACAGGCTCCCTCCAGATCCGGGAAAGAATGATTCCACTTACTTTCAGTTTTCACCTCGGCCCAGGTAATGCCACTGCTATACCTTACGTCACCATCAGGGGTAAGAAACACCTAATCGATATCAGGCAGCTGCCTGTTCTAAAAAGCATAGGATATTTCATCATTGACAATATTCTTTATCCGCTGGATACAGATACAATAGCATATGCATCTGAAATACTTGAACTATTGTCAGATCAGCACACTTTGTCTCTGAAAGATACGCTTCACTTCTTTGCAGAAAGAGCAGATACCCCCTGGGCTGAATTTGTGCCGGAAGAATTCAATATCAGTCAGATAGCCAATAATGAATTATACAGCGGTCAGACCGGATTGTTTGTAGGAAACCTTTATCCCTATCAGCAGCAGGGATTACAATGGCTCAAATACTGCTGTATCAATAAAATTGGTGGTATCCTCGGCGATGATATGGGACTGGGGAAAACCGCCCAGACAATAGCACTGATAGCCTGGCTGATTGAAACAGAATTGCTGGAAAATGTACTGATTGTCGTACCCTCTACGCTGATTGAAAACTGGAGAAGGGAAATGGCATTTTTTACCCCTTCCATAATCCCTTACATCCATCACGGCAATGACCGCACTGGCAGTCCTAAACGACTTCGGCAGGAAAAGGTAATAATTACATCCTACTCTCTCATGGTAAATGATCAGTTTGTCTTTGACAAAATAACCTGGGGACTGATATTAATGGATGAAGCCAGTCTGATCAAAAACCCTGACTCCGAAAGGCGTAAAGCTATTGCCGCCATTGCGGCAGATGTAAAAATTGTCATGAGTGGTACGCCTGTGGAAAACTCTCTGATTGACCTGTGGTCACTGGCAGATGTGGTGAACCCGGGTTATCTGGGTACAAGGGGTGATTTCTCATCCAGATATATGAGAAAAGATCTTTCTAATCTGCAGGATCTGAGAAATACAGTATCCAGGATCATGTTACGCCGTAAGAAAGAAGATGTGCTGGAAAATCTGCCGGAAAGAATTGACATACATCAGGTACTGGTGCAGAACGACCGGGAGATCCTGATATATGAAGAAGAACGGCTGAATTTGGTGGCACGTACTTCCTTGCCCGATCTCAGAATAGAAAAGAATATTCTGCAGCAGATCCAGGAAATGCGGCAATATACAACCCATCCTTATTTGCCTGACCGTAAGCAATTGGCCACTGCATCAATTGAAGAACTAAAGCAGCAAAGTGTAAAGTTTGCCCGTACAATGGAGCTGCTTACAGAAATCAGAGACAGAGAAGAAAAAGTGCTCATTTTCACGGAATATCTGGATATGATAGATGCTTTTGCCCGCACACTGCCCGAACATTTCAGGTGCAAAGTCTTTACAATTGATGGCCGTGTAGACACCCCACTCCGTCAGCCTAACATCGATTTGTTTGGTGCCGAAGAAGGCTTCTCTATCATGGTCCTGAATCCAAAGACAGCAGGCATGGGATTGAATATTACACCAGCAAACCATGTTATCCATTATACCAGACAATGGAACCCGGCACTGGAGGAACAGGCCAGTGCAAGGGCCTATCGCAATGGACAAACCAAAGCTGTGAATATCTATTACCTGTATTATGCAGGCACCATCGAAGAAGTGATTGATAACCGCTTAAAAGAGAAAAAACAATTATCAGGAGAAGTGATCAGTGAAACTGACACCGGTACAGACATGGCGTTCTATCTAAACGCCCTTGCGAAATCACCAATAATAAAATGATAATATATGGAGAATGTAATGAACAACACAGAACCAATTTCATGCTCCCCCTCTGCCAGCCGCCTTGTAGAAGGGATGAGAGATACCGGCTATACTTTTATATCTGCCGTAGCCGACATTACTGACAATTCTGTTTCTGCAGATGCATCTGTGATCAGTATTTCACTGGAAGAAACCAGAAGGAACCAGTTACTCTTTATGCTGGCGGATAATGGCACTGGCATGACCAATGAAGAACTGATCAATGCCATGCGATATGGCTCAGATGAGCGTCCGGAAGCTGCCAGTTTGGGTAAATTCGGTCTTGGCCTCAAAACAGCTTCCACTGCCTTCTGTAAAAAGTTAACTGTTATTTCCAGAAAGAATGGTCAGATCAATGCCAAACAGCTGGATCTGGATGATATAAAAAAGACGAATAAAATCCTTTTATACACACCTTCCCTGTCTGACTATCAGGATCAGATTGATTATCTGGATGATGTTTCAGGAGGTGATCGCGGTACAATTATCATCTGGGAAAATATTGACAGGCTGATTAAAACCGAAACAGCATCTTCAAGAAAAACTCATTTGAAAAGGAAGATCAAAGATCTTGAAGAACACCTTTCCGGGGTATTTTATAACTTCCTCGAAAAAGATAATAATTATCCGGATGTCACCATCAATGTAAATACCAAAGCATTACAACCCTGGGATCCTTTCTGCCGGTGGCTTCAACAGAATGGTAATACGGAAAGACTGGATATTCACCCACAAAACTCTATTACCCCTCTCAATGAGCAGAACCAGCAACTGGGAGAAATAAAAGTAAATGTGTACATCCTTCCCAACAAAAGTGAGATGTCTGATGAAGAACTGGCCAGAGCCCGTTATAGTCTGGACAACCAGGGATTTCACATTTTCCGGGAAGGCAGAATGATTTATTCCGGAGGATGGCCAAACAATATATTGGTCAAAGACCAGCACTTAAATCTGATGAGGGTAGAACTTAATTTCGACCATCGGCTGGATGATTATTTTCGAATCGACATTAAGAAATCAAACGTAGACTTCCCTGATGACCTGAAGGATACACTGAAAAAAATGCTTGTCCCTGCCAGAAGGGAAGCCGAAAAAAGATACAGAAGGGATGGCCAGAAAGGAAAAAACAATGGTGCCGTTTCGCACGATAAATCCAACAATGTACTTAAGAGACATCATGATGAATCAACAGCGGGGTCCAATGTAATTTCTGCTGATCCGGCTACAGGCATAGCAGACATCCAGAATAAATTTGGGTCTGCAAAAGTAAGATTGCTTATTGAGGAAGATTCAAGTCGCCTGATCATTACAAAAGACTCCCTGGAAGATGGGGTTTTATGGTCATTCGGACTGGTAAACGGAAATAAGCATGCCGTATTCCTGAATGAAAATCATGACTTTTATAAAAAGTTCTACCATGCAAACAAAAACAGCCCTGCGGTGATACTTGCCATGGACGAATTCTTATGGAGTCTTGCAGAAGCGGAATTGAGTGTATTCAGTGAGGCTGCAAAGAAAAACCTGGAAGAGCTGCGCATCAGTGTTTCCAGATCACTCCGTTATCTCTCTGCGGCTTTACCTGAAATCTCTTCACCGGAAAATGGTGATGATGAACAGGATGATAATAATGAATAAAATTTCACAGAATGGAACAATATACACCTGACAAGTATAGTTTTAGAAAATACCTTTTGAATGAACTGGAAGAGACCAGACAGGAGGAGCTTATTTTCTGGAAGAAGACGATCCCCATGCCAGTTGATCTGATCTATGACATATATGAAAAACGGGGAACACTACTGGCTCAATACATGGACCATATTGGTGCAGCGTATCTGTTTACCTGGTCTGAAAAGCAAAAAGGTAATAACTGGGAGGAAGCAGTAACATTTGCTCCTTCCAAAAAACTGGAAGGACAGATCAGTGAAATCCGCTCCACCTTTCATCAATACTATGACAGTTCCCGTGTAGAGGACATATTATCGGAACTGGCAGAGATTTTCATGGTAGAAGATTATTTCCCTGATCCGGAGCGGCTGGTAGCGGCTATGTTGCATCATGGAAAAAAATATGAACGGTTGTATTATCCGAAGGCTGTCAGAGAAATCATAAAAAAACGATTTGACGAATTTGTTCCGATTATGGCCCAGGGACAGACGGACATGTTCAGTAATGTAGTGGCTGATGAGCTGAATATTTACAGAATGGGGTTTGCAGATGCTTTTGCCGGTATTTTCAACCGTCTGATTGACTTTGTTCTGATGTTTTATTATCAGGGCATACAGACCTCATCAAACGCGAACATAAAAATTAAGGTAGATACCCGGCAGACGACCTCCGGTGCAATTGAATTCGGTAACATAACTGATGGGGCTATCTGGGAACCCGCATATAAAGGTTCTGCAATTTCGCTCAGATTAAATGAGAAACATCCGTTTATCACTTATATAAAAAAGGGAGGGGAAAATACGGAGAAAGCTGTTTCGCTTTTGTTGCATGCCATGGCTGAGATTGAATATCGGACGCCACGTGATGGTGATAAAAAAATAATAGAGAATTTCCGTCAGGAATTGTCAAGGGCACTGCGATTAAAAATGGAAGATCTATTGTAATTACACTCAAAGTTTGATTAATGCCCACAGCACTAATTATTCACCAGGCATTTTACAATGCCTGGTGAATAATATAAACTACACAGCTTCCCTCGTTCCGAAATCCATCGTTATCTGTTCGCTTTGTTTTCTTCTTTTCATTACTTCCATCAGATAAGGCTTCAGATAAGTAGCAATCGCCTTTGCTGCAGGCACCACTACTGAATTACCAAACTGTCTGTAAGCCTGTGTATCTGATACCGGAATCTTAAACTCGCTACCTCCTGGCGCATCAAATCCCATTAGTCTGGCACACTCTCTTGGTGTCAACCTTCTTGGCCTGTCTCCATTCTGATGAATCAGGATCTCTGATCCATCCTTATGATACCTTGCAGACAGGGTTCTTGTCACATCATTAGGACCAAATACACTAAACCCAAAACCATTCCCTTTGGCAGCATGCTTTTCTCTATACTGCTGCAGATATTCCCACAACCTTGGCGTCAGTGTATACTTGGAAGCAGCAAGGCCTTTTTCATTTGTATACACCTCATCACTACTATCTCCGTTTCTATGTAGAATACTTCCTAATTTAGGCCCATCCTCAATATCTGGTGCTTTAAAATCTTTAAACCTGAATCCTACATCTTCCTTAAACCCTACGATAAACACACGTTCCCTGTGCTGAGGAACCCAGCTTTTTCCATCTATGATTCTATAGTCTACAGTATAGCCCAACTCTTCAGTCAGCGTCCTGTAAATAATATCAAAAGTTCTTCCTTTATCATGACTTCTCAGGTTCTTCACATTTTCCAGCAGAAATCCGGATGGCTTATGATGATCTATGATCTGTGCAATGTCAAAAAACAGTGTACCCTGCGTTTCATCTCTGAATCCGTGGCTTCTTCCCAGAGAGTTCTTCTTAGATACACCTGCCAGAGAAAAAGGCTGACAGGGAAACCCTCCCACCAGGAAATCATGTGCCGGTATATTACTCAATGCATCTGCATCTTTAGTAAATTCCCGGATGTCTCCTACCACCTGATGATCGCAATAATAATTCTCCTGATAAGTGATCCTGCAATTCTTATCCCACTCGCTGGTAAATACGCATTTCCCATCAATAGAATCAAATGCTCTCCTGAATCCGCCAATGCCGGCAAACAGATCTATATATTTGAAAGTACCTTCAGAAGATAAATTAGCAGTGATAGCCCCCTGCTTTATATGATCATGTAATACATTGATTATCAGTTTAGGAACAGCGGTTTCGCCGTTTATATACCTGTAGATAGTCTTCAAAGTCTTTCCAAACTTTTCAGCGGCGTCCTGCGGCGAGTAACTCGCTTTCTCTAAAAGTGCTGCAAATTCCGTCATTGCTGGGTCTATTTTTGACATTCTGTCCGCAAATAACAATAAAATCCTGTGCTAAAAAAATTAGTTTTTCAACATTTCTGCCACCAGCTTCTGCAACGTCTCTTCTATGCGGTTCTTTTTTAATTCACATTCCCAAATGACAATTACCTTATATCCTTTTTCCTGTAGCGCCGGGATCGCCTTTTCATCATTGGCGATATTTCCGTTTATCTTTTGTTGCCACCATTCTGTGCGCGTCTTGGGTACCACATAGTATTTACAGCCATGATGCCCATGCCAGAAACATCCATTTATCAGAATAGCAGTTTTGTACTTAGGCAACACAATATCAGGCTTACCGGGCAGGTCTTTTACATGTAGCCGGTATCGGAATCCATGGGCATAGAGATACTGTCGGACCAGGATTTCCGGTTTGGTATTCTTGCCTTTAATCTGGCTCATATTATAGCTCCGGGTCTCCTTTGAGTGAACATCCGCCATGAGGGTATAAGCATTTATATTTATATCTAAGTTACAACATCCGTACCTTAAGCCAATAATACCAGGAAATTCATTAAATTAGATTAATCCCCCGAACACATAAACCCATTTATAACCCTAATTTCTAACTATGCTAAGTAGCTGCAGTGATGTAGATTTTAATGATATTGCCTCTCTCAGGTCTATCCTAACCGATGACAAGCATACCCGGATAGAAGGTTTGTGTTCAGAACACCTCTTTATGGAAGAAATAGGTAGTTTGCTTAACCCAATAGTCTCTGATTATTGGATGTCTGGAAATTATCATCAATATTATCTCACCAGGTTTGTTACGGATACTCAGAACCGCCTAACGGAAAATGACTTCTCCATTTTTGAAAAATTCCGCACAATGAATATCCCAGTCCGGATTGTCTACTATGATGAATCACGAAAAATATTTCTTGAAACATTTTACAAAAAAGATAAACATAAAAAATATACCAAACCAACAGAATGTGAATTTAAACCATTGCAGGAACTAAAAGACGGATATTGTGACGAGGAAAGGTTTAATAAGGCTTTTGAATTTTTACTTAGCCGCCAAAACATAAAATCCGTAGTGCTTAGACGCCTTTTTGCAAACCATATTATGGATAACTATTCATGGGATCTTGATGGGTTTCACATTACAAAAAATAAACAAATTATTCTATTTGAAATAAAACATAAATTTCCGGCGGCAAATGATACTTTCGGAATTAATGTAGGTCAGGCTAACATGTTCAGACATCTGACCAAAAACAATATAAAGGTTATACATACTATACTTCTTAAGCCAAGGGAATCAGAGGACATTTCTGCAATAGATCTTGTTACTGATTCCCGCTACCGACCAACTTCCTGGATATACACATTATTTGATTACAGCAAATTGATACTGGTAGAAAAGGCAGCTCCAGAGAAAACCCAACTCAGGGGTGAAAAAACAATAAAATATTATGAAATTAAGAGAGATAGATTTAAAAATCTTAAAATTTTGGGCATACCATCTACCTCCATTCAGGAGGATATTTACAGAATAGCAGAACTTATTCAATGAAATAATTTGTGCATGTTACGTTCTCCTATCTAAAGAAAAAGAGCATAAATCCTTTATATCATTAAATAAACTTTTTAGCTATGGCTGCTGCTTCAACGATCATTCTTAACCTTGAAGAAAGCAAATATGCTGGTATATTCTTCACATATGCTAACATCTATTGTATGCTGCTCAACTACCACAAGCTGTCACACTCCCAGATTATGGAAATGATAAAAAAACTGGATGAAGATAGTCATATCTATAGGTTTGAATAATGTATCATCTCATTAATTCCTATTATAAACAAACAACCTATACCCCTGCCCTTTTGTAGGAAAAATCTGCATCCCCCCACAATCTTTCAATTTCGTATTCAACCTCGACACATGCACACTCAGATTATGATCTGTACACTTATCCTCTTTTCCCCACACCATCTTCATCAACGCCTCCCTTGTCACAACCTTTTCCTGTTGCTTCACCAGACATTCAAATATTTTAAACTCCTGCTGCGGAATCCGTATCACGCTTTCCCCACATCTTAACTCCCTCCTTTGTGGATCAAGCGTATAAGCTCCTACCTTATAAACTTCCGGTGTGCTCGTATCAGAAACACCTATCCTGTACAATATCGCCTTTAGCTTTAGAATAAGTTTTGGAAAATGGTCAGCCTGCTTGGTAATAAAATAATCTGCCCCACCCTCATTATAACTCTTTTCCATATCCTCCAGGGACGTGGCACCTGTCAAAAACATAATATAGGCAGTAGGGTAAATAGTTCTGATCTTTTTACCAATCGTAACACCATCTACATAGGGTAATCCTTTATCCAGAATATAAACGTCATACATCATACCCCCAACAGCTTCTATCGCCTGTTTTCCATCCAAAAAATGGGTCACCTCAACATTCAGGGTTTTCTCCAACAGCTGATGATACGTTCTGCCAAGAATATCATCATCTTCGGCAAGAAAAATTTTATAAATTTTTTCCATGACAAATTAAATTAAAAAATATCTCACATCGAGTCACAAAGCCGGTTAACTATAATTGAGACCGACACCCCAGTGTCATTGTAAAAATTAGTATATCAAAAAAACAACAAATTCATTTGCCAGCTGTTATTTCTAAACAATTATTAATGTGGAACTAGCAGCTAAAACTGATTGGTTCATAACTATATTTTTTACATAGTCGTTTTAAAAAGCAAAATGTCAATCTAATAATTCAGGTTTCAAAAAAACTTTACAAATGTGTGTTACCTTTTACCAGTTTGTGTAACATAACCACATGTACCGGACGCAAAATGAACCCGAATTGCTGGCGCAACTCAAAAACGATAGCGTTATGGCTTTCAATATCATCTTCGACCACTATCATAAAGGTGTATATTCAATGGCCGTAAATTTCGTCAGAGACCAGACAGAAGCAAAAGATATTGCACAGGAGGTATTCTCTGACCTATGGCAATTCCGCAAGGTCATAACCATTACTACCTCCCTTAGAAACTACCTGTTAACCAGCGCCAGAAATAAAAGCATTAGTGTAATGAGAAGTAAAAAGGTTCATAAAAAATATATTGAATCATCAGCAGTTATCCCCAATACCGGATCAGTATCCGCCAAACTGGAAGATAAAAACTCACTTCATTATATAAATACTTTTCTGGATACACTCCATCCGCCCCTTATGGCGGAAGCATTTAAACTCGTACGCATGGAAGGCCTCACCCACGAAGAAAGCGCCCTTCGGTTGGGTATTACTACCCGGAGTTCCCGTACTTATGTCTGGAAGGCGTTAAAAAAGCTGAAGGCTTTCTTTAAAAAATGAGGTCAATTAAAGTTGACATTATCAATTTTTCAGACGAAACCATTAAATAGCATTGTTATGGAGAAAACAGGTGAATTTTTAGAAGTCCTTATTATATCTGAGATTACTGGTACCATTTCTGAACAGGAAAAAGATCTCCTGCACAGGATTCTTATGATTAATCCGGAAGCGAGGAAATTGTATGATGAAATGTATGCTTATCTCACCAGCCCGGAAGTTGTCAATTCTATACATGAGCTACCTCAAACGATAGGGCTACAGGATATAACCAACCAAACTCCTCATATTAAACGCAAAACACCACAAAAGGTGATCAGCATTGTCGGCATTTCGCTGCTTTTTTTTTGCACTTACTTATTTTTTCATTGTTATTACGGTTCCTCTTCTAATAAAAACTTTATTGGGTTAAAATTGATTTTGGACAACGGAAAAACTATTCCCCTGAGTAATAATGATACAGTCATTCATAATGGCATGGCAGTTTTCACAAGCAGGCGGGATACACTATATTATAGTAATGGCCTTTCCGGTTACGGTAAAATATCAGTCCCCGCTGGTAGACTCTATAATGTTCATTTGTCCGATGGAAGTATTATATCTTTAAACTCGCTGTCTGAGTCGCAATTCCCCTTCTCATTTTCCAACAAAAAAAAGGAAATTACCGTAAATGGCGAGGCCTACATCCATGTCGCACCCGGCGGGGGACGTCCTTTTATAGTACACCTTCCCCAAAGTACTGTCCAGGTACTGGGCACTACTTTCAATGTTAATACATACAATGGTGCAGACATTGTCTCCCTCGTCAATGGTAAAGTCAGGATATACAATTCAAAAGATAGTTTGCTTCTTTCACCAGGCAAAGAAGGCGTCATTCAAAAAGGAAAAGAAATCGCTGTACGGGAGTTTGATCCTGATCTAATCGCCAGCTGGAAAGACAGTATTATTTATTATGAAGATAAAAGCACACAGGAGATTGCTGGCATTCTCAACCGCATGTACAATCTACAGGTTCAGGTAGCTCCTGCCGCAATTAACAGAAAATTCTTTGGTGCATTCAACCGCCGCCTGCCAATAATAGAAACACTGGAAACACTTAAAGCAACCAAACAACTGGACTACACCTATAATGGCCAGACTGTTTATTTATTCTGATAAGATACCCTATCTCCTATGCCGCCACTGCTATAATTATTCTACCTTCACCCTCAGATCGAAAGCTTGAATTGTACCGTACATCCATAATTTAGCATCCCGCATGATGGTCCCCCATCAAATCTTTCTTTGCTTTTTTCGGATCCTTTACACCAGCAGCAGTGAGTCCGGGAGGAAGTAGCAATCTTATAAAAATATTGTCATTATTACAGATTTAAAGTAGCCCGGATTCATTACTGCTCATTTTTAAGTAACCAACTTAATGCTCTCCTATGAATCAGAAGAGTCAAATTTGTGAAAGCCGGCTAAAATGCATCGCACTCATCCTAATACAAAACACCTTAGGTATAATAGCCATTACATTTCTAATAGGCTGCATTGACGTGCTATTAGAAAGACACGACTATCACTGGTCCAATAATTACAAGTTGCCTGACCTGTAGAGCTATATATTACCTATGTTATTGCTTCGTCCCCCTTTCGCCTGGTTTAGTATTTCTACTTCGGCATGAATTATAGATGATATATTCTTCCTTTACTTTAGGCTTACCCAAAAGCTATAAAAAAATAAACTTAAACCCTAAATTTTAACAATTATGAAAAAATCAACAATTATTTTATCTGCCATTGGTCTGTTCAGTATATTTAGCGGTATATTGGCCATCAAAGCCCAATACAAATTTCTTGGTAAATATAAATGCTCAACAAGATGGACTACTAATTGCCCACTTATTGCAACAACTAAAGCTACTCCAACCACCACATTGTATTGCACCCTTATTTCAGGTACACATTGTTCCGTACCACTTGAAGTAAGTATAAATCTTTGAGCAAATTAGCAGGATTTTTTAAATAGAAATTAATAAAGGGCGCCTTTAATAGACGCCTTTTATCTTACCTAATTGCATTTTCCATAAATTATACTCTCGAATTATTGGTAGTGCAGGCATACCTAAAATTAAATTACAAAGGTATTACCTGATAAAAAAATTACAGGCAAACATGAAAAGGTCTGTCTTTATAAACTATATTCATAACAGTCGCCCATTATTTTCTATCTCCCAGCACTTTATTAAAAGCTTTGTGATGATTATTCATATAGGTAATAGCTACATCTTTTTTAGATTTCCGTAAATGGCTTACCACCTTCCATCATTATCAGTCAATGGCTCTTTTAAGGTCGCAATGTAATTGTATCTTCCTTTGATCAGTAAGCTACCGGATTATCTCATATTCTTAATAATGTCAACTTTTACAGTCTTAAACCCGTTATAAGTATTCTTATCCGTTTTTCATTTTACCGCGGTAATACCACTACTGTAAATGTTTATATTTAATAATGCAAACCTTCTAATCCCGATAAGCTTCATCCATGAAAAAGATCCTCTTTCTTTTTTCTATTATACTATATTCCTTCCTGGCATCTGGCAGACAGGGAGCCATCGATGCCACCACACTGAACAACTGGCGCATTGTACAGGGAGGTGGTATCAGTAACAACGGAGCATTTGTACACTATTTGGTTTTAAACTGGCATACAGGTTATAACAGTCTCTTTATTCAGGCAACTGCTTCCGGAACAAAAACCGAAGTACCAAACGGTAGTAATCCGATGTTTTCTGATGACAGCAGATGGATTATTTATCGCAAACCTGACGACTCCATCATTTTAATGTCTCTCAACAATTTTTCTGTCAGTTTTACCAGACAGACTGAAAAGTATACTCTTTTTAAGCTGGGTGAAAAGGAAGTGATTGCATGTATGCTGAAAGGTAAGAAACAGCTCCTGATATATTCGATTGCCAATGGTATGGAAAGAACAATTGATTCTGTTAATGATTACAAAATAAGTAAAGATGGTACAGGCATTATCTGTATCATGGAGAATGAAAATCTAACTACCCTTAACCGGATAACGCCGGTTAATTGGAAAAGACAGCAGATATGGACTGGGAAGGGCAGGATCAGTAGCTTTATTGTATCTCCGGATGGTGCCAGTACTGCCTTTGTCCTAAATGCAGAGGATAAATCACTATGGTACTTTCATGTCGGGAATAATATAGCCACGAAGCTGGCGGATAACTCTTCTTCTGCCATTGAAAACACTCTGACATTAGGTGATTTAATCAATTTCAGTCTGGATGACAGACAAATCTTTTTCTATCTGAGAGATAAACCAATGCCAGCTCCTCCCGCAGGAGCTGTTCCTGTAGATATCTGGAGTTACAAAGATCCAAAGCTGCAATCTATGCAGCTGAAAGAACACGGAGAAAAAAATTATCTGGCTGTTATTGATAATCAATCAAAAAATATAACACGTTTGCAACAGCAGGATGAACTCATCAGTAGTACAACGGATGTTGCAGCTGACAGTCTGTTGTTTGTAACACACAGGTCTGGTGATATCAATGAGGTTAACTGGAACCCGGCAGCAAGACCAGACTGTTATATAGTGAATATACATACTGGTAAGAGACTACCGTTACCATTACCTATCCTCAGAGGCTCCTTGTCACCAGGAGGCCGTTTTTTTATAGGTACAGACAGTGTGTTTGCAAATATTTATGCCTATGATGTAGTGACACGAACTGTACAGAACCTTACCAGTGATCTGCTTATTCCTGAAAAAGATACACTACTGGATCGTCCCTGGATTTCCGCAAATAGGATATTACATAATACCGGCTGGCTGGAGGGAGATAAAGGATTGCTGGTCTATGATAGCTATGATATCTGGCTCATAGATCCTCTCAGGAAAAAACCGCCGGTATGTATTACAGGAAAATATGGAAGAAAAAACAACATTTCATTTCGAATTGGGGATATTCAGGAATCCCTGGCAGAAAACCAAGTTTATAAACCGGACAGCCGGTTAATACTTGATGCTTTTGATAATGAAACAAAAGAGGATGGGTACTACAGTATAAAAATCAACCATCCAGGTACCCCTCTGCAACTGACAATGTCTGCTTACATTTACAGCAATCCCCAGAACAGTCTTTATGGTGAAATACGTCAGTTAAAATCCAGAAATAAATTTTGCTATATAGTACCAAAGTGTAGCTCCACTGAATCTCCAAATTATTATTTTACTACAGATTTCAGAAAGTTTAAACCATTAAGTAATATTCATCCTGAGCAAACATGTAAATGGATGTATACGCACTTACTAAGCTGGCTCACTCCTTCCGGAAAACGTTTACAGGGAATACTTTATCTGCCCAATGATTTTGATTCCACTAAAAAGTATCCCGTTATTCTATCCTATTATGAGAAACGATCAGATGAACTTAACTCATTTCAGCAACCTGGTCTTACCGGCGGACTCTTAAACATTCCATGGTTTGTGAGCCGTAACTACCTTGTTTTTATTCCCGATATATATTATAATATAGGCCATCCAGGAGAAAGTATTCTGGAATCAATGACTAGTGCAGCAGATTGTATTTCAAAATATCCCTGGGTTGACAGCACAGGATTAGGCCTGCAGGGACATAGCTGGAGTGGCTATGAAACAAATTATATAATCACATACAGCACAAGATTTGCCGCTGCCGTTTCGGGTGCAGGACCTTCTGATTTCGTTAGTAACTATGGTGCAGTTCTGGAACAGGGCGGTATGTCTGCTCAATTTTTTTTTGAAATGTCCCAATGTCGGATAGGGAAGAATTTATATGAACGTCCGGATTTATACATAGAAAACTCCCCTGTTTTTAAACTCAAAGATGTGACAACTCCGGTGTTACTCGTACACAACATCAATGACGGCATTGTACCAGTAAACCAAGGGCTTGAGATGTTTCTGGGACTAAGACGAATGAACAGGAAAGCATGGATGCTGCAATATGCAAACGAAGGTCATCTTATTCCTGGTTGGCAGACCTCTTTTGACTATACTACCAGAATCGGACAGTTTTTTGATTATTTCCTTAAAAAATTGCCTCCCCCTTTGTGGATGACAGATGGTATTCCGGCTAAATTAAAGGGCCTTGAACCTGCCCTGGATATAAATATAAACGGTAAAACGCCCTAAACATCCAATGTAACTGAGTATAATGTATTTAAATTTTATTAATCCGGCGGATGCGGTAATCTATAAAATTACGGCCTCAACCGAATATCAGGACTTATCTTTAATCTAATTTATATAAGTCACATTAGATATCTGATTCAGGAACAAGAAATCTGAATGTTTTATTGGCTTATTTTGATTTTAACAGTCATTTAAGATGTATCCGCAATTATTCTTCGCAGGCAAATGCTTAAAAAAAACTGAGTTATTAATTCAGAAACCAGAAAATGACTTTTAGGTAATTAAAGATTTAAACTTACTCTCATCTTATTTGTACAATCAGTATCTACACTAGCTAAAGTACAAAACAATGTTGTGGTTGGTGTTCCTGCTATAGTAAAGATGGCAGGGCAAAAGGTAGCTGGTGTATTTGCGCATTTATATCTTCCAAGGAATTTGTGTTGGGCTTTGAATGCTAAAGCAGCACTTACTACACTGATCAAACCGATGGCAGATAAAATGATCTTGGCTTTTTTCATAATAATTAAGATTTTTTATTAAAAAAAAATAACTTTCATTTTACAAATCCGCTGTACTTGTCTATTCACAGAAAGGAAGTTGATTCTTCTTTCTTGTAATTATCTGGATAATAATATATTAAGGAATCGAATTATAAATTTTTGAGTGAATGGAGTTACTATATTCAAAGAAATAGATGAGTGTATTTTGTGACGGCAATCATTATTAAGAAATAATTACATGAACCTTATTGCTTACATCAATTTAGCTGTTATAATTCTTCGACGAATGTAGCAAAATAAAATATCACCCGTGATAGGATAAATGTTTAACAATTGAGATGGATAGAATTAGTTATTGAGTATTACACGTCCCAGAGTTTAAAGGTTTAAATTATTTCTGCATAGCAATGAAAGGTACTTCTTCTAAGCGTCACTGGTTTTAGTCGTGGCCTATGCTATCCTAAACTTCTCTCTGCATCCGAACAATATAACCTCATTTTTTTCTATCATCTGACTATTTCTCTTACTACTGTTTGATATTTTTTCAGCTCCAGTAACTCCTCTTTATCTAAATTAGGAAGATCATGGTTTGACAATATTCACTCTCCAGATTTGTTAAATTAACTTAATATTCCTTACACAAGGAAAAGATAGTTTTAACCTGTACATGATTTTTAAAACGTTAGCGAATATTCGATTCATCCAAATTTCAGCCCAGCTTTCCTAAAAGAGTTAATTTTTTTTATCCTAATTTTACCAAACAATATTCACTACTGCAACCCAATTTGAAATTGTACTACTTCCTGCGAACCATCTGAATGGTACAATATTATAAACTCAATAATATTCTACAAGATTTTTGTAACCAAATATTTGTCCTGATAAATTACAGGTAAGGAGAAATCTGCTGCCGGGCTGTGATAAGTAAATGCAGAATGGCTATTGATCTAAACTTAACTTTTTAGTTAAAAAGCATCATTAATTATGAAAAAAGCAAAATTCATTTTATCAGAAATTGGTTTGAATTAGCGTTGTAAGGGGCGCGCGCTCATTTAAAGTTCAACAAAGATTTCTAGAGAGATTTAATATTCAACTACAATAAGCACCATTTGCATAGCTGCCGACATAACAGCAGGAACACCAACTACAACATTGTATTGTACATTAATTATTGCTACTGGACCCTGTTCTGTTCTAACAAGTGTTCATGTAGTCTGATTATAGTATGCAATTTGAAAGTATTGTGCATACTATATTGGGGGGGTATATAGAGTATATTCTACTATTTCCAGCTAGACATCTGAGCTATACGACAAATGCAGAATATTTGTTAAACTAAATTCACCTTTTTTACCTAAAATCATTGATTATGAAAAAAGCAAAATTCATATTAACTGCAATTGGTTTAATAACAATTATTAGTAGCTTACTATCTTTTAAAGCTAAAAATAAGCACCTTGGATTTTTCAAGTGCTCAACAACAGTGACAAGAACTTGTCCATGTGGATATACAACATTTGGGACATGGACTACTACACTATATTGTACCCTTTCCAATGCAACGGTTCCTTGTTCTATTTTGATGGGAGTACATTTAAATTCCTAACAAACTAACGTTCTGCCTGGCTATAATTTGTAAAACAATTATTTATCAGTAATACTGAGGACTTGCGAAATGTCTAAAAGTATTTAATACCATAATGATCTATACTTCCCAATAATTGTAAATATTAACCGGGAACTATCTCCAGATAAAATTCACTCAAAATCTGTTATATTAGAAAGACAATAGTTATCTGCACATGATAATTAAACATTAGTAAAACCTTTGTTCATTAAAATTATAAGCCCAGAAACACAAAATATTTATTGTTTTTAAATTTGGCTTCTTAACTAAAAAGCATCATTAATTATGAAAAAAGCAAAATTCATTTTATCAGCAATTGGTTTGATTAGCGTTGTAAGCGGCGCCCTGGCTTTTAAAGTTCAGCACAGATTTCTTGGGAGATTTAAATGTTCAACTACAATATCCACCATTTGCATAACGGCTTACTCAACAACAGGAACACCAACTACAACATTGTATTGTACTTTAACAAATGCTACCACTTGCTCCGTTCCATTAGGAGTAACTATAAATTCGTGATCAAACTGTTCGATCAGTTACTGTTTTTATATTAACAACTTAATCAAGTAGGGAATTCTGCTTATAACATAAAAGATTAAGTTATGAATGTTGAACAGATAAAACATTAATTATTATTTGTTCAAATACCTTAATTTTACTGATATATCCTTCAGAATATTAAATATTATGTCCGGTTGGAATTTTAATATGTCCCTCATTTTCATACTGAAGCAGCCATGCCTTCTTAGTCCCAGAAACATTTCTAGTCCATGATTCACGGGTACAATATCATCTCCTTTGCTGTGTAACAAAGTACCGGGGTTGTTACATCTTTGAGTTTAAAGACAGGTGAATCTTAGATGTACAGATCTGGTTATTCGCATAAAGTCTCCCTATTCTATACTGTGACAATTCCAGGAAAAATTGAGCCGACATACCTTCATGAAGGACAGAACCATAACTACTTACAAGGTTAGAAATACTCTCTCCTGATACAGCAGCAGCAAAATGGGTGCTATGGGTGATGATATAATTTGTTTCATACCCACTCCGGCTGTGGCCCTGCAACCCTAACCTTGCAGTATCAACCCAGTTATAATGTGAAAGACAACTGGCGGCACTGTTCACTAATTCAAGTATACTTTCTCCGGGATGGCCTATGGTGTAATAGATATTCGGAATAAATACAAGGTAATCCCGGCTTACAAACCAAGGAATGTTTAGCAGCCCACCGATAAGTTCCGGATTCTGAAAGGCGTTCAGTTCTTCTGACCGTTTCTCGTAATAGGATAAGATAACAGGATACTTTTTTGTGGAATCAAAATCCTGTGGCAGATAAAGGAATGAAAAGCCTGTTACTACCGGTATGCCAGTTTAACAACAGGTAATGTACATAAGCGCCGTTCTTATTGATACCTCCACGCTTTACAATACGCCAGTTATTCAGTGTCGTGGTATCAATGGCACCCTGCCTGCCATATGCAAAAACAGCACACAGGGTAATTAAAAGAAATGAAAAGACCTGTTTCATTGAAAAATCTTACCTGGATTAAAAGGATTGGATTTTTAAATATAAAAATCAAGCGGTCAGCATACCGCAGTAAATGATTAATGATAATAAGTAGTTTAAACCCTGAAATTGTAACATTTTTAGAATGAAATACCATTATTTAACGTTAGCGAAAATTCTGTGCATCTAAATTATCAGCCCAGGTTTCCTATTATATTTAATATTCCCATTCCTAAATTTGACCAGGAATATTCACTACAGTAACCCAATTTGAAAATACATAGCACATTAATTATTGAAATCTCATAAGAAAATAATATACTACTTCCACCTAGCCATCTGTATGGTACGATATTGTTAACTCAAGTATATTCTACAAGATTTCTGTAACCAAATATTTGTCCGGATAAATTACAGGTAAGGAGAAATCTGCTGCCTGCCTGTGAGTAATTAAATGCAGAATAGTTACTAAATTAAATTTAGCTTTTTAACTAAAAAGCATAATTAATTATGAAAAAAGCAAAATTCATTTTATCAGCAATTGGTCTGATCAGCGTTGTAAGCGGCGCTCTGGCTTTTAAAGCTCAGCACAGATTTCTTGGGACTTTTAAATGTTCAACTACAATAACCACTCTTTGCCCAGTTACCGTCACAACACAAGGGGTGCCAACTACAACATTGTATTGTACATTAACTAGTGCTACAGGTGCCACCTGTTCTGTTCTACAGAGTGTTCGTATTTCGTCTTAATTAAATTGGTTAATCAGTGACTTTTTTTATATTAATGCCCCATTTAATTAAAGCACTCCTACTAAGAGGATAATGTGCTTATAATTTAAAGAAGGAGGTTATGAATATTGATCGGATAAAACATCAATTGCTATTTGTTCAGATACATTAACGTTACTGATATAACCTCGCTAAATTGCAAATTATAACATCTGGTTGGAATTTTAATCTTAGGATTAAAATTCCAACCAGATTAGTGGTTTATTTTATATCTTTTGAGTTATAAATATTTATTCCAGTTATGGTATTTTATTGGTAGTATTTATTTCGAGGCCGGTTACATGACCTTTTAATTTTGCCGGTATACCATCGGTCATCCATACTGGCGCCGGAAGCCCCTTCAGGTAGTAATCAAAAAATTGTCCCATTCTTGTTGTATAATCATACATTGAATGCCACCCTAAAACCAGATGCCCTTCATTTTCATACTGAAGAAACCATGATTTTTTACCCAGCCTTCTTAATCCCAGAAACATCTCAAGCCCCTGAGTCACGGGTACGATACCATCCTCTTTGTTGTGTAAGAGCAGTACCGGAGTTGTTACATCTTTCATTTTAAAGACAGGGGAATTGGAGATGTACAGATCCGGATGTTCGTATAAAGTCTCCCCTATTCTATACTGTGTCAGTTCCGGGAAAAACTGAGCAGACATTCCTCCCTGAAGAACGGAGCCATAACTACTTACAAGATCAGAAAGACCTGCTCCTGACACAGCTGCGGCAAAACGGTTGCTGTGGGTAATGATATAATTTGTCTCATACCCACTCCAGCTGTGGCCCTGCAAGCCTAGCCTTGCAGTATCAATCCAGTTATACTGTGAAAGACAATCTGCCGCACTGGTCACTGATTCAAGTATACTCTCTCCGGGATGACCTATGATGTAATAAATATCCGGAATAAATACAAGGTAATCCCGGCTCACAAACCATGGGATGTTTAACAGCCCACCGGTAAGGCCTGGATTCTGAAAGGCGTTCAGCTCTTCCGACCGTTTCTCGTAATAGGATAAGATAACAGGATACTTTTTTGTCGAATCAAAATCCTGTGGCAGATAAAGGATACCCTGCAGCCGCCTGCCGGAAGGAGTCAGCCAGCTCAGTAAACGGGCATGCATCCATCTGCATGAACGTTCAGGATGAACATCACTTAATGGTTTAAATTTCCTGAAATCTGTAGTAAAGTAGTAGTTGGGAGATTCCTGTGAGGTACATTTTGGTACAAGGTAGCATTGTTTATCCCTGGCTTTAAACTGCTTCATTCCGCCACCGAGTCCGTTATATGGATTGTTATAAATTGCCGCTGACATGGTCAGCTGCTTCGGAGTACCAGGATGGTCGATTTTTATACTGTAATATCCATTTCCCTTTGTTTCATTATCAAATGCGTCCAGTATTAAAAACCCGTCCCTTTTATAAATCAGTTTATTGTCCCGGGAAAACAAAGCATCCGCTATGCGAAAGCTGATCTTATTTTTTCTGCCGGCTCCTCCCGTGAGACATACCGGCCGCGTTTGCCCTGATGGGTCTGTCAGCCAGATATCATACCTGTCATAGACAAGCAGTCTTTCATCTCCTTCCACCCAACCGGCTATAGTTAGTATCCTGTGTTTTGAATTTTCAGGGTTGTCTATTAATGTATCCTGTTCAGGAATGGGGAGATCCCCGGTAAGGTTGCGCACAGTCTGTGTCAGAATATCATAAACATAAATATTTGCAAAAAGACTGTCGGTACCTGCAAAAAAATGTCCCCCCGGTGACAGGGTGCCTCTGAGGATAGGTAATGGTAACGAACTTCTTTTACCACTATGGGTGTTAACGATATAACAGTCCGGTCTTGCTGCCGGATTCCAGTTTACTTCATTGAGATCTCCGGACCTGTGGGTAACAAACAGCAGACTGTCAGATGCAACATCTGTTGTACTGCTGATCATATCATCCGGTTGCTGCAAACGGATGATATTTTTTGAGCTGAGATCAAGAACAGCCAGATATTTTTTTCCCCCAAGCTCCACCTGTTGCATAGATTGCAGCTTGGGATCCCTGTAGCTCCATACATCAACCGGAACAGCTTCCGCAGGAACCGGAGGCAGCGGTTTATTTCTCAGACGGATAAAGAGCCGTTTACCATCCAGACTGAAATTAATTAAATCCCCAAATGTCAGATCTTCTGCGACGCCTGGGGAAGAATTATCAGCCAGCTTCATGGCTGCATTATCACCTGCCTGATAATGCCATAATGATCTGCCCCCGTCATTTAGTGTAAATGCTATCTGTGATCCATCTGCAGATATGATAAAGTCACCCGGATTGCCCTTTCCTCTCCAGACCGGCTCCCTTTTACCATCACCAGGAGTTATCCGGTTAACTGTTCTTATGCTGTCATCTCCGGTAATGAAGACAACATTATTACCATCATTACTTATTTTATAATCAGTGACGGAATCAATTGTGATATCCCTGCCACCGGCAAGCGAATGTAATAAAAGCTGTTGCTGATCTTTTAACAGACATGCGATCATTTCCTTCCCCTTCTGCTTAAAAGAAATGTGCTTGCCGGCTTTTTCAGCAAAGCGGATAGAGGAATTATCAAGTGACATTACTATCAGACTGTCATCCGGCTTCTGGAAAATGATCCAGCGGCTGTCATCAGAAAACAGTGGATTACTGCCATTTACTACTTCTGTCTTTTTCCCGGAAGCGGTGGACTGAATGAAAAGGCTGTTACTACCGGTATGCCAGTTTAACACCCGGTAATGTACATAAGCGCCGTTGTTACTGATACCGCCGCCCTGTACAATGCGCCAGTTATTCAGTGTGGTTGTATCGATGGCACCCTGCCTGCCATATGCAAAAATAGAACACAGGGTAATTAAAAGAAATGAAAAGACCTGTTTCATGGGAAAGCTTACCTGAATTAAAAGAATTGGATTTTTTAAATATAAACATTCAAGGCGGTCAGCATACCGCAGTAAATGATTAATAATAAGTAGTTAAACCACTGAAAAGGTAACATCTTTAACATGAGAGAGACGTTATCTGTTTATATTATTATATTCAAACTCCGGTAAGATTTATTCACAAAAATGATGTAGAAAAACGAAGCAGATAATAAAAAATACAATATATCCGGACTAAGATAAATTGAGGAAATTTAACAAGGAACAATCTCAATACCTTTAGAAAGATAAAACATCCTTTTACTGCAATTTAAATGATTGCCTATAATTCTAAACGTATCTTTTCGGGAAGTTGACTCCATTGCTTCTATAGGTAAATTATTAGAGGTAAAGATCACATCAAAAAAATCCTTTTTACACCTATACTGTGTGCGGTTATTTACAACCAGGAGGAATAATGTTTCTGGGAACCATTTTAATAATCCTTCTAATCTGGCGTTTGGAGATGATCTTTATTGTAGTTGCATTCAATCAAGTATATCATTTTTAATCGCAATATGGTAATCAATTGTTTACATATCAATCCTACTTAAATTGATGATTTATCTTTCAATATGATTTTTTCAAGATCAGTGTATAATAATTCTCGGATTATAAGATGCATAACACATAATACCACTATACACCAGATAAGAACCTGTAGATTTATGGTGGAGGGGTTAATTGTCCTTGTTAATCAACAAGGGGCAATTGCTGTACTTTATTTCAAAACAGATAGAGTAGTAACTCTTTCTGAAACAAAAAGGAAGAGTTCGTTCCTAAACTTTCTATTTCGCTGGTTTGGATAACAGACTAGATTGAATCAAACAAGGATACATACTACTATTTAAATTCTCCTACTTAATATTTTTATTGAGATCTATTTACCTAAACTTGCTGGTTAGGTATTTTGGTAACATAAAACATTGATAAATTTTGTCAAAATAATAAACGGGAACCAGAATTGTCATATTCTCAGTAAAAAATATTACTGAATCTCTAAAGAAAAAAGATCCTTATACTACCATAATGATCCTGTGGTATTATTACTTTAACAAGATATAACATCCATTGAATTAAGCCCAACATATGAAATGTATACCACTATTCATTATTCTCCTTGGTGGAATGCTTTCATTAAAAGCACAATCAGGTGCAATTATCCGAGGTAAAGTTAAGGATTCATCAGGAAACCCAATTATAGGAGCCAATATATTAGTATATAATTCTAAAGATTCTGCACATTGCGTAAGTGACATTGATGGTCTCTTCAATATTAGGATATCTCCGCAGTTCGGAACTAAAATCAGAACTACCTATCTGGGTTATGACACTAGTGTCCTGAATTATGATATTAAAAAGTTTACCCCTTATGAGGTCGTATTAAACCCAAGTGCGAAAAGTTTAAATGAATTTGTTGTGAAAGGGGAAGCGCCTCCTGTTAAATTAAAATTTGATACAGTAGAATACAATGTGGATCATTATATTCATGATAAGGATATGATGGTGCAGGATCTTTTTACCAAATTTCCTGGATTGGATGTGGACCCTGATGGAAGTATTTCTATCAATGGAAAGAAGGTATCAAAAATTAAAATTAATGGACAGGAGTATATGATCAGCGATATTAAATCATTGACTAGTATTATTCCTGCCAGTATGATCAGTAGGATTCAATTTGTGGAGGATTATGATGAATTGGGAAGATTGTCAGGAAGGAGGAACGATGTTGCCAATATTACTATAAATCTGGTTACCCCTAAAGACATTTCAACTATTTATAACCTGAGAGTTGATGGAGGGATTGGTTCAGAGAATAAGTATATGATAGCAGCCGACGGCGGATTTCATAATCCTAAGGACCAGCTCTTTTTTATGTTAAATAACAACAATAAGGACATTATACGCGGAAATGGGACTGTTACTAATGGAGAAGCGGGATATCATTATAATTTTAACAGGCAACTATCGCTGAATGTGTCAGGAAGAATAAACAATCAAAGTTCGGTTTTTCAATCATTTTCAGAATCAACTGATATAACGGATTATGGTAAGCTCAATAGTGTAACGAATGCGACTAGCTATAATGCAAGTAAAATGAAAGAGTTCAATTTGAAATCAGAGTATAAAATAACAAGCAATGATATATTGCTCGTTCAATTGTCAGGTGTTAATAAGAATGATATTAGTGAAAGTAATGCTACTACTAATCAGACTGGATTTCAGAAGAAAGATATGAATAATATTGTCAGCCAGGATGTCAATAATAACTATTGGAGTGGGAATATTTTAGCATCACATGCTTTTAATAAATCAGGTAAAAAAATTTCGATTCAATTATCATTAAACAATAATAATAATAAATTTAAAACCAATGAAGATGATAAAATACGTTATTATAGTGATACATCCTATGTAGATTCAACGATACTTCAACAGATTTATAAACATGATCTAAATAATAATAGGTCATTAGCTCTTTCTTACGTACAACCAGTGAATGAAAATGCAAATTTCGAATTAAAATATGTTTATCAAAACCGAACATCAAAAAATTCGCAAACGACTAGTTGGCCGGATGAAGATGGTAAATTGGTGCCAGTAGATTCTCTTGGTAGTCAGTATAAATATACCATCTATCAACATCAGATAGAAGGTAACTACCGGTTAGCAAAGACGAATGCTGAATATACTATTGGATTATCTGTTTCTCCTGGTCTGTTAAAAACAAAGGTTACTACTACTGGTACTTATTTTTTTCCTGTTTTAAAGTTTCGTTACAAATGGACTTCTTCATTGTTTAGTTTAAATTATCAGGGCCAGACAAAATTCCCCACTTATCAGCAAATAGCACCAGTTACCGATCTTAGTAATATTCAGTACCCTATAGTTGGGAATCCTGATTTGAAGATAGGCCAATCTCATTCAATAACTGCTGAATTTAACCGTGCCGGTACAACTAGTTTCTGGGGCAGAGGTATGTATACAAAGAACTTTAATGATATATCTGTGAATACGATTTTGATTCAGGATGTATTAGGAACTGTTAAGCAGGAAACTCACTATTTAAATACTAATGGAAACTTTTCAGCAAATGGTAAACTGGGTTGGAGCAGGGAATTTGGTAAAGTGAAAAATAGCATCCGGATGGAACTGGGGACAAAGTATAGTCATAATATTTTATATGCCAATAATGTCAAAAAGTATAATGATAACTGGAATGTCGCCATTAGGCTGAGCCCACAATTACGTTTCGGATTGGTAACCTTCATACCTAATTTAGGTTACCAATTTAATAGAAGTAAATATAATATTATTGAAGAGACTGTAATTGAATTTTACACTCTTAATATGGGGGGGTACTTATTGGTGAAATTTTCCAGAGGATTTTTTCTAGAAGGATCTGGAAATAAGCAATTAAACTGGGGATATGCTTCTTCCGCAATCGCTAATCCAATATTTATGGATATGAATATTGGGAAGAAATTTTGGGGAGATAAGATTACAATATTAATAGCATGTAATAACGTCTTTAATCAGCAGAGTAGTTCTTCCTATAATATTTCTGCAAATAGTGTAGGTATTAGTTCTTCTTCAGTAGTCAGTAGATTCTTTATGCTGCAGGCTATTTATAGATTTAGTAAAGCGAAATAGATGGCCAGTCAGTAAATCCGGGAGTCTATATTAAGATGACAACATAGGTAGATAAGAAGCAATAATTTTTCAAAATCACTTTCAGGCAGAGCGTGTGCAGTTAAGGGGAAAGCATAATTTGACTTGGTTGATCATATGAATATGGGAAAAATGAAATGGCTGGGTGGTAAACGTAGTAACTTTCATCTTTGGTTCAAAATAAGCTGATTTTAAGTAAGCAAATTACATTACCAGGGTAGCAAGATCAGTTCATATGGCTGTCAGTAAATCAAATAGAACGCTACCTTCCATTCTCACCAGATCAATGGAAAGGACCGGCTAAATTATCTGAATGAATTTTGTTACCACCTCAACCTCAAATATATGAAAAGTGAAATTTCTGAATGCTTGTTGGTAGCAAGCGTAATTATGAATAGGCTTAACTAAGAGGATAATCTTGTAGTATGATAAATTTTAATATCTGGTTTCTTTCTCATCTTAAAGATGTTACCTTTTCAGAGTTTAAACTACTTATTATCATTAATCGTTTACTGCGGTATGCTGACCGTCTTGAATGTTTATATTTAAAAAATCCAATCCTTTAAATTCACCATGAAACAGGTCTTTTCATTTCTTTTAATTATCCTGTGTTCTATTTTTGCATATGGCAGGCAGGGGGCCATCGATACAACCACACTGAATAACTGGCGCATTGTACAGGGCGGCGGTATCAGTAACAACGGCGCTTATGTACATTACCTGGTGTTAAACTGGCATACCGGTAGTAACAGCCTTTTCATTCAGGCCACCGCTTCGGGGAAAAAGACAGAAGTAGTAAATGGCAGTAATCCGCAGTTTTCTGATGACAGCCGCTGGATCATTTTTGAGAAGCCGGATGACAGTCTGATAGTAATGTCACTTGATAATTTCTCTATCCGCTTTGTTAAAAAAGCCGGCAGGTACGTTCTCTTTAAACAGAAGGGGAAGGAAATGATCGCATGTCTGTTAAAAGATCAGCAACAGCTTTTGTTACATCCGCTTGCCGGTGGCAGGGATATCACAATTGATTCCGTCACTGATTATAAAATGAGTAAGGATGGTAGTGCTCTTGTCTGCATTACCGGAGATGACAGCATAAGAACTGTCAACCGGATCACTCCTGTTAATGGTAAAAGGGAGCAGATCTGGAGCGGAAAGGGTAATCCGGGGGACTTTATCATATCTGCAGATGGATCACAGATAGCCTTTACACTAAATGGCGGGGACAGATCATTATGGTATTATCAGGCAGGTAATAATGAAGCCATCAAGGTGGCTGATAATTCCTCGGCACTCCTTGCAGAAGATCTGACGTTGGGGGGTATAATTAATTTCAGTGTAGATGGCAAACGGCTCTTCATCCATCTGAGAGATAAGCCGCAACCTCCGTCTCCTGCGGGGGCCGTTCAGGTTGACGTCTGGAGCTATAAAGATCCGAAGCTGCAATCTATGCAGCTTTTAGAACTTGGGGAAAAAAAATATCTGGCTGTTCTTGATCTCAGTTCAAAAAATATCATACGTTTACAGCAGCCGGCTGAAATGATCAGCACTACAACAGATGTTGCATCCGACAGCCTGTTGTTTGTGACCCACAGGTCCGGAGATCTCAATGAGTTCAACTGGAATCCGGCAGCAAGACCGGATTGTTATATCGTTAACACCCATAGTGGTAAAAGAAGTTCGTTACCATTACCTATCCTCAGAGGCACCCTGTCACCGGGGGGGCTTTTTTTTGTAGGTACCGACAGTCTAATGGCAAATGTTTATGTCTATGATATTCTGACACAGACAGTGCGCAACCTTACCGGGGATCTTCCCATTCCTGAACAGGATACATTAATAGACAGACCCCAGAATTCAAAACACAGAATACTGAATATTGCCGGTTGGGAGGAAGGAGATGAAAGACTGCTTGTCTATGACAGGTATGATATCTGGCTGACAGATCCATCAGGGAAAAAACGGCCGGTATGTCTCACGGGAGCAGCCGGCAGGACACATAAGATCAGCTTTCGTATAGCTAATGCTTTGGGATCCAGGGACGATAAACTTGTTTATAAAAGGGACGCATTGTTAATACTGGACGCATTTGATAATGAAACAAAGGAAGATGGATATTACAGTGTAAAAATAGATCATCCTGGTACTCCGAAGCTACTGACGATGTCAGCAGCAATTTATAACAATCCAAATAACGGCCTTTATGGCGGAATGAAGCAGTTCAAAGCCAGGGATAAACAATGTTACCTGGTACCAAAGTGCACCTCGCAGGAATCTCCCAATTACTACTTTACTACAGATTTCAGGAAATTTAAACCATTAAGTGATGTTCATCCTGAACGTACATGCAGATGGATGCATGCCCGTTTACTGAGCTGGCTGACTCCTTCCGGCAGGCGGCTGCAGGGAGTCCTTTATCTGCCACAGGATTTTGATTCCACAAAAAAGTATCCTGTTATCTTATCCTATTACGAGAAACGGTCGGAAGAGTTGAACGCCTTTCAGAATCCAGGACTTACCGGTGGATTATTAAACATTCCATGGTTTGTGAGCCGGGATTACCTTGTATTTATTCCGGATATTTATTACACCATAGGCCATCCGGGAGAGAGGATACTTGAATCAGTGACCAGTGGGGCTGATTGTCTTTCACAGTTTAACTGGGTTGATACTGCAAGATTAGGGTTGCAGGGGCACAGCTGGAGTGGGTATGAAACAAATTATATCATTACCCACAGCACCCGTTTTGCAGCAGCTGTGTCGGGAGCAGGCCCTTCTGACCTAGTAAGTTTTTATGGTTCTGTTCTTCATGAAGGTATTTCTGCTCAGTTTTTTCCGGAACTAACGCAGTTTAGAATAGGGGAGACTTTATACGAACATCCGGAGCTGTACATCTCAAATTCTCCCGTCTTTAAACTGAAAGATGTAACAACTCCGATACTGTTGTTACACAACAAAGGAGATGGTATCATACCCGTAACTCAGGGGCTTGAGATGTTCCTGGGATTAAGACGGATGGGTAAAAAAGCATGGCTGCTTCAGTATGAAAATGAAGGACATCTTCTTTTAGGGTGGTATTCATTGTATGATTATACAACAAGACTGGAACAATTTTTTGATTACTACCTGAAGGGGCTTCCGGCGCCAGTATGGATGACCGATGGTATACCGGCAAAATTAAAAGGTCACATAACTGGTCTGGAAATAAATACTAACAATAAAATTCCATAGCCGGAATAAATATTTATAACTCAAAGGAAATAAAATAAATACTAATCCGGTTGAAGATTTAATGCTAGGATTAAATTTTCAACCGGATATTGTGATTTACAATTAATAGGGGTTATATTAATAACATTAATGTACTTGAATAAATAACAAATAATGTTTTATCCGGTCAATATTCATAACCAATCCTTTCGTTATAAGCATATTATCCTCTTAGGAAGGTGCTTTAATCAATGGGGATTAATAAAAAACCGGCAACCGATTAAACAGTTTGATCAACCATCTATATGAACGCTTAGTGGAATAGAACAGGTTGTAGCATTACTTAAAGTACAATACAATGTTGTAGTTGTTACTCCTATTGTTGTGTAGCCCACTGGGCAATTGGTGGTTATTGTAGTAGAACATTTAAGCTTCCCAAGAAATCTGTGCTGAGCTTTAAATGCCAGTGCGCCGCTTACAACGCTGATCAGACCAATTGCTGATAAAATGAATTTTGCTTTTTTCATAATTAATGATGCTTTTTAGTTAAAAAGCTAAATTTAATTCAACAAATATTCTGCATTTAATTACTCACAGGCAGGCAGCAGATTCCTCCTGACCTGTAATTTATCCGGACAAATATTTGGTTACAGAAATTTTGTCGTATTATGAGTTAATAATATCGCTCCGTTAAGGGAGTTTGCTAAGAGTAGTATATTATTCTCTTAAGAGATTTCAATAAATAATATGCTATATATTTTCAAATTGGGTTACTATAGTGAATATTCCTTAACAAAATTATGAATAGAAATATTAAATATCTTAGGAAACCTGGGCCGATAATTTGGATGAATAGAATTTTCGCTAACGTTGTAAAAATCATGTACAGGTTATTATTGTCTTTCCCTGCTGTAAGGAATACTAAGTTAATTTAGCAAATATGAAGAGTGAATATATCAAACGATGATCTTCCAATTTAGGTAAAGGGGAGTTGCTGGAGTTAAATAAAATTTAATTATCCTATTCTTACTATATATCTATTATATTTTAAATCATTCTTGTCCGGGTAAACCGAGTATAAAATAGCCTGTATTGCTTTGTAGGCAAAGTTAAGAGGCTGTAAATTTATTATCTCAGAATCAGGGGGAGCTCCCCCTGATTTGATCACGGAGAAAATCCC